>VFQM010000663.1_pt1 | contig 36023 bp, 40 predicted proteins | sample 3512391 | NCBI WGS metagenome assembly VFQM01 (sample SAMN10412369, study PRJNA504923) | tailings metagenome | isolation source: Replicate 1 from Balatoc abandoned mine | place: Philippines
GCGCTGCCACCGCCGATGACGATGTAGTCGAAACTTTCCATGATCTCTCCCTTTGGCGGGGAGATTAGGCAGCTTCTGCGCCGCCCGCAATCGGGTTTCGATCAGCCACTGAACTTGCTTGGGGTGCAACCTGCGCGCCGACCCGGGCCTGCCATTTCGCCCGGATCATGTCGCTGGTCTCGCGGCTGCCGTCATGGCTCCAGCCGGGCTCGCGCAGCAGGTAGGACAGCTTGTGCCGCCAGGGTGCGCGCCAGATGTCGGTGAGCATCCCGATCCATTCGTGGAACACCGCCCACAGCAGGTTGAAGCTGCCGAGCTGCTTAACGATGCCATAGCGGATCGGCTCGTCATCGACCTCGGGGGTGAAGGTGCCGAACATCCTATCCCAGACGATGAAGACGCCCGCGTAATTGGTGTCCAGATAGCGCGGGTTGGTCGCATGGTGGACGCGGTGGTGCGAGGGGGTGTTCATCACCGCCTCGAACCATGCCGGCATCCGCCTGATCGCCTCGGTGTGGATCCAGAACTGGTAGATGAGATTGAAGCCACCGCAGATCGCGATCATCGCCGGGTGAAAGCCCAGCAGCACCAGCGGCACAGCGAACAGGAAGCCGAAGGTGAACATCCCGGTCCACGTCTGCCTGAGCGCGGTCGAGAGGTTGTAGTGCTGCGAGGAGTGGTGGTTCACATGGGCCGCCCACATCCAGCGGATGCGGTGTCCGGCGCGGTGGACCCAGTAATATTTGAGGTCGTCGAGAGCGAAGCACAGCGGCCATGCCCACCACACGGCCCACCATTCAGGGCCAAAGTCGAACAGGCGGTAATCATAGGTCGCGATGAACAAGGTGAGGGCGAAGCCGCCCAGCAGCGCGCCTGCCACAGTCGATCCGAGGCCGAAAGCGAGGCTCACCAGCGTGTCCTTTGGCTCGTAGGCGGCCGGCGCACGGAATTTGGCCCAGACCATCTCGGCGAGCACCGCCACCACGAAGAGCGGGACGGCATATTGGGTGGGGCTGAAGTCAGGCATCCTGCCGCCCGTTTAGCCGATTGATCGCCTCTGCCCAAGCCGGTGCGTCGTCGAGGGCGAGGAACACCTTGCCGAAGCGCGCTTCGCCCGTATCCACTACGAGCATCGCGATCCCAGGATCGGGTAAAATTGCCGTGCGCGCACCCGGGCCGAGCACGCGCCCGGCAAAGCGGTTGCCATGGCGCTTGATTACCATGATCCGCCCCTGCGCATCGCGGGCGAGCGCGGCTTCGACATTAAGTGCGATGTCGACGGGATCGAAGCCGTCTTCGACCTCGCCCGCGGCGCGGCGCACGGTAGCCTCGCTATCGAGCCGCGGCGTCCCACCGAGCTTCAGCCACCACGCAAGCCCCGAGAGCGCGAGAATTGCCACCAGAGAGCCGGCGGTCTGGGCCAGCAGATTCACGTCGTGCCGCCTCAGCGCGCAGCGAGCATGTCGATCATCGCGCGAATCGGACTCACGTCATAGCCTGCCTGTGCCGCGGTGCGGGCGATCGTCTCGGGGGCTTCGCCCTGCTTGGCGGCGGCCAGCGCCCACAGCAGCGTGGAGCGCGTGCCCGAGCGGCAATAGGCGAGAATCGGCCCCTCGGCCTGTTCCAGCGCGGCGATCATGGCGTCCACCTGCGGCTCGCTGAAGCCCGAATGGCCGACCGGGATGGCGACATAATTGAGCCCGGCCGCGGTGGCGGCGGCCTCGATCGCGTCGCCCTGCGGCGCGGAGGGTTCCTCCCCATCGGGGCGGTTATTGACGATCATGGTCACGCCGAGCGCCGCTGCCGCGGCGACATCCGCAAGTTCAAGCTGTTGACTTACAAGGATATTTTCGTTGAGGCGGCGAAAATCGCTCATGACTGATCCTGCTTTCCTCTCGGATTTGCGCCCTGTTCATGCCCAAAGCCGTGCGCCGGCACAAGCGCCAGCATGGGCCGCCGGAGAGGTGCCCCGGCGCGCGCGGTAATTTCGTTCGCAAAGCAATCTTTTGTGCGCTATACCTGACCGCCAGTGCGCTCCGGACGATAAGGCCGGCGCGTCTGTGTCCGGTGCGGCTCACTGTCCACGACACCGGCACAATGGAGGAAGGGCAGTGTGGCAAGGTACGTACTGATCTATGGGTTACGATAGGGGACGCCGGCGCGGCCGCGACAAGCGCGACGGTTTCGGCGAAGATGGTTTCGATCCGTTTGGCGGCGGTAACGATGGTTATGCGCCCCCGCGTGATTTCGGCGGCGGTGGTGATCGCTTCGGCGGCGGCGACCGGTTCGGCGGTGGCGGTGGTGACCGCTACGGCGGCGGTGGCGGCGGCCCGCGCAGCGGCGGCGGCTTCGGCGGCGGTCCGCGTGGCCCCGGTGGCCCGGGCGGCGGCGGTGGCGGCGGCTTCAGCCGCATGCCCGCCCAGATCGTCGGCACAGGCAAGGGCACGGTCAAGTTCTTCAACACCCAGAAGGGCTTCGGCTTCATCCAGCAGGATGGCGGCGGCGAGGATGTCTTCGTCCACATCAGCGCGGTGGAGCGTGCCGGCCTCGAAGGCCTCGCCGAAGGGCAGGAGCTCCAGTACAACCTCGTGGATCGCGGCGGCAAGGTGTCGGCGCAGGATCTCCAGGTCGTCGGCGATGTGATCGCGGTGGCTGCCAAGCCGGCTGCGCCGCAGCGCGAGTTGACTGGCGAGCGCGCCAAGGGCACGGTCAAGTTCTTCAACGCGATGAAGGGCTTCGGCTTCCTCGTCCGTGATGACGGCCAGCCCGATGCCTTCGTGCACATCAGCGCGGTCGAACGTTCGGGCCTTTCGGCGCTGAACGAGGGCGAGAAATACGAATTCGATCTCGAAGTCGATCGACGCGGAAAGTATTCCGCCGTCAATCTGGCACCGATCGAAGGCTGACCCGGCCGATACCGCTCTCCCGCGGTTTGACCCGGGAGAAGCGGAAGATTAAAGGTAAAGCGGATGGCGGCTCTGGTTCAGGGCCGCCATTTGCGTTTCACGACCCCGGCACAGCACGGAAATTCAAGGAAGCAACTCCATGTCGATTACCCCGCTCATGCCCGTCTATCCGCGTAGCGGTGTCCGGCCGGTGCGCGGCGAGCACTGCCACCTGATCGACGAGGACGGCACGCGCTATCTCGACTTTGCGAGCGGCATCGCGGTCAACCTGCTCGGCCATTCGCACGAGGGGCTGATCGGCGCGATCCAGCAGCAGGCCGCGACCCTGATGCACGTCTCCAACCTCTATGGCAGCCCGCAGGGCGAGAAGCTGGCGCAGCGGCTGGTCGACACGACCTTCGGCGACACGGTGTTCTTCACCAATTCGGGCGCGGAGGCGTGCGAATGCGCGATCAAGACCGCGCGCGCCTATCACCAGAATGCCGGTGACGCAGGCGATGCCGAGCGGTTCGAGATCATCACCTTCCACAACGCCTTCCACGGCCGCACGATGGCGACCATCTCTGCGTCGAACCAGACCAAGATGCACCACGGCTTCGCGCCGCTGCTCGAAGGGTTCAAGTATGCGCCCTTCGACGATCTCGAAGCGGCCAAGGCGCTGATCGGGCCGCAGACGGCGGGCATTCTGGTCGAGCCGATCCAGGGCGAAGGCGGAATCCGCCCGGCCTCGCCCGAGTTCATGGCTGGCCTGCGCGCGCTGTGCGACGAGCATGGGCTGATGCTGATCCTCGACGAGGTGCAGTGCGGCGTCGCGCGCACCGGCAAGCTCTACGCCTACGAGCATTACGGCATCGAGCCGGACATCATGGCGACCGCCAAGGGTATCGGCGGCGGCTTCCCGCTCGGCGCCTGCATCGCCACCGAGAAGGCCGCGCGCGGCATGACCTTCGGCACCCACGGCTCGACCTATGGCGGCAACCCGCTGGCGATGGCGGCGGGGATGGCAGTGATGGACGCCGTGGCCAACGACGAATTCCTCGCGGAGGTGACGGAAAAGGGCGAGCGCCTGCGCGCAAGGCTCGAACAGTTCATCGGCAATTATCCCGAGCTGTTCGAGCTGGTGCGGGGCAAGGGCCTGATGCTCGGCCTCAAGATGAAGATGGAGAGCCGCCCGTTCTACGTCCACCTGCGCGACAACCACCAGCTGCTGACGGTCGCAGCGGGCGACAACACCATCCGCGTCATCCCGCCGCTGGTGATCGGCGATGCCGAAATGGACGAGTTCTTCGACAAGCTTTCGGCAGGGGCCGCCAGCTTCAAGGTGCCGGAACCGGCATGACCGGCGCAACGGGGGCGTTCCGCCACTTTCTCGATCTCGGGGATGCCGGGGCCGATGATCTCGCCGCGATGCTGAACGACGCGATTGACCGCAAGGCGGCGCGCGCGGGCAAGCCCAAGGGCGCGCCCGATGCCGACGCGCCGCTGGCGGGCCGCGTGCTGGCGCTGGTGTTCGAGAAGAACTCGACCCGCACCCGCGTCAGTTTCGACATCGCGATGCGCCAGCTCGGCGGGACGGTGCTGCTGCTGGATTCGGCCTCGAGCCAGCTCGGGCGGGGCGAGAGCATCGCTGATACCGCGCGGGTGCTGAGCCGGATGGTCGACGGGATCATGCTCCGCACTGACGATCACGCCAAGATCGAGGAAATGGCGGCCCATGCGACGGTGCCGGTGATCAACGGCCTCACCGACATGTCGCATCCCTGCCAGATCCTTGCCGACCTTCTGACGGTGATCGAACACGGCAAGGCGCTGCCCGGCCTTGAGGTTGCGTGGTTCGGGGACGGGAACAACGTGCTGCACTCGATCCTCGAGGCCGCCGGGCTGTTCAAGTTCAACGTCCGCGTGGCGACCCCTGCGGGCTACGAGCCCGATCCTGCCTTTGTCGCGTTGGCGCGCGCGGGCGGGGCTGAGATCACGCTGACGCAGGACGCCGCTGCCGCTGCAAGCGGGGCCGATGTGATCGTCACCGACACCTGGGTGTCGATGGGGCAGGCCCATGCCGAGGAAAAGCTCGCCGCGATGGCGCCCTATCAGGTCAATCCCGACCTGATGGCGCTGGCCAAGCCCGATGCCGTCTTCCTCCACTGTCTCCCCGCGCACGTGGGCGAGGAAGTCAGCGAGGCGGTGTTCGAAGGCCCGCAATCGGTGGTCTTCGACGAGGCGGAGAACCGCATCCACGCGCAGAAATCCGTGCTGTTGTGGAGCTTCGGGCTGCTCGGCGGCTGAGGGGGTCTTCCGTGCGGGGCAATCCGTCCCCATATGGCCGCGCATGAGCGATATGACCGATACGGCCGAGACCTTTTCCGACACCCTGATGGGCTTCACGCTTCCGGGGCGCAATGCGCGCGGGCGCGTGGTGCGGATGGAGGGCGTGCTCGAGGAGGTGCTGCGGGCACATGATTATCCTGCGCCGATCACCCACCTCTTGGGCGAGGCGCTGGTGCTCGGCGTGCTGATGGGCGGGCTGCTCAAGGGCGAGCAGGCCCAGATGACCATGCAGGCCCAGACCGAGGGCGGCATCGTCAGCCTGCTGGTGTGCGATTACCGTGCGGGCGCGGTGCGCGGCTATGCCGATTTCGACCCTGAGCGGCTGGCCAAGCTCGGCGCCAACCCGGGCCTGTCGGCGCTGTTCGGCGGCGGCTATCTGGCAGTGACCTTCGAGACCGAGGGGAACCAGCGCTATCAGGGGATCGTGCCGCTCGAGGGCGACAGCCTCGCCGAAGCCTGCGAAAGCTATTTCAGCCAGTCCGAACAGATCCCGACCCTGATCCGCGTCGCCAGCCGCGCGGGCGCAGGCGGGCGCATGGCAGCCGGCCTGCTGGTCCAGCACCTGCCCGACGGCGAGGAGGGGCGCGAGCGCCTGCACGTCCGGCTCGATCATCCCGACTGGGAGCACGTCGCCGTGCTCGCCGGGTCGATCAGCCACGAGGAATTGCTCGATCCCGCGCTTTCGCTCGAGGCGATCGCTTGGCGGTTGTTCCACGAGGAAGAGGAAGTGCGCGTCCAGCCGGGCGCGGCGCTCTCGCGCGGGTGCCGCTGCACGGCCGCCCACTACGAGACGATCATCGCGCGTTTCCCGCCCGAGGAACAGGCCGAGATGCGCGGTCTGGACGGGGTCATCGCCGTCGATTGCGCCTTCTGTTCCAAGACGTTTGCGCTCGCGATCTGACGCTTGGTCGAAAACATCCGCCAGACCGCGCATGCACGACCTATTTTTGCAATGCTCGCGCCTATATTGCTGGCATGGGGACAGGCATGACGGACTTTCGCGGCACGAGGATGGACAGGCGCTGGGTTGCGGGGCTGCTCGCGGCAGGGGCGCTCGTGGCCGCCGCCGTGCCGGTCTGGGCGCAGGGCAACGGGCTCGCCATGCTCGGGACACTCGCGAAGGGCGAGTGGACCATCAAGCAGCGCGGCGGTGCGCCCGATCGCAAGATCTGCGTGAAGTCGGGGGCGGAGCTGATCCAGCTCATGCACCGCGAGAGCGGGTGCAGCCAGTTCGTCGTCGAGGATGGCGCGGCGCGTGTGACGGTGCAGTATACCTGCACCGGCAACGGCTATGGCCGGACCAGCATCCGTCGCGAAACGGCCGGGCTGGCGCAGCTTGAAAGCCAGGGCATCCACAACGGCAAGCCGTTCCAGCTGACCGCGGAGGGGCGCCGTACGGGCGCCTGCTGACGGCCCGCGCGCAGTGCCTTGGCGTTGCCTTTGCGCGGGCGCGTGTTAGGGCCGCGGCCATGACTGAACCGGGACAAACCAAGCCGCTCGCCGTGGTTCTGCTTTCGGGCGGGCTGGATTCGATGGTGACTGCCGCGCTGGCACAGGAGGCCGGCTTTGCGGTCCACGCGCTGAGCGTCGATTACGGCCAGCGCCACAAGCTCGAACTGCAATCGGCCGCGCGCATTGCCGCAAGGCTTGGCCTTGCGCGGCACACGGCAATCGCGCTCGATCTGCGCGCCTTTGGCGGCTCGGCGCTGACCGATGCGATCGATGTGCCCAAGGGCGGTGTGGGCGACGATATTCCGGTGACGTATGTCCCGGCGCGCAATCTGGTGTTCCTCGCGCTGACGACGGCCTGCGCGGAGGCGGCGGGCGCGCGCGATGTGTTCATCGGCGTCAACGCGCTCGACTATTCGGGCTATCCCGATTGCCGCCCTGAATTCATCACCAGCTTCGCCGAGACGGCGAGGCTCGGAACGAAAGCCGGGCTGGAGGGCGCCCCCTTCACGATCCACGCGCCGCTCCAGCACATGACCAAGGCCGATATCGCCCGCGAATGCGCCCGGCTGGGGCTCGATCCGGCGTGGAGCTGGTCCTGCTACGACCCCACGCCCGAGGGTCAGGCCTGCGGATTGTGCGATTCCTGCCGCCTCAGGAAAAAGGGTTTTGCCGAGGCGGGGATTGCCGATAGCACTCGCTACAACGCCTGACCGGCCGCGCGCCGGGGGATGACACGACCAAGCGGGATAGGGGATCGATTGTGAACGAGGACACCACGGCGGCGCCTGACCGCAGCGAGGCGCCTGCGTCCGCCTATAGCTGGTATGTGCTGGGCGTGCTGGTTGTGGTCTATATCCTCAACTTCATCGACCGGCAGATCCTCTCGATCCTCGCGGTCGATATCAAGCGCGACCTGGCGCTGACCGACGGGCAGTTGGGGTTCCTCGGCGGCGCTGCCTTCGCGGTGTTCTACGCGCTCTTCGGGGTTCCGCTCGGACGGCTTGCGGATCGCTGGCACCGGGTGCGGGTGCTGACCATCGGGCTCGTCCTGTGGTCGACGATGACCGCGCTGTCCGGCTTTGCCCGCAATTACCTGACCCTCTCGCTTGCGCGGATGGGCGTGGGCGTGGGCGAGGCGACGGCCAGTCCGACGGCCTATTCGCTGATCTCCGACTACTTCCCCTCGCGGCAGCGCGCGACTGCGCTCGCGATCTATTCCTCGGGCCTCTATATCGGCGGAGGCGTCTCGCTGCTCATCGGAGCCAAGATCTCGAAGGTGTGGGATGCGGCCTATCCGGGCGGCGGCTTCGGCGGACTGGTCGGCTGGCAGGCCGCCTTTATCGCGGTAGGAACCCCGGGCCTGCTGCTGGCACTGTGGGTCGCCTCGCTGCGGGAGCCGAAGCGCCAGCCCGACAGCGCGAGCGGCACGCGACATCCACTGGCCGATTTCTTCGTCGACCTCTCGATGCTGCTGCCACCTTTCACCTTCTTCCATGCCATGCGCCGCGGGCCGGCGGCGGCGCTGGTCAATCTGGCGATGGCAGCCGCGATGACGGGCTTTGCCTGGCTGATGATCCGGCTCACCGGCAACCTGCCGCAGTGGTCGGCGATAGCCTTCGGCTATTACGCCGTGTTCTCCTGGGCTGCGACGCTGCGGCGGCACGATCCGGCGACCTTCAAGCTGATCTGGGGGACGCCTGCCTTCATCTGCACGGCGCTCGGCTACGGCCTGGTCTCGCTCGGCGCCTATGCGCTGGCTTTCTGGTCTGCGCCCTATGCCGAGACGGTGCTGAAACTGCCCAAGGACGAACTCGCCTTCTGGCTCGGCGGCAGCGGGGCGCTGTCGGGCTTTCTCGGCGTGATCCTCGGCGGACGGATGTCCGACTGGCTGCGCGGGCGCAATCCCTCGGGGCGCATTCTCGTGGTGATGTTCGGCATTCTGGCGCCGATCCTGCCCATCTGGATCGGCTTCACGACCGAGAGCGCCGTGCTGTTCTATGTGATGAACTTCCTCGCCGGGATGTTCGCGGCCACGGCGCTTGGCGCGGCTGCGGCGACAACGCAGGACCTTGTCCTGCCCCGAATGCGGGGGACGGCGACAGCCTCGTTCTTCCTCGCAACGACGCTCGTCGGTCTGGGTCTCGGGCCCTACATGGTCGGGCAGATTTCCGAGTTGAGCGGGAGCATGAGGACAGGGGTGCTGTCGCTGATCGGTGTGGCGCCGGTCTCGCTAGCGCTGCTGGTCTACGCCTATCGCACCTTGCCCAAGGCGGAGGCGACGATTGCCGAGCGGGCTGCGGCAGCCTCCGCAGCCTAGGGTCCCCTTGCCGCGATAGGCAAAAAAGAGCGCGCCGCAGCGCGGGCCTGTCCCACGCTACGGCGCGCTCTTTTGTGTCATCATGCTTGGGGTTTGAGGGCAGGTGGCGGGAAGCTCTCCTGCTGGCGCCGCCGCCATGAGATGCCGTGGTCCGGCCGCCTTGGGCGAGCGCCGCGGGTCCGACCTCCTCGCTCCTCGGACATGCAGCGGACAACAAAAGAGGGGCCGGATCGCTCCGGCCCCTCTTTCTGTAGCCTTGGAGGCTGGGCTTACATGCCCGAGCCCGGACCGTAGGTCACTTCGACGCGACGGTTCTGCGCTTCGCGCACGCCGTCGGCCGTGGGAACCCGCGGCTTGGTTTCGCCGAAGGCCTGGCCGGTGATGCGCGCGGCAGGGATGCCGCGACCGGTCAGGTAGGTGGTGACCGCCTTGTTGCGGCGATCGGCGAGGCCCTCGTTGTACTTGGTGCTGCCCGCGCGGTCGGTGTGACCGGCCAGCATCACGCTCGCCGTGCCGCAATTGGCATAGGCCGTGACGGCGTTGTTGAGGATCGTCGCAGCTTCCGAGGTGATGTCCGACTTATCGAAGTCGAAGAACACGATGTACGGACCCGTGTTGCACGCAGCCTTCGGGGGCGGCGGGGGCGGCGGGGGCGGCGGCGGCGGCGGCGGCGGCGGCGGGGGAGGCGGCGGCGGGGTCACCGCGACCGGCGCGGCAACCGGCTCGGCGCCACCGAAGTTGTAGGTGATCGAGCCGAGCAGCGAATGGCTGTTCAGCTTGGTGTCGAGCGCACGACCCAGCGGATCGATCAGGCTCACGCCGGTCGCGTTGAAGTAGCGGTACTTCAGGCCGACATCCCACGAATCGCTCAGCGGAGCGCGGACGCCCGCGAGGAGCTGCCATGCAAAGCCGGTGTCCGAATCGCTCCACACGCCCGGGCCATTGGTGTTGACGCGGCCGTCCATGTCGACGCGGGCCACACCGACGCCGCCGCCGAAGAAGGCCTGCAGACCTTCGTCCTCGCCGAAGTCGAACAGGCCGTTGAGCATGAAGCTCAGCGCGTTCACTTCGCCCAGGGCTTCACGCGAGCCGGTGAAGCGGCTGAAGCCGCCGGTGATCGGGTTGAGGGCGAGGCCCTGGTTGCCTGCCGTAACGTCGGTCAGGTCGGCAGCGCGGTAGCTGGCTTCCGCTTCGAGACGGAAGGCACCGAAGTCGTGACCGACAGCCGCGCCGAAGTCGAAACCGGAGTCGTAGTTGGCAGCCGCGTCGGCCGCGTTGCCAGCGACATCGATAGCCTGGTCTTCCACGAGCATCACGCCGCCATCACCCTGGATATACCACTGGCCTTCGCGGGCCATGGCGGGCGTGGTCAGCGCGGTCGAGGCCATCGCCATTCCAATGACGAGTTTGCGCATTTCCAAATTTCCCCTTTGTATTAGACTTGAGGCACCGCCCGTCTCTATCTTTTCCCCTCGGGCGAGGCAAGCAGTCAATGGCGACACTGTGTTGCAAGAATGTCGCGCTGGGCCTGCAGTCAGTAAAAATAAGCATACAAAAGCCACGGGAAACAGCCCGTCGCGCCGCTCATCCAGCCGGTGCGCCGATGACACCAAGGGACACAAGCGCCGTCATCAGCGCTGCCAGCGCAGCCCTCGCCTCGGTGTCCACGACCGAGCCGCCGGACGGCGACGCGACGACCGCGGCGCTCTGCCACTGGGTCCGGTAGATCATCAAACGCCCTGCCGCCCGGTCGAACAGGAGCATGCCCTCGGCAGGGGCGATGAAGCGCCAGTCGCTCCCGAGCCGGACGGCGATCCGGTTCTCCTTTCCGGTCCATGCGCCGGTTGCAGGGGCCGTGACGCGGTAACACGCGCCCTCGGCTGCGCCGGCGGGCGGGGCGGACTGCGCGGCGACGACCGAGCGGGCGTTGAGCGCATCGAGCAGGCACAGCGCCTCGTTCACGAAGAACTCCTTCTGGGCCTGCCCCGCGAGCGTGGCTGTGCTGCGGGCCGCGCAGCGCTTCGGGCTCGGCGGCCGAGAAGAGTTGCGCCTGCGCTCCGTTCTCGAAGCGCACCCGGTTGAGCGAGTGCTCGAACACCGGCTTGTGGCCGGGGCGGCAGATCGCCAGCAAGCCGCTCTCGCCCTCGACCATCACCGCACGCGCCTCGGCGAGCGAGGTGGAGACGAGAGCGATGCGGGCATCGGGATGGGTATCCGCGATCATCCGCACCCATTCCGCGCCTGCCCGCGTCTTGCCGAAGCCGCGCCCGGCCATGATCATCCACACCCGCCAGTCGCCCGGCGGGGGGAGCTGTTGCTCGCGCGCCGTATATTCCCAGACGTAGTCGAAACTGTTGCGCTCGGTCTGGTCCATCCGCCTAGTAAGCTGGCGCCGCAGCTGGTCGCCTTCCTTCGATTGCTCGGTCAGGTCGTCATAGGGCCCGCTCATCCGGCCTTGCCTTCCTCGGCGGCCTTCTGGCGGGCGATGCGGCGACGGATGTCCTCGATCTTGCGGTCGATAGAGGCGCGCACCTCGGCGGCGCTGACATCGCGCACCTCGCTCTGCCCGCGCGCCGGGGTGTCGCGCCGGGTGGCGAGCAGGCGGATCGCGTTGGCAAAGTCGAACTTGTCGCCATTGGCAGTGACGAGGTCGCCTTCGCGCAGGCGGCGGATCACCTCCATCTCGAGGTTGAGGTAGCCGTCGGCGATGGCGGCCTGCCAGGCGCGGGCGAATTCGGGTTCGGCGCGGCGGGTCTGGTAGGCGCGGGCGAGCGTCACCTTGGCCGCGGCGACCGCGCGCTCGACGTTGGAGGTGGCGGTCAGGGTTTCAAGGAAGCGCGCGCGCCAGTGGCGCCCGGGGGAGGCCGTGTTGCTGCGGGAAGCGGGCGGCACGAAAGCGTCCATGGTCACCACTCCCGAGACGAGGCGCGGGCGGGCAGCCCATCCGTTGCCGGAAGGCCGCCCGCTGGCGAATCGCAATTTTTCGATGATGCCCGTTGGTAACCAGAGAGCGTCACGATGTCAAGAAAAATAACCGCATTGGTTAAAAGGGGAGGTCAGATCAACGCGTGCACGAAAAAGCCCCGGCAAAGCGCCGTTCGGGGCGCTTTGCCGGGGCTTGATCTGTTGCGGCGTCCGGGTCGCGGCGGCGGCCCGGCCGGCGGTCAGATGATGCCGATAGCCTTGCCGGCGCGCTCGAACATGCCGAGGATGGTCTGCACCTGCTCGGCGGAATGCTCCGCGCAGAGCGAGCAGCGCAGCAGGGTCATGCCGGCGGGCGTTGCCGGCGGGCGGGCGAGGTTGACGTAGAGACCCTCCTTCAGCAGCGCCTCCCACATCATCGCGCCCTTTTCGAGATCGGGCATGATGACGGCGATGATCGCGCTCTGCGGGGTCTCGGTGCCGAGCTTGAAGCCGAGATCGCGCAGGCCCTGGTGGAGCGTGCGGCTGTTCTCCCACAGGTGCGCCCGCTTGTTGCCGCCATGCATGAGCTTGCGGATCGACGCGGCCGAGCTCGCCATCACGCTGGGCGGCAGCGCGGCAGTGAAGACATAGGGGCGGCACACGAGGCGCAGCACTTCGAACTTCGGGTGGTTGGAGACGCAGAAGCCCCCCACCGTGCCAACGCTCTTGGAGAAGGTGCCGATGATGAAATCGACATCGTCCAGCACGCCCTGTTCTTCGGCGACGCCGCGGCCATGCTCGCCGATGAAGCCCATCGAGTGCGCCTCGTCGACCAGCACCATCGCGCCGTTTTCCTTGGCGATGCGGACCATTTCCCTGAGCGGGGCGACATCGCCCATCATCGAATAGACGCCTTCGAGCACAACCAGCTTGCCCGCGCCCTCGGGGATGCGCTTGAGGCGCTTTTCCAGCGCTTCGACATCATTGTGCTTGAACGGCACGACCTCGGCCTTGCCCATCGCGCAGCCGTCATAGATCGAGGCATGGCTGTCGATGTCGAGGATGATGTAGTCACCCTTGCCCGCCAGCGTCGAGATGATCCCGAGATTGGCCTGGTAGCCGGTCGAGAAGACCATCGCGTGGTCCATGTCGTAGAAGTCGCGCAGCGCCGCCTCGACGTCGCGGTGGTCGCGGAAGGTGCCGTTGAGCACGCGGCTGCCGGTGGTTCCCGCGCCGAAATCCTCCATCGCCGCCTTGCCCGCCGCGATCACGTCGGGGTCGAAGGTCATGCCCATGTAGTTATAGGTGCCGAGCAGGATCGTGTCGCGCCCGTTGCAGACCGCGCGGGTGGGCGAGAGCACCTGCTCCATCACGAGGTTGAACGGATCCTCCACGCCCGCGGCAAGCAATTGCTCGCGGGTCTGGATGATCGGGTCGAACTTTGACAGCAGGTCGACGGGCTGGGCAGGGGCGATGGTGTCGGTCATGGCAGCGGCCCTTATCAGCTATCCTGCAGCTTGTGGACTGCCGCCACGAGCTGGCCCCAGTTTTCGATTTCGGCCTGCTGGTTCATCGAGATGATGATGTCGAATTCGTCCTCGATCGCGGCGACGAAGTCCATCACGGTGAGGCTGTCGAATTCGAGATCGCCGGCAAAGGTGGTGGCATCCTCGATGGCGATGCCCTTCTTGTTGAAGGGCTCGACCAGAGTGCGGATGGCGGCGTCGACGTCTGCGGGGGTCATGGGCGCGTGCTTTCTTATGGTCGGGTGGGCCGTGGCCCTGAGCTACGTTTGCAAAGCGGCGGATGATGCGGATTGTCAAGCTTTGGCCGCGCGCGCGGGGGGCTGCGTCAGGCGGGGAGCAGCTCGCGCACGGCGCTCATGAAGGGGCTGATCGAGACCGGCTTCGACAGATAGCCTGCCGCCCCTGCCGCACGGATGCGCTCCTCGTCACCTTTGGCAGCGAAAGCGGTCACCGCCAGCACCGGAATCCCCGCAAGCCGCCGGTCGCGCTTGGCCGCCTCGATCAGGTCGACACCCGAGATCCCGCCGAGCTGGATGTCCATGATGATGAGGTCCGGCACCACGGCCCGCGCCGTGTCCAGCACCTTGTCGCCATCGGACACCGGCTCCACCAGGAAGCCGTTGGCCCTGAGCACGTCGCAGAACAATTTCCGGTTGAGGTCATTGTCCTCGACAACCATGATCCGCTTTGTCACTGATCGCCCCGTTTGCCGCCCGATCCCCCGTTACCCCCAGCCGAAGGACAGGACAATCCCGCATCGTGCCGCCACCGAGCCCGCCAATCCGCAGGTGCTGGCGCTGTCCGCGCTCGGCTGGGTGCTGGAATGCGAGGACCGCGCCGCCCGTTATCTTGAACTTACCGGCCTCGATCCCGATTCTCTGCGAGCCGGGCTTGGCGATCCGGCGATCCTCGCCTCGGCGCTCGAATTTCTCGCCAATCACGAACCCGATCTGATCCGCGCGGCCGAGGCCCTTGCTGTCACGCCCGAGGAACTGGTCGCCGCCAAGGACATCCTCACTGCATGACCCGCCAACTGATCATTTCCGATTGCGACGAAGTGCTGCTGCACATGGTCGCCCCCTTCAAGGACTGGCTGGAGGCGAGCCAGGGCGTCAGCTTCAACCTCGAAGGCCACAATTTCGCCGAGGCGCTGCGCTGGCAGGCGACGGGCGAACTGCTCGCGCCGCCCGACATCTGGAAGATGCTCCGCCTGTTCTTCGACAACGAGATGGACTCGCAGAAGCCGATCGCCGGCGCGGTCGAGGGGATCAATACCCTCGCCGAAAAGGCCGATGTGGTGATCCTGACCAATCTCGTCGACCACCACCGCGATGCCCGGGCCGAGCAGCTCGCCAAGGTCGGGATCAATGCCCGCGTGTTCACCAACCAGGGGCCGAAAGGCCCCGCGCTCAAGGCGATCATCGAGGAATATGCCCCCGCCAGGGCGCTGTTCATCGACGACCTTGCCCAGCATCACGCTTCCGTGGCCGAGATCACCCCGCACGTGACCCGGCTCCACCTGTGCGGCGAGCCGATGATCGCCCACGCCATCGACTGCGCCCACAAGGCAGGCCACGCCCATTCGCGGATTGACCGCTGGGACGAGGCGCTGCCGTGGCTGCTTGAGCAACTGGAGAACTGAGAATGAGCTACACCGCACGCCTCGCCGAACTCGGCATCACTCTGCCCAAGGCCGCCGCGCCTGTCGCCAGCTATGTGCCGGTCGTGGTCAGCGGCGGCATGGCCTATGTCTCGGGCCAGCTTCCCTTCGTCGATGGCGCGGTCGTCACCGGACGGCTGGGCGATGATGTCAGCGTCGAGGACGGCAAGGCCGCCGCGCGTGCCTGCGGGCTGATGATCGTGGCCCAGCTCGAGGCTGCCGGACTGCTCGATTCTGTCGAGCGCGTGGTCAAGCTTGGCGCCTTCATCAACTGCACCGCCGATTTCACCCAGCAGCCCGAAGTCGCCAATGGCGCCTCGGACCTGATGGAGGAAATCTTCGGCGGCGCCGGCCAGCACGCCCGCGCCGCTGTCGGCGTGCCCGCCCTGCCGCGGGGTGCTGCGGTCGAGGTCGACGCGGTCATCGCTCTGAAGGCATGACGACAAGGCACGCTCCGGACTGGCTGACGCGGTGGGAATATGCCCACCGCGGTCTGCACCATGAGGGCGTGCCGGAAAATTCGCTCGCCGCAGCCGAGGGCGCAATCGCGCGCGGCATGGGGATCGAGTGCGATATCCAGATGTCGACCGACGCGGTGCCGATGGTGTTCCACGATTGGGAACTGTCGCGCCTGACCGCCGCGGAGGGCATGGTGGGCGCGCACAGTGCCGCCGCGCTCGAGGCGCTGCACCTCCTCGGAACGGGTCAATGTCCGCCGCGATTGACGGATTTCCTCGCGGTGATTGCCGGACGGGTGCCGTTGCTGATCGAGATCAAGTCGCTGCCGGCCTATGATGTAACCCCTTCGTGCAAGGCCGTGGCGACCGCGCTTGCGGACTATGAAGGTGCCGCCGCGGTGATGGGCTTTGACCCGCGTGTGCCGGAATGGTTCGCCGGCGCCTCGCCCGAAACGCCGCGCGGCCTTGTCGGCACCGACACTCACGAAAACGGCTTTCAGGGCGTCTGGCGCGATCCCGCGGCCGTCGCCGCAGCCCGGCCCGACTTTCTCGCCATCGACGTGCGCGATCTTGATCGGCCCGAGGCGGCGGCGTGGCGCGCTCGGGGCAAGCCGCTGCTGACATGGACCGTCCGCTCGCCCGAAACCCGGGCGAGCGGCCTTGCCCATGCCGATGCGCTGATCGCCGAAGGGGAGGGGCTGGCGTGAGCGACGCCCCGGACGAAGGCGGCCTGACCGCCCGCATCGCCCCCTCGGTCGGCGCGTTCGATGCGGGCGAATGGAATGCGCTCGGCGGGAACGACAATCCTTTCGTGTCCCACGAATTCCTGACGGCGATGGAGGATTCCGGCAGCGTCGGCCCCGGCACCGGCTGGGAGCCTGCGCCGATCGCCATCACCGACGAGGCGGGCAGGTTGCTCGCCGCCATGCCGTCCTATGCCAAGGCCCATTCGCAGGGCGAATATGTCTTCGACCACGCCTGGGCCGACGCATGGCACCGGGCGGGCGGGCGCTATTACCCCAAGCTCCAGATCGCCGCGCCCTTTACCCCTGCGACCGGCCCGCGCCTGCTGCTTTCCGACGACAGTCTCGCCCCGCATCTGCTGAAAGGGGCCGAGGCGGTGTGCCTCCAGAACAAGCTGTCCTCGGCTCACGCGACGTTCATTGCGCCCGAGCAGCTCCCGCTGTTCGAAGAGGCCGGCTGGATGCCGCGCTCAGACATCCAGTTCCACTGGTTCAACCGCGATTACGCGGGTTTCGAGGATTTCCTCGGCGCGCTCTCGTCAAGGAAGCGCAAGGACCTGAGGAAGGAGCGCGCCGCGGCCACCGAGGGCCTGACGATCCGCCACCTCACCGGCAGCCAAATCCGCGAGGAGCATTGGGACGCGTTCTGGGTGTTCTATCAGGATACCGGCGCGCGCAAATGGGGCAGCCCCTATCTGACGCGGGAGGCTTTCAGCCTGCTGGGCGAGCGGATGGGCGACCGGATCGTGCTGATCCTCGCCTATGACGGGCCGAATGAAAGCGACCGGGCGATTGCGGGCGCGCTCAACTTCGTCGGCAAGGATGCGCTCTACGGGCGCTATTGGGGTTGCACGCGCGAGGTGCGCTTCCTGCATTTCGAACTGTGCTACTATCAGGCAATCGACATCGCGATTGCCCGCGGCCTTGCGCGGGTCGAGGCGGGCGCGCAGGGCGGGCACAAGCTCGCCCGGGGCTATGAGCCGGTGCAGACATGGTCGGCGCACTGGATCGCCGATCCGGGGTTCCGCAGCGCGGTCGCCGATTTCCTCGAGCGCGAGCGCGCCGGGGTGGCGAGCGACCAGCTCTATCTCGGCAGTCGCACCCCGTTCAGGAAAGCCTAGGCGGCGCGCAGGTGGTCTTCGGCGAGCCACTGGCGCGCGCGGCGCTGGGCCTCGGCGATCTCGCGGGCGGTCATTTCCTCGGAGATGTCGGCGCGGCAATGGGCGGCTTCCTCATGGCCGCGGGCGGCGGCGAGGTTGAACCACTTGTGCGCCTCGATGAGGTCGCAGGCCGCTCCGTTGCTACCCGTGGAAAAGGCCACGCCCAGATCGAAGCAGGCCCCCGCCTGACCCCGTCCAGCCTCGGCCAGCCAGGTCCCAAGCAGGCTCTCGCCCGGTGTTTCGCGTGAAACATTCGCCGAAATCGAGATGATGTTCACTGTGCAGTCCTCTCGTCCGTGGACCGCCCCCCGGCGCCCCATCCGGAGGAGTAGGTGCAACCATTATGGTCAAGAATTGGTTAACGCGATTCGCACCTCTCCGGCCCTCTGGCTTTTGCCCCCACCTCCTTGCCAAAGCCGCTTGTGCGCCTCGGGGGGCTTGCCTATAGGCGGCGCAGTGCTTTTTCGCTTGCTGGGACCAAGTGAGCCAATGAAAAAATTCAAGGCGTCAGGACGCGACGGTCTTCCCAGCGGCTCACGGGATGAGAGAGCTTGATGCCAACCACCGCGTCTGACGATATCGATATCCTCGAGAAGGCCAAGCGGCTGCTCGCACCGGACTATGTGCCGGGCGACGACGAGGAATATATGAACGAGCGCCAGCAGGCCTATTTCCGGATGCTGCTGATCGAATGGAAGCGCTCGATCCATTCTGCCGCAGGGCAGACGCTGCAATCGCTCCAGGACGGGCCGCTGCGCGAGGCCGACCTCACCGACCGAGCCTCGAGCGAGACCGACTGGGGCATCGAACTGCGCACCCGCGACCGCCAGCGCAAGCTGGTCGCCAAGATCGATGCGGCGCTCCGCCGGATCGATTCCGGCGAATACGGCTATTGCGAGGTGACCGGCGATCCCATCGGCCTGCGCCGCCTGATCGCCCGCCCCGTGGCGACCATGACGGTCGAGGCCCAGGAAGCCCACGAGCGCCGCGAGAAGGTCTCCCGCGACGATTGAGCGCCGTCCGGGCGGCAGGACCTGTCCTGCCTTGGGACGCTGTGCAACTCGGGCGATGCCCGTTGAGCAATCTTTACTCTCGGTTAACCCTGTGTGCCCCACATCACGGCGTGCCATCGGGCGGCGCGCGGCTTTCGAACGGAAGCCGCCCCCGCAGGATCCGGTGGCGAAGCGACGGGCTATGGAGGCGATCCGGACAATGACCGGGGTTGAGACACGCAGTGTTGCGCGCGACAGCCTTTTTCTGCTGGCTGACGTTCGCCTGGAACAGAATGCCGAGACGCATCGTGTCCGGGTCCGCAACCTGTCGGACGGCGGCATGATGGGCGAGGCCTCGCTGCGCGTGCAGCTCGGACACCGCGTCTCGGTCGAACTTCGTAACGTCGGCACTGTCGGCGGAACGGTCGCCTGGGTTCAGGACAACCGCTTCGGCGTGGCTTTCGATGTGGAGATCGATTCGCAGAAGGCGCGCCGCCCGCTCATCGCACCCGATGACGACACCACCCTCGTCAACAAGCCCTCCTGGGCCCATCGTGCCCCGCCGCCGCCGGGAACGGGGCATTTGCGAAAGATCTGAGCGCGGGTTTTCCCGCGCGATTGCAGGGCTGGACGCTGACCGCCCGACCGCAACCTGCTAGGCAGGCGGCGATGCGATTCCGGCTGCCCCTGCTTGCTATTCTGGCCCTTGCCTCCTGCGGACCGTCCGGGGGCAGCGGGCCGGTCGAAGTGGCCATTATCGGCGCTCCGGGTAGCCTGTTCGAGCAAGGCGTACGCCTCGCCCCGCCCGGGCAGCACATGCGCGGGGCAACCTCCGAGGGCCTCGTCGCGCTCGATCAGGCCGGTCAGGTGGTTCCCGCCATCGCCGAGCGCTGGATCGTCACCGATGACGGGCTGAGCTACATCTTCCGGCTGCGGGACAGCACATGGCCGGGCGGCGATGCCATCGCCGCCGCCGATGTGCGCGATCGCTTGCGGCAGGCAACCGGGCGGATGCGCGGCACCTCGCTGGGGCTGGATCTGGCCGCGATCCGCGACATCCGGGCCATGACCGGCAGGGTGATCGAGGTCCGGCTGAATGCGCCCATGCCGGATTTCCTTCGCCTGCTGGCCCAGCCCGAGATGGGCCTTGTCCGGAACGGCAGCGGCGCCGGGCCGATGGCCGTGTCCCGCAAGAACGGGCGAAACGCCGCGCGGCTCTCCGCCCTGCCGCCCGAAACACAGGGGCTGCCCGCCCGGGAGGACTGGGAGGAGCTCGCCCGCCCCGTCGCGGTGCGCGCCCTCGACGCGGAAAAGGCGGTTGCGGCCTTTTCTCGCGGGGATGTCGACCTCGTGATCGGCGGCAGCATTGTCGACTTCCCCCAGGCCGAGGCCGGCCCCCTGTCGCGCGGGACGATCCAGGTCGATCCGGCGCTCGGCCTGCTCGGCCTGACGGTGCGCCGCGAGACGGGACTGCTCGCCGACCCTGCCCGCCGCGAGGCGCTCTCGATGGCGATCGACCGCCCCGCGCTGATCCAGAGCTTCGGGCTCAACGGCTGGCGCGAGAGCAGTTGGCCGGTGCCACCCGAGGCCTTCGCAACCCCATTCTACAGCGCGGATCGCTGGAACGGCGCGACTATCGAGGACCGCCGCCGGATCGCGGCGGCACGGGTGCGGCAATGGGCCGGGCCCGGGCGCGAGGCGGTGGTGCGCATCGCCCTGCCGCGCGGACCCGGGAGCGACCTCTTGTTCCGCCAACTGGCCGGCGCATGGGCCGCAATCGGCGTGACCACCCGCCGTGCCGCGCCGGGCGAGGCGGCCGATCTCGAGCTGCGCGATACAGTCGCGCGCCATTCCGCGCCAAACTGGTATCTCAACCAGTTCCATTGCAGCCTCGGCACGGGCCTGTGCGCACCGCGTGCCGATGCGCTGGTGGGCGAGGCCATGACCGAACGCGACCCGGCGCGGCGCGAGCAGTTGCTCGCCGAGGCCCATGCGGCGCTCGTCGAACGCGAGGTGTTCATTCCCCTCGGCGCGCCGGTGCGCTGGTCGCTGGTGCGCGCCTCGATTCAGGGCTACCTGCCCAACCCCTGGGGGATCCACCCCTTGTTCCCGTTGTCCCAGCCCACCACATAACGGACATGGACAAGCCCATGCCCCGTCGCCCCGAACCGCTGCGCTTCACGCTCCCCGCCGGCACCGACCCCGCCGCCGTGCGCGCCCGCGTGGTGATGATGGAACGCCTGCTCGAGCGCAGCTTTACCTTGCCGGGCATCAACATGCCGGTCGGCCTCGACGCGTTGATCGGCCTTGTGCCGGTGCTCGGCGATGTCGTCACCACCGCGATGGGCGCCTATATCGTGTGGGAAGCCAAGAACCTCGGCCTGCCGAAGTGGAAGCTGGTGCGGATGGGCGCGAACGTGCTGTTCGATACTGCCATTGGCGCCATTCCCGTGATCGGCGACGCGGCAGACCTCGTGTTCCGCTCGAATGCGAGGAACCTTCGCCTCCTCCAGCGCCATCTCGACAAGCACCATCCCGAGACGCGCGTGATCGAGGGCTAGTTTCCTCGGCCGGCGCGGCGCGCTAGGGAGACCGGCATGAGCGCCGATGTCACCTATGCGAGCTATCTCGATCTCGACCGCATCCTCGCCGCGCAGCATCCGGCATCGGACGCGCATGACGAGCTGCTGTTCATCATCGTCCACCAGGCCAGCGAGCTGTGGCTCAAGCTGTGCCTGCACGAACTCGCCGCCGCGCGCGAGGCGATTGAGGCGGACAACCTGCGCCCCGCCTTCAAGATGCTCGCCCGGGTCGCGCGGGTGCAGGCGCAGCTGATCCAGAGCTGGGACGTGCTGAGCACCATGACCCCGCACGACTACTCGGCGATCCGCCCGCATCTGGGTGCGTCCAGCGGGTTCCAGTCGGCCCAATACCGGATGATGGAGTTCATGCTCGGCGGGCGGGACGGCAAGCACGTCCGCCTTCACAAGTCCAATGCCGACTGGGCCGGGCGGCTGGAGGCGGAGGCGGCGCGGGCGAGTCTCTATGACGCGGCGATCGGGCTGCTGGCGCGGCGCGGTTTCGCGATCGATGCCGCCGTGCTCGGGCGCGACCCGACGGCGGCCTATGCTCCCGATGCCAGCGTCGAGGCGGCCTGGGCGGCGATCTACCGCGATCCCCATGATCACTGGGACCTGTATGAACTGGCCGAGAAGCTGGTCGATCTCGAATACCACTTCCAACGCTGGCGGTTCGGGCATCTCAAGACGGTCGAGCGGATCATCGGCTTCAAGCGCGGCACCGGCGGGACGCCCGGCGTGCCCTATCTCGAAGGGGTGCTGAAGCAGGCTTTCTTCCCCGAATTGCTGAGTGTCAGGACCGCGATATGACCCCCGAAGCCCGTGCTGCCGAATTCGACGCTGCCGACCCGCTGGCAGCCTGGCGGGATCGCTTCATTCTGCCCGAAGGGGTGATCTATCTCGATGGAAACTCGCTCGGAGCGCTGCCCAAGGCCACCCCTGGCGTGCTGCAAGGGGTGGTCGAGAGGGAGTGGGGCGAGGGTTTGATCCGGTCATGGAACAGCGCCGGCTGGTTCGGGGCGGCGGGCCGGATCGGCGCCAAGATCGCCCCGCTGGTGGGCGCCGCTCCGCACGAGGTGATCGCTTGCGATTCGACCAGCGTGAACCTGTTCAAGGTGATCGCCGCGGCCCTCGCCATGCGTCCGGGCCGCAAGGTGGTGCTGTCCGAGCCCGGGAATTTCCCGACCGATCTCTACATGATCGCAGGACTGGAAGCGCAGGGGCTCGCGACGCGGCGGCTCGCCGAACGCGGCGCGCTGACAGAGGCGCTCGACAGCGATGTGGCGCTGCTGATGCTCACCCACGCGCATTACAAGACCGGCGCGCTGCACGACATGGCCGCCCTGACCCGCGCGGCGCATGAGGCAGGTGCGCTGGTGCTGTGGGACCTGTCGCATTCGACCGGGGCGCTGCCCGTCGATCTCAACGGGGCCGAGGCCGATTTCGCGGTCGGCTGCGGCTACAAATATCTGTGCGGCGGGCCGGGCGCGCCCGCTTTCGCCTTCGTGGCGGAGCGCCACCATGCCGACCTCGCGCAGCCGCTCACCGGCTGGTTCGGCCATGCGGCACCCTTCGCTTTCACCGACGACTATGCGGGGGCGCCCGGGATCGAGCGGATGCTGTGCGGCACCTCGCCGATCCTGGGTCTTGCTGCGCTCGAGGTGGGGGTAGAGCTGATCGCGGAAATCGGTGTCGAGCGGCTCTACGCGAAGTCGCAGGCGCTCTCGGAGTTCTTCCTTGAAAGCCTGATGGCGCATGGTGTGGCGCTGGAGCTGGTCAGCCCGCCCCGCAGTAACGAGCGCGGGAGCCAGCTCTCCTTCGCTCACCCGCAAGCCTATGCCATCTGTCAGGCGCTGATCGCGCGCGGCGTGATCGGCGACTTCCGCGATCCGGACATCCTGCGGCTGGGATTTGCGCCCGCTTACCTCAGTTTCGCCGACATGGCCGCGGCCGCCCGCCACCTCGCCGAGGTGCTGGCGAGCGGCGAATGGCAGCGCCCCGAGTTCAGCCAGCGCGCCGCCGTCACCTGAGAGATCAGCCGACCGTCCGCTCGGCCTTGTCCTTCTCGTTGGTGCCCTTGATCATCGCGCGCATCTGCTCCCACTCGGCATCGCCGAGGGCATGGAGCATGGGGTAAAAGGTGCCGCCATTCGCCTGGAAGCCCGCGCCGTCGATGGCGATGGTCTGCCCGTTCACATATTCCGCGCCCGGGCCCATCAGGAACACCGCGAGATTGGCGAGTTCGTGCATCTCGCCCGCGCGGCCCATCGGGTTCATCGAATTGCCCGAGTTGCCGCCCGCCCCGCCGGGGTGCAGGCGCGCGCTCATGCCCTTGGTCGGGAAGAGGCCCGGGGCAATGGCGTTGAACCGCAGGCCATAGCGGCCCCACTCGGTCGCAAGGCTTTGGGTCATGGCGTTGATCGCGGTCTTGGACATGGCGGAGGGCACCACGAAGGCGCTGCCCGACCACACCCAGGTGGTAAGGATCGAAAGGAAGCTGGCGCGCTTCTTTTCGGCAATCAGGCGCTTGCCGATGTCGAGCGTGACATAGAAGGTGCCGCGCATGACGATGTCGGCAATGGCGTTGAAGCCGTTGACCGAGAGGTCCTCGGTGCGGCTGATGAAGTTGCCGGCGGCGTTGTTGACCACGCCGGTCAGCGCGCCGCCATCGGCCCAGATCGCGTCGACCATCGCGTGGATCGCGTCAGCGTCACGGATATCGCAGGCCATGCCGACGATCTTGCCGCCATGCAGGGCGGTCAGTTCCGCTGCGGTTTCATCGAGCTTGTTCTGCCGCCGCCCGCAGATGTAGACGGTCGCGCCGAGTTTGAGGAACGCCTCGGCCATTTCGCGGCCCAGCCCCGTACCGCCGCCGGTCACGAGGATGCGCTCGCCGGTCATCAGGCCTTCGCGGAACATCAGCTTCGATACGTCCATCTATCAAGGTCCTGTGAGAGAGGGGGGTGGGGGCGTCAAAGCCCCAGCACGGTCTTGGCGATGATATTCTTCTGCACCTCGTCCGAGCCGCCGAAGATCGTCGAGGCGCGGTTGTTGAGATATTTGCCCATCGCGGTCTGGGCATATTCGCTGCCGACGGGCTCGGGCGCCTCGTTGCCGTAGAGCGGACGTTCGAGCGGCAGTTGCAGTGCGTCCGGTCCGAGCAGTTCGAGCCGCAGCACATCGACCTGCTGGCCGATGTTCGATCCGAGCAGCTTGACCAGCGAGGTCTGCGGCCCGGGTGCGCGGCCCTTGGCAAGCTCGGCGAGGATGCGAAGCTCGGTCACTTCCAGCGCTTCGGCCTCGAGCCGGACGCGGGCGAGCCGGTCGCGGAACCGCGGATCATGGGCCAGCGCGCCGTTGACGCCCGAGGGCTGGGTCTTCGCGAGATTTTCCAGCCGGTCGATCGACTGGAGCAGGCGCGGGGCATAGCACGATCCGCCGCGCTCGTTTTCGAGCAGGAACTTGGCGATGCTCCACCCGGCGCCTTCTGCGCCGATGCGGTTCTCGACCGGGGTGCGGGCATCGGTGAAGAACACCGCGTTGACCTCGTGATCGCCCGACATCGAATGGATCGGCGTTACCTCGATGCCCGGCTGATCCATCGGCACCAGGAGGAAGCTGATCCCCTGTTGCTTCTTCACGCTGGCATCGGTGCGGACCAGCGCAAAAATCCAGTCGGCGTGGTGGGCGTGGGTGGTCCAGATCTTCGAGCCGTTGATGACATATTCGTCGCCCTCGAGTCGCGCCGAGGTCTTGAGGCTGGCGAGATCGGAGCCGCTGCCGGGCTCGGAATAGCCCTGGCACCAGTAATCGTCGCCCGAGAGGATGCCGGGCAGGAAGCGGGCCTTTTGTTCGGGCGTGCCGAATTCGCAGATGACAGGGCCGACCAGCCGCAGACCGAGGATTGCGAGCGCGGGCGCACCGGCAAGGGCGCATTCCTTCTCGAAGATGAACTTCTGCGTCGGCGTCCAGCCGGTGCCGCCGTCCTGCTTGGGCCAGTGGGGCGCGACCCAGCCCTGGCGATAGAGGATGCGGTGCCACTCCATCCCGATGTCCGGCTCGACAAACACGCCCGGCGTGCGGCGGGCGCCATCGCGCAGCCGCTCGGGCAGGTTGTCCTTGAGGAAGGCGCGCACTTCCTCGCGGAAGGCCAGATCCTCGGGGGAGAAGTCCATATCCATTGCAGTCAGTCCCAGCTTGCGCTCCGGCAGTTACGGGCTCGCCCCTCTGCCAGCTTCAATTCCCGTCCCGCGTCTCGTCTCTTTGGGCCCATGCAATCGTGCGTCGCAGCAGGTCGTAGTAGACGTCGTAATTCCACGCGCACATTTCCTTGTGCGGGTAGAAATCGGCCATGCCGGGAAGGTCATAGTGCCCGCGGCAGTGGCCGAGTGCGTTGTATACGATCTGGCCCGCGCCAATATCCCTCGTATAAACGATAGGAACGGTGGTTTTGTGCCACTGGCTCTGGGTAAAGCCGGTCGCCTCGCCCTCGAAGGTTGTCTGCATCAGCGTTTCGATCGGGGCCGTGGTCTTGGAGAGGTAGAGCTCGTCCACCACCTCGAAATCCTCGATCCCGCGGGTCAGTTCGTGGTCCTTGTTGACCACCTCGACCGGGAACTTGTCGATCGGCGGGTGGGCGACGAATTGCGTGCCGAGCATTTCCATCACGTCGGGCCGTTCGTCAGGAGCATCCACCAGACCATCGGCGGTGAAGACGAGGATCGAATTGGTGCCGTGGAGCGCCATCCACTTGCCGCCCTTCTCCAGCCACGCCTTGAGCTGCCTGGCCTGCTCCGGGGTCGGCATCAGGTCGCAGGTATAGGTGATCAGGAAGCGGCACTGGTCGAGCCGCTCCAGCCCCGAATAATCCGCGGCCACGGTGGTGCGGATGTGCGGATGCTCGGCCAGCAGCTTGAGGATCTCGAGCCGCGGATAGTCGATATCGTGATACTTGCCCGCGGCGATGAAGTGCGCGTCGATGCGGGTGGCGGGTTGCTGTGCCAATGTCTTAGCTCCTGATGCTGCCGCCGCCGTCGACCGTGAGATCGCAGCCGGTGGTGAAACTCGCCTCGTCACTGGCGAGGAAGACCACCGCGCGGGCGACCTCCTCGGGCTCGCCGATGCGGTTCATCGGGTGGGTGGCGGCAAAATTGGTCTCGATGTTCTCGGGCGTGTCTGCGCCGGAGAACTTGTAGCGGTTGTACATCGGCGTGCGGATCGCGCCGGGGTGGACCATGTTGACGCGGATCGGCAGGCCCCTTTCGGCAAGGTCGAGGGCGACGGACTGCGTCAGGCCTCTGAGGCCCGTCTTGGAGGCGCTATAGGCCGCCACGAAAGAGGCCGGGCGCAGGGCGATCATCGAGCCGATGTTGACGATCGCGCAGGGCTCGCCGCTCGCCTCCATCGCCGGGATCGCGGCGCGCATCCCGTAGAAGGGGCCGTGAAGATTGATGTCGATGGTGTGCTCCCACACGCCGAGCGCGCCGTCGGGGACGTTGCCGGGTTCCGAGATGCCCGCGATGTTGCACAGCACGGTGAGCTTGCCGAACCGCCCGCGCGTGGCGGAGACCGCGGCCTCCCACTGGTGCAGGTCACGCACGTCGAGCCGGCAGGCCGCGGCGCGGTCTCCCAGTTCTGCCGCGAGAGCCTCGGCCTTTTCGAGCTGCACATCCCCGAGCATCACGCTGCCGCCCTCGGCGACGATCAGCCTTGCGACCGCCGCCCCGATGCCTTCCGCGCCGCCCGATACCAGCGCGACCTTGCCCTGCATCCGCATGGCTATTCGCGCTCCAGGATCGCGACGCCGGAAAGGCCGGGGGCGCCATAGACGTGGGAATAGCCGAAGCGCGGCCCCATGCCGTTCCGGCCGGGGACCTGACGCTCACCTGCGCGGCCACGGAGCTGGGTGACGTTCTCGTAGACCTGCCGCAGCCCGGAAGCGCCGATCGGCTCCCCGCAGGCAAGGCAGCCGCCGTCGGTGTTGACCGGCAGCTTGCCACCGATCTCGGTCCAGCCATTGGCGAGCCATTCCTCCTGCGCGCCGTCGGCGCAAAAGCCGTTCTCGGCCATGTGCATGATTTCGGCGCCGCTCTCGGTGTCCTGAAGCTGGGCGACGGAGATGTCCTCCGGGCCGATGCCGGCCTTCTCGAAGGCGGCCTTGCTGGCGAGCACAGTCGGCTTGCCGCCTTCCTCGATGCTGATCCCGGCCTGGAACACCTCGAAGGAATTGGGCGGGCGGGTTTTCACCGCAACCGCGCGGATCTTCACCCCGTCTGCGCCCAGTTCCTTCATCTTCTTTTCCGAAGCGAGGATCAGCGCCACCGCACCCTCGGCGGGCGAGCAGAACATGTATTTGGTCAGCGGATCGTTGATCATCGGCGCGTTCATGATCGTGTCGAGATCGACCGGGCTGCGGCGCCACGCATGGGGCGTGATTGTGCCGTTGCGGAAAGCCTTCTCGGCCACGAGGCCGAGCGTGCGGCGGCTGATCCCGTGGAGCTGCATGTAACGCTGGATCTTGAGCGCGAAGAACTGCGTCGTCAGCATCATGCCGGTCTGGCCATACCATTCGGGCAGGCCATATTCGGACGGCTTGGCGTTGAAAGCGCCGCGGGGGTGCTTGTCGAAGCCGACCGCCAGAGCGAGATCATACATTCCGCTCGCAATGGCCTGCTGCGAGGCGGCGAGCGCGCTGCCGCCGGTCGCGCAGCCATTGGCGACATTGGTGAAGGGCAGGCTGGTCAGCCCCAGCTCGTTGACCATGATATCGGCATTGCCCGCTGCGGCCGAGCCGCCATAGGCGCATTCGATATCGGGCCATTCAAGCCCGGCATCCTTGAGCGCCTCGCGCACGGCATAGACGCCCTGCTCGCGGCCCGAGCGGCTGTCGGTGCGGCCGAAGGGGTGGATCCCCGCGCCAATGATATAGACGTTCTCGCTCATGCGGCCTTGCTTTCTGATGCGGCGACGGGACGGAAGGCGAAGGTGTCGTAACGCGCGTTGAACGGCACGATGCAGAATTCGAGCTCCATGCCGAGATGGAGGTCCTCGAGCCGGCAACCGACGATGCGGCTTTCGACGATCACCTCGCCGGGTAGTTCGACATAGCCGAGCAGATAGGGCTGGAAATCGGGCGGCCCCTCGCCAGGGCCGGAGCCGGGGCCTTCATAGGGTTCCTTCGGCAGGAAGCCCTGGCTCGTCCACGACCACAGCTTGCCTCGGCGCGAGAGCTTGTATGGCTCCACGCCCTCGGCCGCGTCGCCCGTAGGCATCGGGAAGACGATCTCGCCCGAGGGCATCCGGCCGCCCATCAGATGCGGCTGCGCCCCGTCGCTCCACAGGTTCGGGTCGATCTTTTCGCCCATAATGTCAGTCCCTCCAGCCAGCCGCGTCACGCGGCCAGCGCATATTCCGCCAGCACGGTGTCGACATCGCCGAACAGGCGGGCGAGCAACAGAACGCGCTTCAGCGCATGGCCGATCGCAAGCTCGTCAGTGATCCCCATCCCGCCATGCATCTGCACCGCCTCGCGGGCGATGGCATCGACGTTCTGGGTGATGTAGGCCTTGGCTCCGGCAGCGGCGCGGTGCCACTTTTGTGCATCAGCCCGATCGCTCAATGCTGCGCGGTAAACCATTGATCGCGATTGTTCTTCTTTCGCATAGCAATCGACGAGGCGATGCTGGAGCGCCTGGAAGCTGCCGATGGCAACGCCGAACTGTTCGCGCTCCTTCACATAGGCGAGCGTATCGTCGAGAAGCCTCTGGCCAAGCCCGACCATCTCGGCCGCGGCGTAGAGCCGGATGTCGGCGACAACCGCTTCGAGCGCGGCGGCATCAAGGGCAAGTTTCATGCCCGCGGGGGTGCGCGTCAGCCTGATCTCGCCTGCGATGCTGCCGTCTGCCAGACGATAGGCGCGCACCTCGAGCCCCGGCGCATCCCGGGGGACGAGGAAGCAGGCGGTCTCCCCGCCCAGATCGGCCGTGACGATGAACAGGTCGGCCAGCAGCGCGCCCATGACCATCGTCTTTTCGCCGGACAGGACGAAGCCCTCACCCGCGGCTTCGGCTTTGGTCCCCCTGGCCTTGAGGCTGTAGCGTTGCCCGCGCTCGGTCCAGGCAAGGGTCGCGATGGTCTCGCCCGCCAGCACGCCGTCCAGCGCCTCGCCGGCACCGCCGCGCTCCAGCAAGAGAGCGGGCAAGATCCCGTGTTCGAGCAGCGGATCGGGCGCATTGGCCTTGCCGATCGCCTCGGCGACCAGTGCGAGGTCGACCGCCGAGCCGCCCATGCCCCCTGCATCCTCGCCGACCGCGAGCGCGATCAGGCCCATCTCGGCGAGGCTCTGCCAGCGGCCCCGGTCATAGCCGGTCGGCGAGAGGCGAAGCCTGCGCCGCGCCTCGACATCGATCGGCGCGGCGAACCGCTCCACCGATGTCACGAACATCTGCTGTTCTTCGGACAGGTCGAAATTCATTACTCAAGCCTTCCGGGTGAAGGTGATCGGCAGATGGGTCACGCCGCGCAGCAGGATGTTGGGGAGGATGCGGATTTCGTTCTCGTCCGCGACCGCGAAGTTATCGAGCCGCTCGAGCAGTTCGTCGAAGGCGACCAGCATCTCCTTGCGCGAGAGCATGTTGCCCACGCACATATGCGGCCCCTTGCCGAAGCTGAGATGGGTGCGGGCGTTGGCACGCTCGATGTCGAAGGTGTCGGGATCGGGGAATTTCTTGGGATCGCGGTTGGCTGCGGCATAGCGCAGCTGGACCACGGAGCCGGCCGGGATCGCCATGCCGCCAAGCTCGGTGTCCTGCTTGACGATGCGCCACATCCCCGCGGTCGGAGTCTCGTAGCGCAGCGCCTCCTCGACGAGGTTGCCGAGCAGCTTGGGATCGCGCCCGCCCGCCGCCGCCTTGGCTTTCGCCATCTGGTCGGGGTTGCGGATCAGCTGGAGCAGTCCGCCGGCAAGCGTCGAGGTGGTGGTCTCGTTGCCTGCGACCATGAACTGCTGCATCAGCGACATGATCTCGGGGTCCTCGAGCGGCGTCTCGCCTTCGACCCGCGCTTCGACGAGATCGGTGAGCAGGTCATTGCCGCCGTTCGCCTTGCGGTCGTCGATCAGGCCCTTGATGTAGTGCTGGAACTCGACAAGGCTGCGGGCACATTCGAGCTTGCGCTCGTGGTCGACCATCTGGCTGAAGCGGTCGACGGCAGCGTCCGACCAGCGTTTCACGCGCTTGGGATCATCCTCCAGTCCGATCTGCCCGGCGATCATGGCGACGGGCAAAGGCACGCCGAATTCCTCGACGAACTCGCAAGAGCCCCGGTCGGCGAAAGCCTCGATCAGATCGATCGACTTCTGACGCATGTCGGCCTCGATCGCGTTCACGCGGGGGGCCGAGAAGGCGAGGTTCACCAGCTTGCGGTTGCGGGTGTGCACCGGGTGGTCGGCGGTCAGCAGCGTCGGCAGATCGGGCCAGCCTTCGGCGAGGATCGCCTGGATGTCCTCGTCCGCCTCGCGGCCCATGAGCGCGGTGAAATCGTTGGAGAAGATTTCCGGCTTGGCGGCGGCCTCGCTGCACAGGTCGTAGGAATAGATGACCCAGGTGTTCATGCCTTCGAGATGCTCGATCGCGATCCCCGCTTCGTGGATGGCGCGATAATAGTCGAACGGATCGATCAGCGTTTCGGGCGCAAAGACATTGCCTTCGGGCTTGTTCATGTGACGCGGCTCCAGACCCCGGGGAATTCTGGTGCAAGCCTAACCAAACCGCCGCCCGCGATGCGATGCGCTAATGTGTTAGGATTGCGCCGCGAGCATCATCCGCCGGCGAATTCCCGCTGGAATTCAAGCATGTCGAAATAGTCGCGCCAGCCGGTGATGCGTCCGTCGGCGCCGATTTCGAAGGTGCCCATGACACGGATCGCGGCGCGGCGCCCGTCCTTGAAGTTGAAGATATCGGTCCGCTCGGTCAGGACGGTGTTACCGTTCTCGGCAATGGCATGGGTCTGCCAGTCGCAGGATGCGATCTCGGCGAGGAAGCCCTCGACCATCGCGCGCATCTGCCCCGTGCCCTTGACCGGCTCCATCGGGATATTGTGATAGACGATGTCATCGGCGCACAGGGCGAGCATCGCCTCGATGTCGCAAGCGTTCCAGTGGCCGATGAAGGCCTCGACGGTTTGCCGGGGTGTCATGCTGTTCCTCCTGAGACATGATCGAGCGCCTGCCGCAGCATCTGGCGCACGTGCGGGTTGGCATAGGTCGGGGGACCATCGCCGAATTGCAGATAGACGAGCGGGGCGGGGCAATTGCGGCTTTCCCAGGCGACGCAATCGCTGCCCGGCGGGTGGTCCCAGCCGTCATTGCTGAACATCGCGCCTGCCACGGCCTGCGCGGCGGAATAGAAATTGGCAGCCGTGAAGGCGAAGCCTCCGGCCCGCACCAGCGGCGTGAGCGCGGCCTCGTCAACGGGGCAGAGGTAGAGCTCGTCGGTGACGGGAAAGCTCGCCGGAAGGCCGCGCGTCACCGGATGATCGGCGACGATGCGCGCCGTGTAGGTGACGTCATGGCGATAGCCCGAGTCCGGCCCGTGCGCGCCCGGCTGGTAGTGGAACTGCCCGCCGAGCCAGGCGTGCCACTCCGGCCACTCGGCCCAGCCGGCAAGCGCATGGTGCATCGCCACCGCCCCCTTGCCCGCGGCAAAGCGCGCCGTCACGGCCTCGCGGAAGGCGGCAGAAGGCGGGCGCATCGTCACCCTTCCCTCGCCGAAGCTGTAGCCTGCCATATCGTAGAACAGCACCGCGTCAGCCGTGCCGAGGTGATCGAGGGCGAGCGCCTCGGCCTCGGGGTGGATCAGGTGGGTGACGTCCCACGCGCCGAGGCTTTGCAGAAGTTCGTCGAAGGGGGCTTCCTCATAGGGATGCCCCCCTGACAGGACGAGCAGCGAGCGGGTCACGCGATCAGGCGATCTTGAGGATCATCTTGCCGTCATTGGTGCCCGCGAACAGCCGCATGAAGCTGTCGAAGGCGTTCTCCAGACCCTCGTCGATATGCTCGTCGATGGTGAGCCTGCCTTGCGATGCCCAGACGCCCATCTGCGCCGCCCCTTCGGCGAAGCGCGGGACATAGTCGGCCACCAGCAGCCCGCGGATATGGGCGCGTTTGACGATCAGCTGCCACAGGTTGCGGATCCCGCGCGGCTCGGTGTTATATTCGCTGATCAGGCCGCACAGCCCCACCCGCGAATGCAGGTTGAGGTTCATCAGCCCGGCATCGAGGATGATGCCGCCGACGTTCTCGAAGATCACGTCGACCCCGTCGGGACAGGCCTCGGCAATCGCGGCGGTGAGCGCGGCTTCATCCTTGCCGCGGTAGTCGATGGCGGCGTCGAAGCCGTATTTCTCCGTGAGGCGCGCGCACTTGGCCGGGCCGCCCGCGATCCCGACCGCGCGGCAGCCGTGGATCTTGGCGAGCTGGCCGACAAGACTGCCGACCGCGCCCGCAGCGCCGGTCACCAGCACAGTCTCGCCTGCCTTGGGCTCGCAGACCTCGAGGAAGCCGAAATAGGCCGTCATCCCGACCGCGCCGAAGATCGAGAGGTAATTGGTGACGCTCGGCACCAGCGAGGGGTCGATCGGCTGAGTAAAGCCGCCTGCCACGCCGATCGAGTAATCCTCCAGCGCATTGAGGCCCATCACCCACTGGCCGGGGGCAAACCCCTCGGCGCGGCTTTCCTCGACCACGCCGATGGTGCTGGCGCGCACCGGATCGCCCAGCGGGATCGGGGGCATGTAATTGCCCTCGGCATCCATCCATCCGCGCATCGCCGGATCAAGCGAGGCGTAGTGGTTGCGGATCAGGAACTGGCCCTCTTCCAGCGCGGGCGTGGGCTCGGTGACGAGTTCGAAATCCTCGCGCACCGGGGTGCCGTCAGGGCGGCGCTGGAGGAGAAAGCGGCGGTTGGTGGGCATATCTGTCTTTCGGTTCGAGAGGGAGTATCAGGCCGGTTCCAGCTTCACCGGAATGGCGCTTTGCAGGGACTGGCCGGTGATCGGGTCGTAATCGACCACCTCGCTCACCAGCCGGTTGGTGGAGGAGCCGCGCTCGCGCACATCCTCCCTGGTCGCATCGGCATCGCCATAGGCATGCGCCATCGAGACGATCCCGCGCCGCACCTTGTCGCTCGCCTTGACCACGCCGTGAATGGTGGCGTGGGGGGAGGTGATCGCGACCAGCCCGCCTTCCTCCAGCCCCAGAGCGGCAATGTCGTCGGGGTGGATATAGGCAGGGTTGGTGGTGGTCTTGGCCTGCAACTTCTTGAGCGGGTGGCCGATGGAGTTGAAGCGGGTCTTGGAACGCCGCGAGATCAGGCGGAAATCGAAGCCGTCGCGTGCCTTGCGGTTCTCGGCATATTTCAGGATTTCGGAAGGCATCGCGCCAACCGCCAGATCGAAGCGATGGAATTCGTCCTCGTCCACCGGCTGAACCAGCGGGTGCTTCTCGGGATAGATCACCGCCGCCCCGCCATTGGCGGCGCAATCGGCGCGCACCTGACTGGGCGGGACAAGGCAGCCTGTGACCGCCAGATCGAGGAATTCCTGCTTGGTCGGCTTTCTGTCCATCGGCAGCGGGCCGCCGTTCAGCATCATCTGGATGCCGAGGTGGTGGGCCAGCGTCCAGAACATCTCGTATTCGTCGATCACGTCGCCCGGCGGCGCCACGACCGCCTCGGTGTAGCGGGCATAGGGCTCCTCGTGCCACCATTCCGAAAGGCTGGTGATGTCCTCGCGCTCAAGGCATTGCGAAGGCGCGAGCACCACATCGGCGCGCTTCGCCGAGGCGCTCATCCACGGGTCGATCTGCACGAAGAGTTCGAGATCATCGAGGGCGCGCACCATCTTGGCCTGATCGGGGAAGCCGACCACCGGATTGCCGCCGACCGAAATCAGCGCACGCACCTGGCCCTCGCCCGGCGTCAGGATCTCGTCGGCGAGCACGTTGCAGGGCATTTCCCAGCCGAGATGGCCGAGGCCGCGGAACCGCGACTTGGGCATCCCTTCCGCGCCGAACATCGGCACGGGCGGGCCGACCTGTGCCCGCCGCGCCGTCTGGTAGGGGCTGAACACGCCGGGGATCGCGGCCTTCTCGCCCTCCTGCTTGAAGCGGGCGCAGATCGTGTTGAGGCACACCACGAGATATTCGGTGAGCGTCCCGTTGCCTGCCATTTCCGGGCCGGTGCCGGTCACCGCGCAGCCCTTGGTGCCGCTCGCGAACATCCTTGCAGCGGCGACCAGCCGATCGGTTTCCAGCCCGGCGCGCTCGGCCGCGACCTCGGGCGGGAAGGCCTTCACCGCCTCGGCGAGTTCGTCGAACCCGTCGACATGGGCGGCGACGAAATTGCGGTCATAGAGCCCTTCGGAAATGATCACATTGAGCATCCCCGCCAGCATCGCCGGGTCCTCGCCCGGCTTCACGGGGAGGTAGATGTCTGCAAGCCGCGCCACATCGCTCTCGCGCGGGTCTGCGACGATCAGCTTCAGCCCCTTGGCCTTCTGGTCGCGGATGCGGCGCGAGGGGCTGAAGGGCGGCACCCCGCCGACGGGGGCGTAGTGCGAGACGATCGGGTTGTTGCCGATGAACATCGCAACATCGCTCTCGGAGAAGGTGTTCGGACCCGCCATCCACTTGCCGTAACGCGCCGTGGTGAAGACCTTGGCGGGCTGGTCGAGCGTCACCGAGGTGTAGAAGTTGCGGCTCCCCACGGCATTGGCGAAGCTGAGCGAGGCGGCCATTGCGGCCGAGTTCTGGAAGCCGCCCGAGCCCATGAAAACCGCGACCGAATGGGGGCCGTGGGTGTCGATGATCCGGCGCAGCTCGCTTGCGACATGGGCGAGCGCCTCGGGCATCGGGGTCGGGACGAATTCGCCCGCCGCGTTGCGCACCAGCGAGTGGTGCAGGCGGTTTTCGGAATTGTGGCTGTCGGGCAGTTCGCGGCCCTTCATGCAGGTGTAGCCGCCATAGGCCGGATCGTCCGGATCGCCGCGCACCTCGATGACCTTCCCGTCGGCGACATCGACTTCCATCGCGCAGTTGGCATGGCAGAAACGGCAGAAGGTCTTGTGAGTGTGAACGCCCATCGTCTCTCTCCCTTTGGCGGGAGACTACTCACAGGGGCAGGGGCGCTCGACTGATACTTTTGTCCGTGGAGGGTGGCGGCCTGCACCCGCAATAGGGCAGGCGAACAGAGGAGACACCTGATGCCGACCACCACCCGCCAATGGCTCCTGAACGGACACCCGCGCGGCCGCGGGATCGAGATCGAGAACGACTTCAAGCTGGCCACCGCCGAACTGCCCGATCCGGGCCCGGGCGAGATGCTGCTGAAGACGCATTATCTGGGTTTTGACCCGGCGCAGAAGGGCTGGATGGAAAACATCGCCGACTATGTCGCGCCGATGGCGATCGGCGACGTGATGCGCGGCAGCGGGATCGCCGAGGTTGTGGCGAGCAATGGCGGGCGCTTTGCGGTGGGCGACATGGTGTTCGGCACCACGGGCTGGACCGAATACCTCGTCAGCGACGGCAAGGAGCTGACCCGGGTCGAGACCGATCTTTCGCCCACTGCCGTGCTGTCGGTGCTCGGGACGACCGGGCTGACGGCCTATTGCGGGCTTTTCAAGGTCGGCAAGCCGGTGGCGGGCGATACCGTGCTGGTGAGCGGCGCTGCCGGGGCGACGGGCAGCATCGTCGGCCAGCTCGCCAGGATCGCCGGGTGCCGCGTGGTCGGCATCGCCGGCGGCCAGGACAAGTGCGACTGGCTGGTGCGCGAGGCGGGCTATGACGCCGCGATCGACTACAAGGCCGGCAATGTGAAGGCGCAGATCCGCGAGCTGTGCCCGCGCGGCGTGGACGTGATCTACGACAATGTCGGCGGCAAGATCCTCAACGACATGCTCGCCTGCATCGCCACCAATGCCCGCGTGGTGATCTGCGGCGGGA
>VFQM010000664.1_pt1 | contig 35983 bp, 30 predicted proteins | sample 3512391 | NCBI WGS metagenome assembly VFQM01 (sample SAMN10412369, study PRJNA504923) | tailings metagenome | isolation source: Replicate 1 from Balatoc abandoned mine | place: Philippines
TCGTCAATCGCGTGCTGATGCCGCTGATCAACGAAGCGATCTTTGCTTTGGGCGAGGGCGTCGCGACGATGCAGGACATCGACGCCGGCTGCCGCTTGGGCCTCAACCATCCGATGGGTCCGATCACGCTCGCCGACTTCATCGGGCTCGACACCTGTCTCGAAATCATCCGCGTTTTGCAGTCGGGCACCGGCGATCCGAAGTTCCGCCCCGCGCCGCTGCTCGTCCAATATGTCGAGGCCGGCTGGGTCGGCAAAAAGGCCGGGCGCGGCTTCTACGACTGGACCGGCGAGGCGCCGGTCCCGACGCGCTGAGCCTGTCAGGGCCTGTCCTGATTGCGGCTGGACGGGGGTTCGTGCGTCGCGCAATAACCGGTCGGGAGCCGAATGCCGTTTGAGGCGTTAGCGGACGAATGGTGCGTCGTAGCAGGAGCCTGATATGCAACGGAAATCCTTCGTCCTCCTGGCCCTTTCCGGCCTCGCTTTGGCGCCGTCGGCGCAGGCGCAAAAGGGCGCGCCCGAGGATTCGACGATCAAGGACACCGCCAATTCGGTGACCGAGCCGTTCGACGGCAAGGAAGTCCCCGAAAAGCTGCTCGCGATCCAGGGCGATCCCTATTCGCTTGCCGGGCTCGGCAAATGTTCGGCGATCGCCGGGGAAATTGCCGAACTCGATGCGGTGCTCGGCCCTGACGTCAACGAACAGGTCGACGAAACCCGCGGCAAGAAGCGCGAACAGACTGCAGGCCGCGTCGCGGGCAGCATCGCCGGGTCGATCATTCCGTTTCGGGGGCTGATCGGCGAGGTCACGGGCGCCAATGCCGAACGGCGGCGCTATGCTGCGGCGGTCTATGCGGGAACGGTGCGCCGCGGGTTCCTGAAGGGCATTGGTCTCGAACGCGGATGCAAGGCGCCGGCGCGGCCTTGATCGGTCCGGCGAAAGAGGGGAGGGGCAGGATGAAAAAGGCGATGATGCTCGTAGCGGCGCTGTGGCTGGTGGCCACACCGGCGATGGCGACGCCCGACGCTGAGCGCGAGGCGATGATGGCCGACCGCGACGATATGGCGATGGTCGAAGCGAGCGACGCGCGCATGAACGCCGCGATCGCCGAAGCCCGCGCCAGGCTCCCCGATTTCCTGTCGGCCTATGACGGAGGTCGGTTCGACCGCGCGACCTTCGTCGTGAAATATCCGCTCGGCGGCTGGGAGCATATCTGGGTTGACGTCGATTCGATCGAAAAGGGCGCCGTCAACGGCCGGCTGGCCAATGTTCCGGCGCAGCCCGAATATAGTCAGGGGCAGGCGGTCCGCGTCCCCTTTACCGACATCAGCGATTGGGCCTATCGCGACGAACGCGGGGTGATGATCGGCCACCGCACGACGCGCGTCCTGCTCGCGGACATGGACCCCGTTCAGCGCGCGTCGATCGAGGAGTATCTGGGATGGTAGGCCAGCCGCGCCCCTTCACCATCGACGTGCCGCAGGCGGCGCTCGACGACCTCAAAGCGCGGCTTGCGAACACGCGTTGGCCCGAAAAGGAGACCGTCGACGACTGGGATCAGGGCGTTCCGCTCGCCTATGCGCAGGAACTCGCCGCCTACTGGCGCGATGGCTATGACTGGCGCCCGGTCGAGGCGCGGCTCAACGCCTGGCCCAATTATCTCGTCGAGATCGACGGGCTCGACATCCATTATCTCCATATCCGGTCTGACAATCCCGAGGCGCGCCCGCTTGTCCTGACGCATGGCTGGCCGGGGTCGGTGATCGAGTTTCTCGACGTCATCGAGCCGCTGTCGGCCGACTATCATCTCGTGATCCCCTCGCTCCCCGGTTACGGCTTTTCGAGCAAGCCGGCCGAGGCGAAATGGAGCGTCGAGCAGATCGCGGCGGCGTGGGACCGGCTGATGGTCGCGCTCGGCTATGACCGCTATTTCGCGCAGGGCGGCGACTGGGGCAGCGCGGTGACCTGTGCGATCGGCGGCAACCATGAAGATCATTGCGCGGGCATCCACGTCAACATGATCGTCGGCCAGCCCGATCCCGATACGATGACCGACCTTACCGACGACGAAAAAGCCTATCTGGCGCGTTTCCAATGGTACCGGACCAAGGATAACGGCTATTCGACCCAGCATGCGACGCGGCCGCAGACCATCGGCTATGCGCTCGCCGATTCCCCCGTCGGCCAGATGTGCTGGATCGTCGAAAAATGTCATGGCTGGACCGACTGCGGCCACCAACCCGGCGGCCAGTCGATCGGCGGCCATCCCGAAAATTCGCTGTCGAAGGATGCGATGCTCGATACCGTCAGCCTCTACTGGCTGACCAACAGCGCCGCTTCTTCGGCGCGGCTCTATTGGCACAGCTTCGCGCAGTTCGGTTTCGGCGAAATTCATGTGCCGACGGGATGCAGCCTCTTCCCGCTCGAGATCATGCGGCTGTCGCGGCGCTGGGCCGAAGGACGCTATAAGAATATCGTCTATTGGAATGCGCTCGACAAAGGCGGACATTTTGCAGCCTGGGAACAGCCCGAACTGTTCGTTGGCGAGCTACGCGCAGCGTTCGGCGTGATGACGCTATAGCGGGGTCATTACTACCTGGCAGCGCTCTGCTGCACTGCGCAGCGCGGTGTTCCACGTCACCTCATTGCCGCTGCGGGCGAGGCGTGCGCCGCTCTTGTTTTCATAGACCGCGCCGCCGGTCGACGGCGTCTGTTTGAGCACCATGGTCCGCATGCCGTTGACGCGGACGATCGCACCGTTTCCGGTGTAATTGACGTTGAGTTTGGTGCCGCCGTTACAGGCGTAGCTGGTGCCGGTCTGGCGCGGCATAGATGAACAGCTTGCAAGGGCAAGAGCGGCGGCCGTCAGGGCGAAGCCACGGATCATCCTGTTTCTCCTCAATAGCCCGAGCGGACGCACAGCACGTCGGCCAGATATTCGCGACGATTGATCGTTTCCATATGTTCGCGCGCCGACCCGTTCCAGCCGATCGAGCGACACCATGTGTCGGCGCTGCGGGCCGCGCAGGCGGCGGTAGATGAGCCGTTGGCGCAGGCTAGAACGCGATAGCCGTTGGTTGACGGCTGGGTGTGGAATTCGGCGAAACTGCCGCGCGCGCTCTGGTCGTTCGCGGGCGGGTTGGGGTTCCATCCGCCGCCCCCTCCACCGCCACCGACCGGACGGATCGACTGGACGGTCATCCCGCGCAGCACGCTGCCGAGCATCGGGGTGTCGCGATCGACGGTACGGCAATTGCCGCGATAGCGCGTCTTTTCGCAAAGCTCCCAGCGGCCGCTCGCGACGCGGATCGAATTGACCGGCCAGGCGAGCCCCAGATTGGTCTTCGCCTCACCGATGAAGACGGCGGGACCGCGATAGGCGGCGTCGCGATAAATCGTCGCTTCGGGCGGGCGGTACATTCGTTCGTCGGGGTTTTGGGCGGTCGAAGTGGTCAGCACCCCTCCGGCCAGCACCGCTGCTGCGGCGCCGATGATGGACAGACGATGTACGGCTTTCATAAACGCTCTCCCTGTTGCGGCGACCCGGAGACTCGTTGTTGAAGCCAGTCTATCGCAGAGTCGGAAAGCGCGCAAATTTCATCGGGATACACTACCGCCGACGCCGGGCCGCCGGTGAAGCGTCAGGGCTGCCTGGTCGCTGACTCGGGCGTCTCGCCCGCTGCCGGCGTCACCGTCTCCGGCGGAGCAGCGGGAGCAGGGGCAGCCGGCGTCGCGGCGGCGGACACCGGTGCGGTCGCTGCGGGTTCTGGGGTCGCGAGCGGCGGGGTGACGCTCAGGATCAACCCCGCGAGCGCGGCCGACATCAGGTTCGACAGGCTGCCCGCGAGCAGCGCCTTCAGCCCCAGCTTGGCGATCATCGGGCGCTGGTTCGGCGCGAGGCTGCCGGTCACCGCCATCTGGATCGCGATGGAGCTGAAGTTGGCGAAACCGCACAGCGCAAAGGTGCCGATCGCGATCGACACCGGCGACAGCCCGCCGGCCTTTTGCATATTGCCGAGGTCGATGAAGGCGACGAACTCGTTGAGCACGATCTTGCTGCCGAACAGCGCGCCGACCGCGTCCGATTCGGACCAGGGCACGCCCATCAGCCACATTACCGGGCGGAAAATCTGGCCGATGATCGACTGGAACGACAGGCCCTCGATATGGAACCACCCGCCGATGCCCGCGAGCAGGCCGTTGGCGAGCGCGACCAGCGCGACAAACGCGAGCACCATCGCGCCGACCGCGACTGCGAGCTTGACGCCGGTCTGCGCGCCCTGCGCCGCGGCCATGATGATATTGGCCGGCTTTTCCTCGTCGTGGCTCGCCTCGGGCATGACGATCGGTTCGATGCCGATATCCTTGGGGTCGTCGGGCATGATGATCTTGGCCATCAGGATGCCGCCGGGCGCCGACATGAAGCTCGCGGCGAGCAGATAGGGGAGCAGATGCTCGCCGATCATCCCGGCATAGGCGCCGAGGATGGTGCCCGCGACCCCCGCCATGCCGACGGTCATGATCGTGAACAGCTGCGACGGGGTCAGCCCTGCGAGATAGGGACGGATGACGAGCGGGCTTTCGCTCTGCCCGACGAAGATATTCGCCGCCGCGCCCAGGCTCTCGACCTTGGTCACGCCGGTGATCTTCTGGATGCCGCCGCCGACCCATTTGATGATCTGCTGCATCACGCCCAGATAGTAGAGAACCGAGATCAGCGACGCGAAGAAGACGATCACCGGCAGCGCGCCGATCGCGAACACCGCCTTGCCATAGGGCGGCTGGGTCAGCACCTCGCCGAACAGGAATTTCGTGCCTTCGTCGGCATAGCCCAAGAGGTTCGACACGCCGGTCGACATCGCGCCGATGATAGCGCGGCCCCACGGCGTGCCGAGCACGAGCAGCGCGAAACCGGCCTGGAGCAGGAAGGCGGGCACGACGACGCGCGGGCGAATCCAGCGGCGGTTCGACGAAAACAGCACGGCGATCGCAAGCAATGCGACGATACCGAGCAGACCGATCAGGCGTTCCATAATGATATTGCGTCCCCCGCAAGTTTATTGCGCCTGTCTAGCGGGCTGGGCGGCGGGGGCAAGGGCGGCGATCACGGTCCGTCGCAGTGATGGCGCTTGGCGCGCGGGAATTTCCTTTCTAGACATAGACCTGTTGTTTTGGGGGCGCGCATGTTTCGTTTGATGCTGGCGGGGGTTCTGCTCGCCGTTTCGTCGTCGGTTCTGGCGCAGGACGGGGGAACCGCTGGCGCCAGTACGCCGGATGCCAAGCCGGTCGAACCGCTCCCGACCGCGACCTTCGCGCGGCTGCCTTTCATCGAAAATGCCGAGCTATCCCCCGACGGCCGCCATCTTGCGGGCTTGTTCGCGATCAAGGGAGAGCAGCGCATCGGCATCATCCCGATCGGTGGCGATGCCAGCCAGTCGATCTTCGTCGGCGTGCCCGACCTCACCGAAGTCGACTGGCTGCAATGGGTCGGCGACGACAATATCATCGTCGGCCTGCGCGCGCTGCTCCCGGTCGAGGCCGATAATTGGTATATCTCGCGGCTGATCAGCATCAACCGCACCACGGGCAAGCCGACCCGCCTGCTCTGGGACCTCAAGGGGCAGGATGCATCGAGCGTCGTCTGGGTCCCGACCGACGGCAGCACCGAAATCCTCGTTGCGGGACAGAACAGCATCTATGAAGGCGAGGATTTCTGGCCCGCCGTCTATCGTGTCGATGTCGCCACCGGGCGCAAGCGGACCGAGGTCAATGCGCGGGGCAGCGTGCTCGACTGGGGCGCCGACCATCTCGGCAGGGTGCGCTACGGGATCGGCTACCGCGACAGCACGACCCAACAGACCTTGCTCTATCGCGGCGACAGCAAATCGGTGTTTCGCTCGATCGACCGCGCTTCGCTCCGCGACGAGGAGGATCTATCGATCCCCTTCGTCTTCGTGCCGGGCACGGACAACGGTCTCGTCTACGCAGATGCCCCCGACGGACGCAGGGTGATCGCCGAGACCGACCTCTCGACGGGCAAGCAGTTGCGGATCGCGCACGAAGTCCCGGGCGCTGACATCGAAGGGGCGATCCGCTCGCCCGACGGATCGCGGTTGATCGGCTTCTATACTTCCGACGAGGCCAAGCCGATCCAGTGGATCGACCCCGCGATGGCGGCGCACCAGAAGGAACTCGACGCGGCTTCGCCGCAGTCGAAGGTTCGCATCGAAAGCTACAGCCGCGACCTGTCGAAGTTGCTCGTCCGCATCAGCACGCCCGACAATCCGGGGCTCTTCTTTTATTATGACGCCGCCACGGGCAATTTGTCGAAGCTCGCGTCAGTGAACGAGGCGATCGGCGGCAAGCGGCTGTCGCGCTCGCGGCTTGTCCAGTACAAGGCGCGCGACGGGCTGGAGATCGAGGGCGTGCTGACGATGCCGCGCGGCCGCGCCAAGGAGAATCTGCCGCTGATCGTCATGCCGCATGGCGGCCCCTGGGGACATGACACGCTGAGCTATGATTATTGGGCGCAGTTCCTCGCGGAGCGCGGCTATGCGGTGCTCCAGCCCAATTTCCGCGGCTCGACCGGCTATGGCGAGAAGTTCCTGAAGGCGGGGCAGGGACAGCTCGGCTTTGCGATGCAGGACGATGTAACCGACGGCGTGCGCTGGGCGGTCGCCGAGAAGATCGCCGACCCGAAGCGCGTTTGCATCGTCGGCGCCTCCTACGGGGGGTATGCGGCCATGTGGGGGATCGCCAAGGACCCCGACCAATATCGCTGTGCGGTGTCGATCAACGGCGTGTCCAACCTGCGGCGCGAGGTCAACGACTTCGGCGGCAAGGTCCATTCGCGCCTCTATCGCGACCAATGGCAGAAAATGACCCCCGATTTTGCGGCGGTATCGCCGATCAACGCGATCGACCGGATCAAGGCGCCGCTGCTTTTGATCCACGGCAAGAAGGACGTCACCGTCGACCATGTCCAGTCGACGAAGATGTACAGCGCGATGACCAAGGCGGGAAAATCGGTCGAATTTGTCTCGATCCCGCTCGCCGACCATTATTTCACCCGCGAGGCCGACCGGACGACGTTGCTGACTTCGATCGAGGCCTTTCTGGCGAAGCATAATCCTGCCGACTGACCAGCATCTTTCCTATCCACGCAAAAGCGACTATCGCGCGCCGATGACCGACACCTCCACGACGGCGCTGCCGCGCACGCTTTCGCCCTCGCTCTTTCTGTTCACGATAATCTATGGCGGCATGGTGGTGCTCGCCGGGGTGCTCGGGAACAAGCAGGTCGCACTGGGTGACTGGCTGGCGGTCGAGGCCGGGATATTCCCCTTTCTGCTGCTCGTCGCACTTTCGAGCAGCGTGTCCGAACTGCATGGGCAAGGGACCGCGAACCGCCTGGTGCTCTGGGGCTTCGTGCCGCTGGTCCTGTCGATCCTGCTGATCTCGCTGGTGCTTGCGTTGCCGGCTTCTCCCGAAATGCAGCCCGACCGGCTCGCCGCGTTCGACCTGATCCTGGGACAAGGGCCGCGGCTGATGGCGGCGGGGATCGTCGCTTATGGCACCTCGCAATTCCTGAACGTCACCATCTTTTCGCGACTGCGTGGGCGTGAAGGCGCCGGGACGGGTTCGACCTGGCTCGCAATCCGCGGCGCGATTGCCAGCGCGCTCAGCCAGATCGTCGATACCCTGCTGTTCGTCACCATCGCCTTCTATGGCGTCTTTCCGATCGCCAATCTGATGGGCGGGCAGATGCTCGCAAAGGTCACGCTGTCGATCCTCGTCATCCCCTTCGTCATCACCGGTCTGGTCGCGCTTGGCCGCAGCCTCGATGCCAAGCAGGTGGCGGCATGAACCACGCTCCCGATCCCGCGATGCTCGCCAAGGCCGAGACGCTCGTCGAGGCGCTGCCCTATTTGCAGCGTTACGCCGGCCAGACCTTCGTCATCAAATATGGCGGCCATGCGATGGGCGACCCCGAGGCGCAGCGCGACTTCGCCGAGGATGTCGTGCTGTTGAAGGCGGTCGGGATCAATCCTGTGGTCGTCCATGGCGGCGGGCCGCAGATCGGCGCGATGCTGAAACAGCTTGGCATCGAATCGACCTTCGTCGGGGGCTTGCGTGTCACCGACGCCGCCACAGCCGAGGTCGCCGAGATGGTGCTGGCTGGCAAGATCAACAAGGAAATCGTCAGCTGGATCGCGGCGCTCGGTGGCCGCGCGGTGGGCATCTCGGGCAAGGACGCCAATCTCGTGCTCGCCGAAAAGGTCAAGCGCACCGAACCCGACCCCAATTCGGGGATCGAGCGCCATGTCGACCTGGGTTTCGTCGGCGAGCCCGTCGCGGTCGATCCGACGATCCTCAAGAACCTGACGAACGACAATTTCATCCCGATCGTCGCGCCGGTCGCGCTCGGGGCCGATGGCGCGACCTATAATATCAACGCCGATACGATGGCGGGGGCGATTGCGGGCGCGCTGGGGGCGAAACGCTTTTTCCTGCTCACCGACGTGGCCGGGGTGCTCGACAAGGAGAAGAATCTCCTGACCGATCTCGACCGTACTGCAATCGATGCGCTCAAGGCCGACGAGACGATTACCGGCGGGATGATCCCCAAGGTCGAAACCTGCGTCGCGGCGGTCGATGCGGGGGTCGAGGCGGCGGTCATCCTCGACGGCCGCGTGCCGCACGCGATGCTGCTCGAAATTTTCACCGCACGGGGTGCGGGCACGCTCATTCACCGCTAAGAGGGACGCCTTCTCGGCTCTCCCGGAGACAGTCCTTGTACTTCATGTTCCTCGATATCCTGGCGATCCTGCTCAACATCCTGTGGTGGATCATCATCGTCCAGGCGGTGATGTCGTGGCTGCTCGCCTTCAACGTCATCAACACCCACAATGAGTTCGTCCGGCAATTGTGGCTGGTGCTCGAACGCATCACCGAACCGCTCTATCGCCCGATCCGCCGGATCATGCCCGATTTCGGCGGCATCGACCTGACCCCGATGGTCGTGCTGATCCTGCTCATCATCATTCGCGGACCGGTGATGAACTACCTCTATCAACTCGGCCAGAACGTGGGTCTCGCCTGACATGATCGAGCGTGGCGCGGCGCATGTGATCGACGGCAAGGCTTTCGCGGCAGGACTTCGTGCCAGGATCGCCGACGCCGTTCCCGCCTTTGCGGCGGCGACTGGACGGGCTCCCGGCCTTGCTGTCGTGCTCGTCGGCGACGATCCGGCGAGCGCGGTCTATGTCGGGTCGAAGGGCAAGGCGACGGTTGCCGCCGGCATGGCGAGCTTCGAGCACCGTCTTCCCGCCACCGCGACGCAGGCCGAGGTCGAGGACCTGCTCGCGACGCTCAATGCCGACGATGCGGTCGACGGCATCCTGCTCCAGCTTCCCTTGCCCGGCCATCTCGACGAACAGGCGGCGGTCGCGACGATCGACCCCGACAAGGATGTCGACGGGCTGACCCCGGTCAGTGCGGGCCGTCTCGCGCTCGGTATCCCCGGCATGGTGCCCTGCACGCCCTATGGCTGCCTGTTGCTGCTTCAGGACCGGCTCGGCGATTTGAGCGGCAAGGAGGCGATCGTCGTCGGCCGCTCGATCCTCGTCGGCAAGCCGATGGCGGCGCTGCTGCTCGGCGCGAATTGCACGGTCACGATGGCGCATAGCCGGACAAAGGATCTCGCCGATGCGGTGCGCCGCGCCGATATCGTCGTCGCGGCGGTTGGCCGCGCCGAAATGGTGAAGGGCGACTGGATCAAGCCCGGCGCGGTCGTCATCGACGTCGGGATCAACCGCCTCGCGCCCGCCGAGGGCGAAGCCAAAGGCCGGCTAGTCGGCGATGTCGATTATGCACAGGTGTCGGCGGTTGCCGATGCGGTCACCCCCGTTCCGGGCGGCGTCGGTCCGATGACCATCGCCTGCCTGCTCCGCAACACGCTCGTCGCCGCGCACCGCCGCGCCGGGCTCGCCGATCCGGAGGGTTTTTGATGCGCCGTTCGATCATCGCCGCCGCAGCGCTGGCGGCGATTGCCGGCGGCGCGGTGTCGGCGCGCGAGCGCGACCGTCCGCTTGCCGCCAACCCCAGCGGCTTCATCGCCGCCGAAATCGCCTTTGCGCGGCTCGCGCATGAAAAGGGCCAGTGGACCGCGTTCCGCGAGACGGCGGCGCCCGAGGCGGTGATGTTCGTGCCGCAGCGGGTGAAGGCGCGCGATTGGCTGAAGTCGCAGAAGGACCCCGCCGAGGCGGTGAAGTGGCAGCCGCACGCGGTCTATGTCAGCTGCGACGGCAATGTCGGCGTCACCACCGGCGCCTGGCAGAAGGGGCCCGCGAACGGCTATTTCACCACCGTGTGGCTGCGTGATCCCAAAAAGGGCAAGATGGCCTGGATCCTCGATCATGGCGACGCGCTGACGACGCCGCGCGAGGCGCCCGATTTCATCGCGTCGAAACAGGCGAAATGCGGTTCGCGGCCCGGTGTCGCGATCGACGGCGGCAACGAGGGCGAGGATCGCGCGGTCGGTCTGTCGCCCGACCAGACGTTGAGCTGGACCTCGGTCGTCCAGCCCGACGGCGCGCGGCGCCTCACGATCCGGCTGTGGGACGGCACCGCGATGCAGCAAGTCATCGACGACCAGGTCGCCGCACCGACCCCCCAAAACTGATGCTCGACCTTTTCATCTCGGCCTTTGTCACGCTGTTCGTGGTGATCGACCCGCCGGGGTGCGCGCCGATCTATGCCAGCCTGACGACGGGCGCCAATGCGGCGCAGCGGCGGTCGATGGCGATCCGCGCGACGATCATCGCGGGCGGCATCCTGATCTTTTTCGCGATGTTCGGCGAGGCTTTGCTCAGCTTCCTGCACATCGACCTCGACAGTTTCCGCATCGCGGGCGGCTTGATGCTGTTCATCATTGCGATCGACATGGTGTTCGAAAAGCGCACCGAACGGCGCGAACAGCGCGCCGAAAAGGTGAAGGCGACCCCCGAGGTGGAGGATGTCTCGGTCTTTCCGATGGCGATGCCGATGCTGGCGGGGCCGGGCTCGATCGCCTCGGTGATGCTGCTGGTGTCGCAGAACAACGGGCTCGACCGCGCTTTCGTGATCTTTGGCGCGTTGCTGCTCGTGCTGTTGCTGACGCTCGCGGCGCTTCTCGCGTCGGGGCCGCTGATGCGGCTGATCGGCAACAAGGGCGAGGCGGTGATAACCCGCCTGCTCGGCGTGCTGCTCGCCGCGCTCGCGGCGCAGTTCGTGATCGACGGGATCAAGGCGAGCTTCAACCTGGGCTGATGTGCTTTCCGCTTTGCGGAAAGCGGCGGCACCGGCCCGCTCCCCCACCGGGCCTCCCCAGGTTACTATCGTCAGGGAGGCCGGGTGGGGAGCGGGCCGGTACCGCTTCCGGCGTCAGCCGGATAAATTATCGCCTCAGCCCGCGTTATTGACGTCGTTCTGCGTCACCGGGGCGATGCGGATTTCGACGCGGCGGTTGCACTGATAATCGGCCTCGCTGCGTTCGGGCGAGCATTTGAGCTGCGATTCGCCATAACCCATCGTCGCCATGCGCGCACGCTGGATGCCGCGGCCGGCGAGATAGTCGGCGACCGACGAGGCGCGGCGTTCGGACAGGCCCTGGTTATAGCTGTCGCTGCCGGTCGAATCGGTGTGGCCATAGACGTCGATATAGGTCGACGGATATTCGGCGAGGGTCGAGGCGACGCTGTCGAGCGCGCTGCGGAACTGCGATTTCACCAGCGCGCTGTTATAGTCGAAGGTCACGTCGCCGGGCATGTTGAGCACCAACTGGTCGCCCTGCCGTTCGACGTCGATGCCGGTGCCCGCGGTGCGTTCGCGCAGCTTCTTTTCCTGCTGGTCCATATAATAGCCGACCCCGGCACCCGCGACCGCGCCGATGCCCGCGCCGACGATTTCCTCGGTGCGGCTGTGCTTGCCGCCGATCAGGTCGCCGAGCAGATAGCCGCCGAGCGCGCCGCCGACGCCGCCGATGGCGGCTTTCGAAATCTTCTTCTCGCCGGTCACCGGGTCGGTGACGCAGCCCGCCAGCGTGAGCCCGCCGAGCGTGGCGAGGGCGGCGAGTTTGATGGTCATGGTCTTCATAATGCGCTCCCTGCGATGCGCCGGACTCGAACCCGGCCGTCTATGTCGCTGTGCCGATAACATTCGGCCCGCGCTCTGGTTCCATCCGCCGTCTGAACGCCGCGTGAGCGTTCGTGCGTGCATCCCATTGTGCAGCGCGGGGTCTTTCGCTTATACGAGCGGGCATGACCGAAACTGACAGGGGCCGGGCGCTCACGCGCCGTTCCACCGCCCAATGAGCCCTTTTCCATGGGGCGACGTCGTGATCATCGCGATCCTCGTCCTCCTCAACGGCGTTTTCGCCATGTCCGAACTGGCCATCGTCTCGTCACGCGACCCGCGGTTGCAGGCGGCGGAAAAGCGCGGCAGCGGCGGCGCCAAGATGGCGCGCCAACTCGCCGCCGATCCCGGCCGATTCCTCTCGACCGTGCAGGTCGGCATCACGCTGATCGGCGTGCTGACCGGCGCCTATTCGGGTGCGAGCCTGGGGCAGCCGGTCGCCGACCGGTTGCAGCCGATCTTCGGTTTCGACGATGAAACCGCGCTGACCGCGGCCTTTGCCCTGGTCATCGCGCTGACCACCTATTTCTCGCTGATCGCGGGCGAGCTGGTACCCAAGCAGTTCGCGCTGCGCTCGCCCGAACGCATCGCGATCCTCATCGCGCCGATCATGTACTGGCTGTCGCGTATCGCGGCGCCGCTCGTCTGGTTGCTCAACAGCAGCTCGGGACTGGTGTTCCGGCTGCTCGGCCTCGACCGCGAATCGGAAGATCGGGTCACCGCCGAAGAGCTTCACCTGATTGTCGCCGAAGCGTCGAAATCGGGGGTGATCGAGGAAAGCGAACGCGCGATCATCTCGGGCGTCGTGCGCCTTGCCGATCGGCCGGTGCGCGAGGTGATGACCCCGCGGATCGAGGTCGACTGGATCGACATCGCGTCGGATGCCGACGCGGTGCGCGCGAAGCTGCTCGAGAGCCCGCACACGCGCCTGCCGGTGGCGCGCGGCTCGGTCGATGATATCGTCGGCGTGGTGCAGGCGCGCGACATCGCGGGCGCGCTGTTCCGCGGCGAGACGCTCGACCTCGAACAGCTCACGCGCCGCGCGGCGGTGATCCACGATCAGATCGACGCGATGGACGCGCTCGAACGCCTGCGCGCCGCCGAGGTGCCGGTGCTGCTGGTCCATGACGAATATGGCCATTTCGAAGGGCTGGTGACCCCCGCCGACCTGCTGTCGGCGATCGCGGGCGAATTCGCGTCGGACCAGGATATCGGCAGCGAGCCCTTCGTCGTCGAGCGCGAAGACGGCAGCCTGCTGATCGCGGGGTCGATGCCCGCCGACCAGATGGCCGAACGACTGGGGATCGAGCTGGGCGAAGACCGCGACTATGCGACCGCCGCCGGCCATGCGCTGGCGATCCTGAAGCATCTGCCCAAGGAGGGTGAGCGCTTCACCGACAAGGGCTGGCGCTTCGAGATCGTCGACATGGATGGGCGCAAGATCGACAAATTGCTGGTCAGCGAGATCGTCAAGCCGAACGGCGACGAGGCCGAATAGGGCTGGTTGGCGGCTTAAAGCCACAAAAGCCCCGCACGCGCGCATTCAAATTGTGTCCTTTGTGGCTTTAAGCGGCGCCGCGTCCTCGCGCATCGCGGCGCGGACGATGTCCATGTCGGGGCCGCCGCTGACATCGATGGCGCCGCCGCGCAGCACGCGCACGGTGGTGACCCCGTTGAGCGCGCGGTCCATCGCATAGTCGAACTGGCGCATCCGGCCCATCGAGAGCGCGCGGTCCCATGCGACCGCGAAGCTTTCGGCGCCGGGGCGTTCGAGCAGGCGGTATGCCGAGCGGCGCCCCATGCCGACCGCCTTCGCCGCGCGCCCGATCGATCCCATCGCTTCGAGGGCGCGGATGAAGCATTGCTGGATTTCCGGCGTCCAGCCGTCGGCGCGGCGGCGCTGCGCGGGCACGGGGGTGAAGGCGAGGCAGGTGCCCGCAAGCAGCGGGGCGGGCGAGTCAGGGCGTTCCATCTGCCAGTTTGGAACATAGCGAAATAATTTAGGAAAGGATTATTTCGGGGGGGAAGTGAACTGTCGGGTTTGCGGTGGGAAGCGGATGTTGATCTCCCCTCCCGCTTGCGGGAGGGGTCGGGGGAGGGCCTGTTGCGTTGCCAAAACCCTCCCCGCTGCGACTAGGGCGCGGGGCGCCCAAGTCTCGCTGCCCCTCCCGCAAGCGGAAGGGGTAAAAGGCTCGATCCTTCAGCGTCCGCAATCGGTCGATTCCTGCCAATCCTCCCTGTCGCGCAGCGAAGCGAATGGTGGAGCGGCCAGCAACGCCGCGTCATCGCCCCTCCGTCAGCGCTTCGCGCTGCCACCTCCCCATGGCTGCGCCACAGGGGGATTTTATGCCCGCTATCGGTCGGAACCGGCTGTTACAACTCGCCGCCCAGCGCGCCATATTTCGCCTCGAATCCGGCCTTGTCGCCGCGCGCGAGATAGCCGGCCTGATCGACGAAATTGTCCCGGGCGATGCGGCCCTGGAAGGCGCCGAGCTGGGGGTCGATCGCGGCGATATCGGCGTCGGTCCAGTCGGCGATCTGCTGGAAGCTGCTGACGCCGAGCCCGTTCAGCAGGCCCGCGAGCTTGGGGCCGAGGCCCTTGATCAGCTGCAGATTATCGGCCTTGGCGGCGGGAGCCGGAGCCGGAGCCGGAGCCGGAGCCGGAGCCGGTTCGGGCGCCGGAACGGGCACCGGCTCTGGTTCGGGAGCAGGCGCGGGCGGCGTCGGGATGGCTTCGACCGGCTCGGCCGCCACGGGTTCTGCGGGGGCCGGCTCGGCCTCGACGATGGGTTTGGCGGCCTCGGCGGGCGCGGGCGGAGCAGGCTGCGGTTCGGGCTCGACGGGCGCTGCGGCCGGAGGCGCTGCTTCGGGTACCGGGGCCGGTGCGGGCGCTGGAGCAGGCGGGGCGGCGGGCGCCGGCGCAGGCTCTTTGGGCTTGAAGCGCGCTGGTTCGGCCGCAACGATCTCAGGCTTCACCGCTTCGAGCGGCTTTTTCGGTTCGGCGGGCGGGGCGACCGTCGGCGTGACATCCTCGGCCTTTTTGCGGCCGAACAGGAGCCAGAGCAGGACGACCGCGACGACGAGGCCGACGACCGCGATGACATAATTTTCCTGAAGCCACGCCATGATGTTCTCCCTGTCTTGCTGTCAGCCTATGCGCGTGCGTCCGTGCCGTCCAGCGACGCTTATTCGGCCTCGCGCGCGACCTCGCGCCAGCCGATATCGCGGCGGCAGAAGCCGGTCGCGAAATCGAGCCTGTCGACCGCGGCATAGGCGCGCGCCTGCGCTTCGGTGACGGTTCGGCCGGTCGCGGTGACGTTGAGCACGCGGCCGCCCGCGGCGACAATGGTCTCGCCGTCGCGCGCGGTGCCGGCATGGAAGACGCGCACCCCGCCGGTTTCGGCCTCGGCGATGCCATGGATCGCGCCGCCCTTTTCGGGGGTGCCCGGATAGCCCTTCGCCGCCATCACGACGGTCAGCGCATAGTCGCTGGTGAAGGCCGGCGGAGGCGTGTCGGCGAGCCCGCCCGTCGCGGCGGCATGGAGCAAGGCGGCGAGGTCGCCGGCGTAGCGCATCATCAGCACCTGGCATTCGGGGTCGCCGAAGCGGGCGTTATATTCGATCAGCTTGGGGCCTTCGCTCGTCAGCATCAGCCCGGCGAAGAGCACACCGATATAGGGCGTTCCCTCTGCGGCGAGCGTCGCGACCGTCGGGCGGATGATGCGGTCCATCACCGCCGCCTCGAGATCGGGGGTGAGCACGGGGGCGGGGCTGTAGGCGCCCATGCCGCCGGTGTTGGGTCCGACATCGCCGTCGCCGACGCGCTTGTGGTCCTGCGCGCTGGCGAACGCCATGACGTTGCTGCCGTCGGAGAGCGCAAAGAAGCTCGCCTCCTCGCCGGTCATAAATTCCTCGATCACCACCTCGGCGCCGGCGCCGCCGAAGGCGCCGTCGAACATGTCGTCGATCGCGGCCGTTGCTTCTTCGGCGGTTTCGGCGATGATGACGCCCTTGCCCGCGGCGAGGCCGTCGGCCTTGATGACGACCGGGATGTCAAAGCCTTCGAGCACGGCATGCGCTTCGTCGGCGCTCGTGCAGCGGGCGTAGGCGGCGGTCGGGATCGACGCGCGCGCACACAGGTCCTTGGTGAAGCCCTTGCTGCCTTCGAGCCGTGCCGCGGCGGCGCCGGGGCCGAAGGTCGCGATGCCGAGCGCGCGCAGCCGGTCGCCGAGTCCCGCGACGAGCGGCGCTTCGGGGCCGACGACGACGAAATCGATGCTGTTGGCGGTGCAGAAGGCGACGAGGCCGTCGATGTCATCGACCGGAATCGCGACACATTCGGCGAAGGCTTCGATTCCCGGGCTGCCCGGTGCGGCATAGAGCTTGGCGCAGGAGGGCGATTGTGCCAGTTGCCAGCTCAGCGCATGTTCGCGGCCACCCGAGCCGACCAGCAGGATCTGCATGAATACCCCTTTTCCCGACACCGACCATGATGGCGCCGCGCGGCTGTTAGCCGAGCATTCGCCCGGCGACAATGCACCCGACATGACGGTCAGCCAATTGTCGGCGGCGATCAAGCGGACGGTCGAGGACGGCTTTGCGCGGGTGCGCGTGCGCGGCGAGCTGTCGGGGACGAAGCGCGCGGCGTCGGGGCATTTCTATGCGGCGCTGAAAGACGATAATGCGCTGATCGACATGGTGATGTGGAAGGGGCAGGCGGCGCGCCTCGCCTTCCGGCCCGAGGACGGGATCGAGGTGATCGCGACCGGCAAGCTCACGACCTATCCGGGGCGGTCCAAATATCAGCTCGTCGTCGAAAGCCTCGAGGTTGCGGGCGAGGGCGCGCTGATGCTGCTCTTCGAGAAATTGAAGGCGCGATTGGGCGCCGAGGGACTGTTCGACCAGGAGCGCAAACAGCCTTTGCCGCGCCTGCCGCGCGTGATCGGCGTGGTGACCTCGCCGACCGGGGCGGTGATCCGCGATATTCTCCACCGGCTCGCCGACCGCTTCCCGATGCATGTCATCGTCTGGCCGGTGCTGGTGCAGGGCGATGGCGCCGCAGCGCAGGTCGCCAACGCGATCCGCGGCTTCGACGCGATCACCCCCGGCGGGCCGGTGGCGCGCCCCGACCTCGTCATCGTCGCGCGCGGCGGCGGCTCGATCGAGGATCTGTGGGCGTTCAACGAGGAGGTCGTCGTGCGCGCGATCGCCGACTGCCGCATTCCGACGATCAGCGCGGTCGGGCACGAGACCGACACGACGCTTGCCGACTATGCCGCCGACCGCCGCGCGCCGACGCCGACGGCCGCCGCCGAGATGGCGGTGCCGGTGCGCGCCGAATTGCAGGAGTTGCTGCTCCAGCGCGCGGGGCGGATGATCGCGGCGGCGAACCGGCACCAGGCGCTGGCGGGCGAGCGGCTGGCGGCGCTGGCGCGGCATTTGCCGAAGCGCGAGGCGCTTTATGCGCCGCAGCGCCAGCGGCTCGACGATGCGGGCGACCGGCTCGACCGCGCGCAGCGGCAGCGACTGGCGATGACCGCCGAACGGCTCGCGACGCGGGGGGCTGCGCTGCGGCCGTCGCTGCTGGCGCGGCGCTGGGACCGCGACCGGGCGACGCTCGACGGGCTGGGGCGGCTGCTCGACAGCCTCGACCCGCGCGCCTTGTTGTCGCGCGGCTATGCGATGGTGCGCGACGAGGCGGGGTCGATCGTGACGGGGGCCGCGCGGGCGCAGGCGGCGGGGCATCTGCGGCTCCAGTTCGCCGACGGCGAGGTTCCGGTCGCGGTGGTCGATGGCAACACGCCGACCGTTGCGAAGCTCATGCGCAAACCGCCGGCGCCCGCGCCGAAGCGGGGGCAGGGCGAGCTTTTCTGAGCCGGCCGGGCTGGCCGGGGGCGCGGAAGCTGCTATGGTTGGCGTAACGCACCTCTCCCAATGGACACTCCGTCATGTTGATCGCCAGCCGCAACCGCCTCGCCCGCCTCCACTATGGACCGAACGGCTTTCGGGTGCTCGAGCCCGGCGATCATGTGCTGTGCGCGGTGACCGGGGTGCCGGTCGGACTCGACGAGCTGCGCTACTGGTCGGTGGCGCGGCAGGAGCCCTATGCGAGCGCGGCGATTTCGGTGCAGGCGGCGCTCGACCAGCGGGCATGAGGCGCGCGAAACGAAGCATACGCTATGGCGCTGCGCTGCCGCTGCTGATCGTCGCGGCGAGCTGCGTGCCGCCTGCGAGCGATGTCGCGGCATCGCCCCCGCCCCCGCCATCGGTCGCGCCGGCGCCAACGCCGGGGCCGGTCGTAGCGGGTCCGATCGCGCCGCTGCGCCGCGATTTCACCCTGCGCGGGATTGCCGAACAGGGCAGCGCGATAGTCGGGCAGGCGCCGAGCGGCACCGTGGCGCTGACGCTCGGCGGTCAGCCGGTCGCGATGACCGCCGATGGCTGGTTCCTGATCGCCTTCGACCGCGATGCGGCGCCCGAGGCGCGGCTGGTCGCGACCGTGACCGACGGAGTGCGGATCGAACGGGTGCTGGCGGTCGCGCCCGGCCAGTGGCGGATCGAGAATATCAACGCGCCCTATCGCGGCAGCGCGTCGAGCGACGCCGAATTCGAGCGGCGGCGTCCCGCCGAGCTCGCGCAGATCGCCGCAGCGCGCGCGACCGATCATGCGTCGGACGGCTGGCGCCAGGGCTTCATCTGGCCTGTGACCGGGCGGCGCTCGGGCTTCTTCGGGTCGCAGCGCGTCTATCAGGGCAAGCCGGGCAGCTATCACAGCGGCGCCGATATCGCGGTGCCCGCCGGCACGCCCTTTGTCGCGCCTGCGGACGGGGTCGTCGTGCTCGCCGCCGCGTCGCCCTTCACGCTCGAGGGCAATCTGCTCATCGTCGACCATGGCATGGGGCTGAACAGCGCCTTCCTCCATTGCCAGCGGCTCGACGTGAAGGTCGGCGACCGCGTCGTCCAGGGGCAGCCGCTCGGCACCGTGGGCGCGACCGGCCGCGCGACGGGGGCGCATATGCACTGGGGGATGAAATGGCGCGACGCGCGGCTCGATCCCGGCAAGCTCGCGGGGCCGATGGGGCGCTGAAACGGCAATCAATTCGTAACCTACGTAACTTTATGTCGCCGGACATGCTGCGACGCATCATAGAATTTCGCCGCGTCTCGCACTTGTTGCAAATACGTCACAATGGCCGGTGAAACCGCCGGAAGCCCCGGAAATTCCCTTTACTCGACATGAATGAAGGATCATCCCGCACGCTATCGGGGCATCTATGCGCTGGCTTTTCGCCTGCGCCATGGGGGTCCGGGTATCTTATCCATCAGTAGCAAGGGACTGCACTGTGAAGAAAACCCAATATTCGAAGCTGAAACTGGGCGCCGCACCGCTGGTGCTGAGCGTTGCGCTCGTTTCGGCGCCTGCTTTCGCGCAGGATGCAGAAGAAGGTGCGACGACCGAATCCGAAATCGTCGTCACCGGTACGCTGATCCGCAACCCCAACCTCGAGCAGTCGACGCCGGTCAACGTGACCACGTCGGACACGATCGAACTGAAGCAGTCGAACACCGCTGAAGAAGTTCTGCGCGAACTGCCGGGCGTCGTCGCCAACATCGGTTCGGCCGTCAACAACGGCAACGGCGGCGCGTCGTATGTCGACCTTCGCGGCCTCGGCTCGATCCGCAACATCGTCCTGCTGAACGGCAACCGCGTCGCTCCGTCGGACGTCAACGGCCGCGTCGACCTTAACAACATCCCGCTGGCCCTGATCGAGCGCGTCGACGCGCTGACCGGCGCCGCGGTGACCACCTATGGTGCCGACGCCATCACCGGCGTCGTCAACTTCGTCACCAAGCGCGACTTCGCCGGTTTCGAAATGACCGCTTCGGAGCAGATCACCGAACAGGGCGACGGCAACGTCTTCCGCGTCGACGCGACGATCGGTGCGAACTTCGACGACGGCCGCGGTAACGCCGTGCTGAGCATCGGTTATCAGCAGGCCGACCCCGTCTATCAGGGCGCGCGTCCCTTCTCGGACAACACCCTCGACAGCTATTCGAACACCTTCGTGGGTTCGGGTACCTCGGTTCCGTCGCGCTTCTCGGGCACCCGCCCGCTGCTGGCCAATGGCACGCCGAACACCACGCCCGAGTCGATTTTCGTCGGTCGCAACCCCGACGGTACGCCGATTTATGCCGCCAATCCCGGCGGTGCCGCCAACGGCGGCGTGCGCCAGGTGAACGCTGCCGGCCAGGCCGTCGGTACCTTTGCCACCTACAACTTCAACCCGTTCAACATCTTCCAGACGCCGTTCGAACGCTTCAACATCTATGGCCAGGCCAATTATGAAGTGTCGGATTCAGTCGAGGTCTATGCCCGCGGCATGTTCTCGAAGCAGACCGTCTCGACGATCATCGCACCGTCGGGTTCGTTCGGCGGTACGGTTCCGATCAACCTCAACAACCCCTTCCTGCCGGCGTCGCTGCGGAACCAGCTTTGCGCGTTCGACGTCAACAGCCGCCCCGACATCTACACGCCGCGCTTTTCGACCGCAGAATGCGCCGCGGCCGCAACCGCAACCGGCCGTTCGGATCCGAACTATCGTGAAATCGGCCTGAACAGCGTTCTCGTGCCGTTCGACGTCAACAACGACGGCGTTGTCGCAGCGGGCGAGGGCTATCAGTCGAACCCGGGTGTGACGCTGAACCGTCGTACGCCTGAAGTCGGTCCGCGCGTCAGCGACTATCAGACGACCTTCTTCGACTATCGCGTCGGCGCCCGTGGCGGCATCACCGACTCGATCGACTGGAACATCGAAGGCGCCTATGGCGAATCGGAAAATATCCAGACGATCAAGGGCTACACGCTGCAGTCGCGCTTCCGTGAAGCGTCGCTGACGAACGATGGCGTCACCTGCCAGAGCGGCAATGCAGACTGCGTTCCCGTCAACCTGTTCGGCCCCGAAGGTTCGATCACTCCGGCCGCCGCCTCGTACCTGTCGGCGAACAGCTCGACGACCAACCGGACCTCGCTGGCCCAGGCTCGCGCGATCATCTCGGGTGACCTCGGCTTCGCTTCGCCGGGTGCGGTGCAGCCGATCGGTTTCGCGGTCGGCGGCGAATATCGCAAGTACAAGGCCCAGCAGTCGTCCGACCTTCTCGCCCAGACCCCGGGTGAACTCGGTGGCGCCGGCGGTGCGGCTCCGCCGATCGACGGTGGTTATGACGTGTATGAAGCCTATGCCGAAATCGTCGCGCCGCTGATCGAGGACAAGCCGTTCTTCGAAAGCCTGACCCTCGAAGCCGGTATCCGTTATTCGGATTACAGCATCCAGGGCGCCAGCGGGTACAACACGACGACCTGGAAAGCCGGCGGTAGCTGGGAACCGGGTGCGGGCGTCAAGTTCCGCGGCAACTACAGCCGCGCGGTTCGTGCTCCGAACATCGGTGAACTGTTCACCCCGCAGACGGTCGGCCTTACCAACCTCGGTATCGATCCCTGCTCGGGCTCGCAGCCGGTGGGCAACGCCAACCTGCGCGCCGTTTGTATCGCACAGGGCGCGCCGGTCGGTTCGATTGGTTCGATCACCAACCCGACGGCAGCTCAGGCCAACATCACCGTTGGTGGCAACCTGAACCTGCAGCCGGAAAAGGCCGACACCTGGACGCTCGGCGTCGTGTGGCAGCCCGACTTCCTGCCGCGCTTCAACCTGTCGCTCGACTACTACAACATCAAGATCAATGACGTTCTCGGCACCCCGCTGCCGGGCGACATCATCAACGCCTGCTTCGATGGCCTTGATGCGTCGAGCGCGACCGACCCGGCTTGTACCTCGATCCGTCGTAACCCGCTGACCGGCGGTCTCGACGGTGACCCGGCGACCACCGGCGGTCTGTTCGGTACCACGAACAACCAGGGCCGCCTGTTCACCGACGGCGTCGACCTGCTGATGAACTATAACGCCGATCTGGGCTTCGCGAGCCTCGACTGGTCGTTCGTCGGTAACTGGACGCGCAGCTCGAAGTTCAAGGCGAATGCTGCGGACCCGGCCGGCCTGAACCGTGAATGCGTTGGCTATTACAGCGTGAACTGCTCGTTCACGGGTTCGATCCAGCCCGAGCTCCAGTTCTCCAACCGCTTCACCCTCGGCCTCGACAAGGTTGACGTGTCGCTGCTGTGGCGCTGGATCGATGGTGTTTCGTTCGAACCTGCCCAGCTGCAGGACGACATCGATGCGGCGGTTGCGGCCGGTACCAACCCGGCGACGGGCTGCCCCGATCCGACGGGTACCGATCCGAACGGCTGTGTCGTCGATCCGCAGTTCCGCAAGATCAAGGCGAAGCACTATTTCGACCTGACGACGCGTTTCAACGTCACCGAAAACCTGGTGTTCACCCTGACCGTGCAGAATCTGCTCGACCAGAAGCCGCCGATCGTCGGCAACACGATCGGTTCGACCACCTACAACAGCGGCAACACCTTCCCGTCGACCTACGACGCGCTGGGCCGCCGTTATGCAGCCTCGGTCAAGCTGAAGTTCTGATCGACCTCGGCAAGACGAAGAATGGGGGGCGGACAGCAATGTCCGCCCCTTTTTCTATGCGTGCGATAATCATCAAGGAGCCAGCACGGCTGGCCGGCTGAATCAGCCGATGCGAAGGGCCTGCGGAAGCGCCATCGGGATGCCGGCCTGATCGGCGACGACGGTCGCCCAGGCGACGACCTGCTCGATTTCTTCGCTATAGGCGGCCTCGGCGGCCGCAAGGTCGCGCTGGCGTTCGCCGGGCGCAAAGGCGGCGCCCGATTTGCTGTTGCGGGCGAGCGCCGGATGCGCAGCGATGCGGTCCGGATCGGCCGCGAACCCGAAATGCCGCGCGGTGGCCAGGACGGTCGCCGCCGCCGCGCCGGTCAGCGTCTCGCTGTCGAGCGTCGCGATCCGATCGGGCGCCCACGCTGCAAGGTCTGCAAAGGCCCGTTGCTGGGCCAGCCAGCCGACGGCCGCCACCTGAAGATCCGACTGGCGAAAATAGTCGCGTATTTCGAAGCCGAGGTCGACATAGCCGTCGGCAAGATAGGATTCGAGCAGCTCTCGGCACCACAGCCGGCACCACATGCCCTTGCGCGCGACCGACAGGAGGAAGATGCGGAGCGGCGCGTAGAGCAGGATCGCGCGCGCCTCCGGCCGCAGCATCAGCGCGCCGCGCGCCAGGGGGTTGAAGATATTCGATGGCTTGACCACCACCGCCTCGCCCGGCCCGAAGGGGCGGCCGAGCATCGCCAGCGCGTCGTGCATCACCCGGCCGTGCGCGCGCGGATCGGCGCCGCGTCGCCGCCAGCCGACCATGTCGTTGAGGAGCACCGGTTCGGAAAGGCTGGTCGCGACGCCCGGCTGGTCGAGCGCCTGCGCCAGCATCGTCGAGGCGCAATAGGCGGAGTGGAAGAGGAAGTGGAGCGGGGCCGGTGCGGACGCCGCCGCCGTGCAGTCCGATCGGCCGAGGATCACAGGCTCGCCGGCGCCGCCAAGATGGGTGTCGGTCAGGAAGGGGACGGACCCCCGGTCGGCGCGCGTGACGCGCCGGAAATGAAAGCTATCATGCCCCGGATCATAACGGTGCGCGAGCCATTGGGCATTGTGCATAATCGCAGGAATATCGCCTCCTTCGGTCATCAAACGACCTTGCCGATTGCATCTCCCGATGGCAAGCATGGGCATGACCAGCTCATCTCCGCCTGCGTCGGCCGTCGAGGCCAATCGGCTGGGTATCGCGGCGCTCCAGGCGGGCGATCCGGCGACCGCCGCGACCCATTTTTCCGCCGCCGTGGCCGCCGATCCGAGATCGGGCGCGCTGCACCGCAACCTCGCATCGGCCTGGCGCGCGCTCGGGGAAGAGGCGCACGAACTGGCCGCGCTCGATGCCGCGCTGGCGGTCGACCGGCGCGACCTGATGGCGTGGGTTCGCAAGGCCGAACGGCACGAGGAGCGCGGCGAACTCGGCGCCGCGCTGGGTGCCTGGAGCGCGGCGACCGCGCTCGGCGGCCAGCTCGATCCCGTGCCACCGCCGCTCGCACCGCTGCTCGCCCATGGCCAGGCTTTCATCGCCGGCGCGACCGACACCATGTTCGCATCGGTCACCGATGCGCTGGCGCCGATGCGCCCCGATCTGTCCGAGGCCGAGATGCGTCGCGGCGACGCCTTTGTCGCCAGCGCGCTGGGCCGCCGTCGCATCTACCAGAACCAGTGCGCGGGGCTTTATTACCCTTTCCTGCCCGCCGACGAATTTTTCGATCGCGGCCATTTTCCCTGGTTTGCCGAGGTCGAGGCACAGACCGATGCGATCCGGGGCGAACTCGTCGCACTGCTCGACGATCCCGGCGACGCGCTGCGCCCCTATGTGCGGATGGACGCCGGGACGCCCGATTCGATCTGGTCGCCGCTCGACAATCGGCTCGACTGGGGCGCCTGTTTCCTGTGGGAATATGGCGAGCCGAACCTGGCTGTGCTCGACCGTTGTCCGGTGACCGCCGCGATGCTCGCCGCGGTGCCGGGCGCGCCGATCCCGGGCCGGTCACCGAGCGCCTTTTTCTCCCTGCTCAAGCCGCGCACGCGGATTCCGGCACATACCGGGGTGACGAACACGCGCGCGATCGTCCACCTGCCGCTGATCGTCCCGCCGGGCTGCGGCTTTCGCGTCGGGGGCGAGACGCGGGCGTGGGAGGTGGGCAGGGCCTTCGCTTTCGACGACACGATCGAGCATGAGGCGTGGAACGACAGCGACGAGATGCGCGCGGTGCTGATCTTCGACGTGTGGAACCCGCATTTGGCGCCCGGTGAACGCGACCTGTTGACCCGCTATTTCGCCGCCGCCGACGCGACGGGTTTTGCCATCCCGCGCTGACCCCGAAACGGGACTTCGACGGCATAGATTCCGCTTGGCGAAGGGGCGGCTGCCGACATATGATATCGGCTTGAGGCCGCCGGCCCTGCCGGCGCCGAGGAGGATATCCGATGCGTAAATATGTGTCCCTGTTTGCAGTCCTGCTGATCGCGGCCCCGGTCGCGCAGGCCGCCGAAGACGATCGCGCCCCGCCGCCGAAGGCACCGTCGGCGATGACGCCGACAGAAATTAAAGCGTATAATGAAGGGCTGGCGCAGACCCACCCCTATTATATCAAATGCCGCAAGACGCTCGAGATCGGGTCGCTCGTGAAGAAGAACCGCGTCTGCTACACCAACGAAAAGTGGAAAGAAGTGTCCGCGAAGGGCAATCAGGACGCGCGCGACACCGCCGAGGCGATGACCGGCAAGGCGGTCAATTCGAACTGAGCCGGGCTTTCGAACAAGGGGACAGGGCCATGCGTGGACGTCTTTTCGTGATCATGATGCTGATGGCCGCTCCATCGGCGGCGCAGGCCGGCGACGATATGCCGCTGGCGCGCGCGCCGTCGGAGATGACCGGGGCCGAGATCGACGCGCACAACGAGGGCTTGGCTAACGCCGATCCCAATTACATCCGGTGTCGCAAGATCGAAGAGGTGGGGTCGCTGGTCAAGAAGCTCCGCGTCTGCAACACCAATGCCCAGTGGAAGAAGATCACCGACAAAGGCAATCAGGACGCGCGCGATTCGATGGAGATGATGGCGCGCGGCTGGAGCGTACCGCAGGAGCCCGTCGACCAGCTCGGCCCGGCGATCAACCGGCCGCAATAGTCCCTACTTCCTGATCCAAGCGAGCGAAAGGCCCGTCTATGTTGACCCTGTTGACCTCTCTCGCCCTGGCGGCATGGGCAGCGACGCCGGACGATCGTGCTCCGCCGGAGCGCAAGCCGTCGGAGATGACGCCGACCGAGATTAAGGCGTTCAATGAGGGGCTGGCGGCGACGCACCCCTATTATATCAAGTGCCGCAAGACGCTCGAGATCGGGTCGCTTGTGAAGAAGAACCGCGTCTGCCACACCAATGAGCAGTGGAAGGCGGTGTGGGCGAAGGAAAATCAGGATGCGCGCGATACCACCGAGGCGATGACACGCGCGCCGGTCAATCACAGCAACTAAATTGCGGCTGCGCGCAAGGCGCGTATATTTTGAAGAAATCCTTGCATCGGGCCAGGCCGTTCGTCGAAGCGCGAGGTCTCTTGGCCGGTCGCGGCTTGTCTTGCGACGCCAGCGATCGATGCTCGCTGTCGCACCGGGGATTGCCGAAATAACAGAAAATTAAGGATATTCCCTCAGTGCGCGACGCGGGGTGGGTCGTGCCGGATGACGGGCGCGCCATCGTCGGTGCGCGACCACCCTTTCGGACAGGACTCACCCTTTTTTGAAGAAAAAAAGGGAGTGTTGTCCGTGAAGAATTCCCCCATCCTGGCAAGCCTGCGCCGCGGCGCGGCGCCGCTCGCCCTTGGTCTCGCGCTCTGCGCCGCCCCCGCTTTCGCGCAGGGCGCGCCCGCCGACGACAGTGCGACCGATGCCGTCGCCGACGAGGGCGACGCGATCGTCGTCACCGGATCGCGCATCGCGCGTCCTGAGGCTGATTCGCCCAATCCCGTGACCTCGATCAGCAGCGACACGATCCAGCAATCGGGCCTCACCAACCTCACCGACCTGCTCGTCCAGAACCCGGCGCTGCTCGGGTCGAGCACGACCGCCGATGCGGGCGGATCGACGGCATCGTTCGGCGGGGTCGGGGTCAATCTGCTCAACCTGCGCAACCTTGGTACCGAACGCACGCTGGTGCTCGTCAACGGCCGCCGGCATATTTCGGGGATCACCGGCACCTCGTCGGTCGATATCAACACCATCCCCAATGCGCTGATCGAGCGTATCGACGTGCTCACCGGCGGCGTGTCGGCGGTCTATGGCGCCGACGGCGTGTCGGGGGTGGTCAATTTCGTGCTCAAGCGCAATTTCGAAGGCGTCGATGCGCGCTTCCAGACGGGCATTTCGTCGCGCGGCGACGCCGGCAACATCTATGGCGCGCTGACCGTCGGCAAGAATTTTTCGGACGATCGCGGCAATATTGCCTTGTCCTATGAATATAATCGCGACTCGCGGGTCCCCGCCGATGCGCGCAAGTCGGGGCGCAATCTCGACCTGTTCAGCTTCCGCCAGAATCTCGCCGACGATCCCGATCCGCGTTTCGACAATCCGAGCATCATCGACCGCATCCTCTATAACGACATCCGTTACGCCGACAGTTCACCGGGCGGCGCGATCGACGTCGACATCGATTTCGCCCCCGACTTTACCGGTGTCGGAAAGGTCTATGATCGCGGTCTCGCGATCCCCAGTTCGGGCGGGGTGGTGCAGGGCGGCGACAGCACGCCGATCGCGGGCTATCAGGGCGACCTCCAGCCCAAGACCGAGAAGCATAACATCAACCTGCTCGGCAGCTATGAGTTCAGCGACGCGCTGCGCTTCTTCGTCGAGGGTAAATATGTGAAGACGAAGAATTTCTCCTTTTCGCAGCCGTCGTTCGATTTCTTCACGACGGTGCAGGCCGACAATCCGTTCATCCCCGCGAATATCGCCGCGCTGATCACCCCCGACAATATCAACAACGGGATCGGCGCGCCTTCGGGCTTTCTGCCCGATGGCGTGCTCGTCAGCCGCGACAATTTCGACTTCGGGGTGCGCGGCGAATATGCCGAGCGCGACACCTGGCGCGGCGTGCTCGGCTTCGACGGGCGGCTGACCGACAATCTCACCTATGAGCTGAGCTATGTCTATGGCCAGACCAAGACGCAGTTCCTGAGCACCAATTATCGTCTGCGCGACCGCTATTTCGCGGCGCTCGATGCGGTCGACCAGGGTGCGTTCACCACAGGGACGCCGAACGGGAATATCGTCTGCCGCTCGACGCTCGACCCGACCGCGCCGCTGCGCGATCCGAACGGCGTGATCATCGGCGCCGACACGACGCCGATCACCTTCACCCCGGGCGCGGGGAGCGGCTGCGTGCCGCTCAACATCTTCGGCAATGGTTCGCCGAGCCAGGCGGCGCTCGACTGGGTCAATGTCGACCTCGCCAACCGCGTGAAGGTGCAGCAGCATGTCGTCAGCGCTTCGGTCTCGGGCGACACCGGCGCGGTGTTCGAGCTGCCCGGCGGTCCGATCGGCTTTGCGCTCGGTGCCGAATATCGCAAGGAAAAGTCGAACTTCGTCCCCGACCCCTATCTGGTCCAGAATGCGCTCGCCGACCTTGCGCCGCAATTCCCCGAAACGGGCAGCTTCGACGTCAAGGAAGTGTTCGCCGAACTCAACATCCCGGTGCTGCGCGGCATGCCCTTTGCCGACATCTTGCAGTTCGGCGCGGCGATCCGCCTGTCGGACTATTCGACCGTCGGCAGCACGACGACGTGGAAAGTCGACGGCACCTGGGGGCCGGTGCGCGACATTCGCTTCCGCGGCACCTATTCGGAGGCCGTGCGCGCACCGAACCTGACCGAATTGTTCGCGCCGCAGAACGGGACCTTCTCGTTTATCGACGACCCGTGCGATCCGAGCAACCTCGCCGAGGGCACCTCGTTCCGCGTCGCCAATTGCAGCGCGACGCTGACCGCGCTCGGCATCGATCCGGCGACCTTCAACCCGGTGAACGATCCGCAGGCGACCGCGTCATTGCCGGGCCGCACGATCGGCACGCCCTTCCTCGACGAGGAAACCGCCAAGACCTGGACTGCGGGCGTGGTGCTACGGCCGAGCTTCATCCCGGGGCTGGTCGCGACGGTCGACTGGTATGACATCAAGATCAAGAATGCGATCACGACCGCGGCCGCGCAGGACCTGACCAACGCCTGCGTCGACCAGCCGACGCTCGACAACCAGTTCTGCGACCTGATCGAGCGCGATCCGACGACGGGTTTCGTGTCCGACTATCTGCTGCGGCCGCTCAACGTGTCGCAGTTCGCAACGTCGGGCGCCGACTTCACGATCAACTACGCCTTCCGTCCGAGCGACAGCCTGGGCCAGTTCAATGTGCGGCTGGCGGGCGGTTATCTCGACAGCCTGACTTTCATCTCGACCCCGGGGGCCGAGGTCGACAACGACCGCACCGAGGCCTTTGCGCCGAAGTGGAACGGAACGCTCGACGTCACCTGGGTGAAGGATAATTGGTCGCTGAATTATGGCGTAAATTATTTCAGCAAGACGCGGCGTTTCACGACCGAGCAGATCGAGGCGAACCCCGATCTCGTCGATCCGAAATACATCTATTATCGCGAGAAATGGCAGCATGACGTGCAGCTCGGCTTCAAGACCGACGACGAGCGCTTCCAATTCTATGCCGGCGTGAACAATCTCTTCGGGCGCGATCCTGATGTCGGCGAGCTCAACTACCCGTCGAGCTTCCGCGGGCGTTATGTCTATGCGGGGGTGAAGGTGAATCTGGCGACGCTGGGACTGTGAACAAAATCCTCCCTGCCGCGAAGCGGTGGGGAGGGGGACCGCTCGCGGAGCGAGTGGTGGAGGGGCCATGACGCGACGTTGCGCCATCGCCCCTCCGTCAGCGCTTGGCGCTGCCACCTCCCCATGGCTGCGCCACAGGGAGGATTTACAATTACGCCGCCGTCAATTTGAGCGCTCCATCGCCCTCGTCGACCTTGATCGTCGCCCCGTCCCTGACTTCGCCTTTCAGGATCAGGTCGGCGAGCGGGTCCTGCAGATATTTCTGCACCGCGCGCTTGAGCGGCCGCGCGCCATAGACGGGGTCGTAGCCGACGCGGCCGAGCCAGGCGCGTGCGGCGTCGCTGAGGTCGAGCGTCACCTTGCGGTCGTCGAGTAGTTTCTGCACGCGCGCGATCTGGATGTCGACGATGCCGCCCATATGCTGCTGCGCGAGGCGGTTGAAGAGCACGATCTCGTCGAGCCGGTTCAGGAACTCGGGCCGGAAATGGCCGCGCACGACTTCCATCACCGCGGGCTCGGCCTGTTCGACCGGCGCGTCGTCGGGGAGCGCCGCGATCGCCTGGCTGCCGAGGTTCGAGGTCAGGATGATCAGCGTGTTGGTGAAGTCGACTGTGCGGCCCTGCCCGTCGGTGAGGCGCCCGTCGTCGAGGACTTGCAGCAGGATGTTGAACACGTCCTGATGCGCCTTCTCGACCTCGTCGAACAGCACGACCTGATAGGGCCGGCGCCGCACCGCTTCGGTGAGCGTGCCGCCCTCCTCATAGCCGACATAGCCCGGCGGCGCGCCCACGAGCCGCGCGACGCTGTGCTTTTCCATGAATTCGGACATGTCGATGCGGACCATCGCATTGTCGTCGTCGAACAGGAAGCGCGCGAGCGCCTTGGTGAGCTCGGTCTTGCCGACCCCCGTCGGGCCGAGGAAGAGGAAGCTGCCGAGCGGGCGGTTGGGATCCTGAAGGCCCGCGCGTGCGCGGCGCACCGCGGTCGACACGGCGCGTACCGCATCGTCCTGACCGATGACGCGCTGTTCGAGCGTCGATTCCATCGCGAGCAATTTCTCGCGCTCGCCCTCCATCATCCGGTCGACGGGGATGCCGGTCCATTTGCTGACCACGGCAGCGATATCGTCGGCGGTGACTTCCTCGCGCAGCATCGCATTGCCCGCGGCGGCCTGCGCCGCCTCAAGCTGCTTTTCGAGGCCGGGGATCGTGCCGTAGCTGAGTTCGCCTGCCTTCGCGAGGTCGCCCGCACGCTGCGCCTGGTCGAGCGCCGAACGCGCCGCGTCGAGCTCTTCCTTGATCTTGGCCTCGGCGTGGATCTTGTCCTTTTCGGCGTGCCATTTCTGCGTGAGTTCGGCCGACTGCTGCTCGAGGTTGGCGAGCTCGCCCTGCAAGGTCGCGAGCCGGTCCTTCGACGCGGCGTCGCTCTCCTTCGACAGTGCGGCTTCCTCGATCTTCATCTGGATGATGCGGCGGTCGAGGCTCTCGATCTCCTCGGGCTTCGATTCGACCTCCATGCGGATGCGGCTCGCCGCCTCGTCCATCAGGTCGATCGCCTTGTCGGGCAGGAAGCGGTCGGAGATATAGCGGTTCGACAAGGTCGCGGCGGCGACGATCGCGCCGTCGGTGATCCGCACGCCGTGGTGCAGCTCGTATTTTTCCTTGATTCCGCGCAGGATCGAGATCGAATCCTCGACCGTGGGCTCGCCGACGAACACCGGCTGGAAGCGCCGCTGGAGCGCGGGATCCTTTTCGACATGCTTGCGATATTCGTCGAGCGTCGTCGCGCCGATGCAGTGGAGCTCGCCGCGTGCGAGCGCGGGCTTGAGCAGGTTCGAGGCGTCCATCGCGCCCTCGCCCTTGCCCGCGCCGACGAGCGTGTGCATCTCGTCGATGAAGAGGATGATCTCGCCCTCGGCGGCCTTGACGTCGTCGAGCACGCCCTTGAGCCGTTCCTCGAACTCACCGCGATATTTGGCGCCCGCGATCAGCGCGCCCATGTCGAGCGACAAGAGGCGGCGGTCCTTCAGACTGTCGGGCACGTCGCCGTTGACGATGCGCAGCGCAAGGCCCTCGGCGATCGCGGTCTTGCCGACGCCGGCTTCGCCGATCAGCACGGGGTTGTTCTTGGTCCGGCGCGCGAGAATCTGGATCGTGCGGCGGATTTCCTCGTCGCGGCCGATGACGGGATCGAGCTTGCCCTCGCGCGCGACTTCGGTGAGGTCGCGGGCGAATTTCTTGAGCGCTTCATAGCGGTCTTCGGCACTCGCGCTGTCGGCGGTGCGGCCGCCGCGCAGATCGTTGATCGCCTTGTTGAGCGCGTCGGCCGACACACCGGCGTCGGCGAAGGCCCTGGCGACGGGAGTCCCCGACGCCAGTAGCATCGCGAGCAGCAGCCGCTCCACGGTGACGAAGCCGTCGCCCGCCTTGGTCGCGACTTGCTCAGCCTGGTCGAGCAGGCGCACGGCATCATTGTCGAGCCCCGGCGTTTGCTGCGCGCCCGAACCCGATACGGCGGGAAGCTTGGCGAGCAGGGCGTCGATGCCCTGTACCGCGCGCGCGGCATCGCCGCCGCTCTTGGCGATCAGCCCGGCGGCCATGCCCTGATTGTCTTCGAGCAGCGCCTTCGCGACATGCTCGGGTGCGATCCGCTGATGGTTCATACGGATCGCGATCGTCTGCGCCGCCTGCAAAAAGCCCTTGGCGCGGTCGGTAAATTTTTCGAGGTTCATCTGAATAAGCCCCTTTCTCGCTGCCAGAGATAGTGTTGCTTTTGGGCAACACAAGGGGCGGTAGATCGCAGCCGAGACCGTCGGCTTGAAAAGATTTCGCGCGAAGACGCGAAGACGCGAAGAGGTTGCACCCGCCGCGAAGCGGCGCTTTCTCTCAACGCTGCGACAGGTCGCATGATCGAGAGGAAATGGGGCCTTGCGGCCCGTGCCTTCTTCGTGCCTTCGCGTGCCAATCTTCTACCGCCCTTCGCGCGCGAGCTGGTCGAGCAGGCGGACGCCGAAACCCGACATGCCCTTGGGCACCAGCGGCGAGGCGCTGTCGGCCTGGTTCACCCCGGCGATGTCGAGATGCGCCCAAGGCGTGGTTTCGGCGACGAAATAGCCGATGAAATGCGCGCCGATGCTCGCGCCCGGCCCGCCGCCCGGCGCGATGTTGCGGACGTCGGCGATGTCGGATTCGATCTTCTTCGCGTAATTTTTGTGGAGCGGCATCCGCCACAGCTCTTCGCCGCTCGTCGCGCCCGCCGCGAGCAATTGCGCCGCGAGCGCCTCGTCGCGCGCGAAGAGGCCGGCATATTGGTCGTCGAGCGCGCCGACGATCGCCCCGGTCAGCGTCGCGATGTTGACGATCGCGCGCGGCTTGTACTTGTCGGCGACATATTCATTGGCGTCGGCGAGCACGAGCCGGCCTTCGGCATCGGCGTTGAGCATCTCGATCGTCTTGCCCGACATGGTGCGCACGACGTCGCCGGGGCGCTGGGCATTGCCGTCGGGCATATTCTCGGCGAGCGCCGCGACCGCGACGACATGCACCGGAGCCTTCGACTTGGCGAGCGAGAGGACCGCGCCGACGGTCGAGGCGGCGCCCGACATGTCGCCCTTCATGTCCCACATGCCGCTGCCGGGCTTCAGGGAGATGCCGCCCGAGTCGAAGGTGATGCCCTTGCCGACGAAGGCGAGTGGCGCAGCCTCGCCGCCGGCGCCGCGATAGCGCACCGCGAGCAGGCGCGAGCCGCGCGGGCTGCCCTGGCCGACCCCGACGAGCGTGCCCATGCCGAGCTTGCGCATCGCAGCTTCGTCGAGGACCTCGATCGTCACCCCGGGGACGCCGGCAAAGGCCTGGCGCACCTGCGCGACGAAGCTTTCGGGATAGACGACGTTCGCGGGTTCGTTGGCGAGGTCGCGCGACAGGCGCACGCCATCGGCGAGCGGCTGCCAGCGCGCGGCGAAGCCCGACCGGGCCGCGGCGCTGTCGCCGCCGACGATCGTCACCGCGTCGGTCGCGGGTGCCTTGCGGTCGACGGTCTTGTAACGGTCGAAGCGATATTGGCCGAGTGCGAAGCCATAGCCCGCCTCGGCACCCTGCGCGCCGGTGAAGGCGCCGGTGAGCGTGACCGGCTGCGCGTCGGACTTGACCTCCTGCGCCGCCTTGCCGCCGGCTTCGGCGAGCGCGAGCATCGCGGGGGCGCCGCCGGTGCCGACGAGCAGGATGCGGCTGTGCGCGCCGATGCCGCGCAGCGACAGCGTGGCGTTGGCCTTGCCCTCGAACTTCGCGTTTGCAATGGCGGCCTCGATCGCGGCGCGTTCGCCCGACCCTACGCCGACGGCATCGAGCGCCGGCAGCGTCGCATCGGCCATCAGCACGACGAGTACGCCCTTGGCGGGAGCGCTCGCGGCGAAGCCGATCGGGCGCTCGGCGCTGTTCGCGACGGTGCCGGGGACGACGCCCGAACCGGTCACGTCCTGCGCGAAGGCGGCGGGCACCGCCAAGGGCGCGAGCGAGAGGCAGGCGGCGAGCAGCAGGCTTTTGGTACGCATCAAAATGGAACTCCCTGTTATTCCGTCACTATCGGTCCGTTCTTTGACCTAGCACGCGCGGCCCGCCCTGCAATTGCCTCTCGACGAACGACAGGTGCTTGCCATCGCCCCCGCGCGCGGTCAGACAGGCGCCTTCGTCAGCCGACGCAAAAGGGACCGGGATGCTGCGCAAATTGGGAATCGGGCTGCTGGTCCTGCTGCTGTTGACCGGGGTGTCGCTCGCAGTGTGGGAGCCGCTGACCGCCGAAGCGCCCGCCGCGCCGAGCTTCAAGCCGACCGACGTCAAGATCGCGCGCGACAAGTTCGGCGTGCCGCACATCTTCGGCAAGACCGACGCCGATGTCGCCTATGGCGTCGCCTATGCGCATGCCGAGGATGATTTTGCGACGCTGCAGGAGGTGCTCGCGATGACGCGCGGGCGCGCCGGCGCGATGCTCGGGCAGGATGGTGCCAAGATCGACTATGCCGCGGCGTTGCTCGATATCCGCGCGACGACGGCGCGCGACTGGCCGCAGCTGCCCGCCGATGTGCAGGCGCTGTTCACCGCCTATGCCGCGGGACTGAATCGATACGCCGACAAGCATCCGGGCGAGGTGCGCCTGTCGGGGCTGTTCCCGGTGACCGGCGAGGATGTCGTCGCGGGGTTCGTGCTGCGCTCGCCCTTCTTCTTCGGGCTCGATTCGACTTTGGGGTCGCTGGTCGAGGACAAGGCGATGGGGCGCGAGGGCGGACCCGAACTCGATGCAACGGGCAAGATCGTGCCGCGCAAGGACACGCCGCTTGGCAGTGATCCCGCCGCCAATGGATCGAACGCGATGGCGGTCGCGCCGTCACGCGCGACCGACGGCGCGACGCGGCTCGTCTCCAACTCGCACCAGCCGTGGACCGGCGGGGTCGCCTGGTACGAACTGGTGGTGCATTCGGGCGAAGGCTGGGATTTCGCGGGCGCGAACTTCCCCGGCTCGCCTTACCCCTTCCTCGGCCACAACAAATATCTCGGTTGGACCAACACGGTGAACCGGCCCGACCTGATCGACATCTACAAGCTCGAACTGGATGAGAGCGGCGAGAATTATCGCTTCGACGGCCAGTGGCGCCCGCTCGAGGCGAAGCGCGTGTTGCTCAAGGTCAAATTCGGCCCGTTCGTGCTGCCGGTGCCGCGCATGGTCTATCGATCGGTGCATGGCCCGGTGATCCGGAATGCCAAGGGCGCCTTTGCGATCCGCTATGCCGGGATCGACCAGGCGAATATGGTCACCCAATATTATCGGCTGAACAAGGCGAAGAATTTTGCCGAATGGCGCGCCGCGATGGCGGGGCAGGGCGTGCCTGCGACCAATTTCATCTATGCCGATGCGGCGGGCAATATCGGCATGTTCTATAATGCGATGTTCCCCGACCGGCCGGCGGGCTATAATTGGCGCGGCATATTGCCGGGTGACCGCTCGGCCGATCTGTGGACCAAGACTTTGCCGTTCGACCGCGTGCCCGCGCTCGTCAATCCGGCGTCGGGTTATGTCATGAATGCGAACAACACGCCGTGGGTCGCCGCAGGGCCGGGCGACGAGCTCGACGCAGCCGCCTTCTCCCCCCTGCTCGGGATCGAGGACGATATGAGCAACCGCGCGTCGCGGCTCATCGACCTGTTCGAGGCATCGGGGCAGATCGACGAGGCACGGCTGAAGGCGATCAAATATGACACCGGCTATGCGAAGACCGGTTACGCCAAGGCGTGGATCGACCGGATCCTCGCGCTCGACCTGAAAGACGATGCCGAACTGGCGCAGGCGCAGGCATTGCTGCGCGCATGGGACTGGAACCTCGACGGCAAGGGGCAGGGCGATGCGCTGGCGCTGATGGTGC
>VFQM010000665.1_pt1 | contig 35977 bp, 33 predicted proteins | sample 3512391 | NCBI WGS metagenome assembly VFQM01 (sample SAMN10412369, study PRJNA504923) | tailings metagenome | isolation source: Replicate 1 from Balatoc abandoned mine | place: Philippines
GGGTGGCCTGGTTCACCGGCAGCAAGAACGCCATGAAGGGCGTGGGCTTCTTCCTCGGCGGCCTGCTGCTCGAAGCGCTGGGTTTCCGGCACGCGCTGTGGCTCATGGCCGCGGCGCTCGCGCTGGTGCTGATCGGCGTGATCGCTTCGCTGCCCACGATGATGGGCAAGAGCAAGGCGTCGAAGTCCGCCAAGGAGCTGTTCGCCAAGAACCCCGGCATCAACGCGCTGGCCGCGGCCCGCGTGGCCTTGTTCGGCGCGCGCGACGTGTGGTTCGTGGTCGGCGTGCCGGTGTTCCTCTATTCGCAGGGTTGGACCTTCACCATGGTGGGCGGTTTCCTGGCGGCCTGGACCATCGGATACGGCGCGGTGCAGGCGCTGGCGCCGCAGATCGTCCACCGCAGCGCCGACGGCCTGAGCCGCGAGGTGCCTGCGGCGCGTGCGTGGTCGGCCGTGCTGGCGCTGGTGCCGGCGGCGTTGGCGGCGGCGGTGTTCGCGGGCGCGCCGCACCTGCAGTGGGTGGTGGTGGCAGGTCTGGCCGTGTTCGGCTTTGCCTTCGCGGTCAATTCCTCGGTGCACTCCTACCTGGTGCTGGCCTACGCGGGCAGCGAGAAGGCGGCCGAGGACGTGGGCTTCTACTACGCGGCCAATGCACTGGGCCGCTTCTTCGGCACGCTGATGTCGGGGCTGCTCTACCAGTGGGGTGGTCTCATGTGGACGCTGGCCGGGTCGGCGCTGATGCTGGCTGCGTGCTGGCTGATCACGCTGCGTCTGCCCGTGCACGCCGCCCCTTCGCCCGCCGTCTCGCGCGCGGGCACCTGAGGAGACCGCCATGGACGAAACCGATGCCGTTCAAGCACTCGCCGCGCTGGCCCAGGTCACGCGATTGCGCACCTTCCGCGCGCTGGTGCAGGCCGGGCCCGAGGGGCTCACGCCTTCCGCACTGGCCGAGCGGCTCGACGCGACGCCGACCACGTTGTCGTTTCACCTCAAGGAGCTGCACCGCGCCGGCCTGATCACGCAGGAGCGCGACGGGCGCCACCTGATCTACCGCGCCGGCTTCGCGCACATGAACGCCTTGCTGGGCTACCTCACCGAGCACTGCTGCGAAGGGCAGCCGTGCGAAGTCAGCGCAGGCGCCAACGTTCCCTGTACCACGTGCTGAAAGGAGCACCATGGAAAACCGGCCGTACAACGTCCTGTTCATCTGCACCGGCAACTCGGCGCGCAGCCTCATGGCCGAGGCGGTGCTCAATCAGCTGGGCCAAGGCCGCTTTCGCGCCTTCAGCGCGGGCAGCCAGCCCGCGGGCCGACCCCATGCCATGACGCTCGAACTGCTGCAGCGCAACCGCTACGACACGTCCGCGCTGCGCAGCAAGAGCTGGGACGAGTTCGCGTTGCCCGGCGCGCCCGCGATGGACTTCGTGCTCACCGTGTGCGACAAGGCCGCGGGCGAGGTCTGCCCGCTCTGGCCCGGGCAGCCGATCTCCGCGCACTGGGGCGTGGAAGACCCGGCCGCCGCCACCGGCCCCGAGGACAAGCGCCGCCAGGCCTTCAATGACGCACTGCTGGTGCTGAGCCGGCGCATCGCGATCTTCCTCGCGCTGCCGCTGGACAAACTCGATCGCCTGGCGCTGCAGAAGGAACTCGGCCGCATCGGACTCACGGACAAGCCCGTGGGCGAGCACGCCTGATGGGTTTGTTCGAGCGCTGGCTGAGCCTGTGGGTGGCGCTGGCCATCGTTGCGGGCGTGCTGCTCGGCACGGCGGTTCCCGGGGCGTTCGCGCGGGTCGCCGCGCTCGAATGGGCCCATGTCAATCTGGTCGTGGCCGTGCTCATCTGGGTGATGATCTACCCGATGATGGTGCAGGTGGACTGGGGCGCCATTCGCGCCGTGGGGCGCCGACCGCAAGGCCTGGTGCTCACGCTGGTCATCAACTGGCTGGTCAAGCCCTTCACCATGGCCGCGCTGGGCGTGCTGTTCTTCCAGCACCTGTTCGCGCCCTGGGTCGACCCGCAAACCGCCAGCGAGTACATCGCCGGCATGATCCTGCTCGGCGTGGCGCCCTGCACGGCCATGGTGTTCGTGTGGAGCCAGCTGGTGCGTGGCGACCCGAACTACACCCTGGTGCAGGTGTCGGTGAACGACCTGATCATGGTGGTGGCCTTCGCGCCCATCGCCGCCTTCCTGCTCGGCGTGACGGACGTGACCGTGCCCTGGTCGACGTTGCTGTTGTCCACCGTGCTCTACGTGGTGCTGCCCTTGGCGGCGGGCGTGCTCACCCGTGCGCGGCTGCTGGCGCGCGGGCCCGATGCCTTGCCGCGTCTGATGGCGCGCTTGAAGCCCTGGTCCATTGCCGGTTTGCTGGGCACGGTGCTGCTGCTCTTCGGCCTGCAGGCCGACACCATCCTCGCGCAGCCCGGGGTCATCGCCCTGATCGCGGTGCCGCTGTTGATCCAGAGCTACGGCATCTTCTTCCTGGGCTGGTGGGGCGCGCGTTGGCTCAGGCTGCCCCACGAGGTGGCCGGCCCGGCCTGCCTGATCGGAACGTCCAACTTTTTCGAGCTCGCGGTGGCGGTGGCCATTTCGCTGTTCGGCCTGCACTCCGGCGCAGCGCTGGCCACGGTGGTGGGGGTGCTGGTGGAAGTGCCGGTGATGTTGTCGCTGGTGGCGCTGGTGAACCGCTGGCGCCCGTTGCCTGCGGGTGCGCCGGGCTGAAGGCGGCCAGGCGGCGCGCCGTCATCCCCCAGATGGGCCATCTCACGGTGTTTTCCCCTCTCACGCCGACGTGGTCCCGATGATGTAATGCCACGCATGTGGAAGAAGCTGTGGTTCCGTATCGGATTGGGATATGCCCTGGGAGACCTGGGCATCCCGTCGAACACGGTCAATCCGCAGTTGCGTCAGGCCGTGGTGGCGCTGGCCATGCGCGAGGGTTTCAACCGGCGCGAGGCCGCGCTCATCATCTACTTCCGCACACCGCCCATGCGCCTGCTCGAAGCGCAACGCGCGCAGCGGACGATCTCAGCCTGGCAGGTGAGCCAGGCCGTGCGCCAGGGCTACTTCGCGCGTGCGGTGCGCCAGGAATTCGCCTTGCCCGAAGGCTCGGGCGTGCGCGAAAGCCTGTTTCAGGACAGCTGAGTTCTACCGGCGCCGTGAGCGGGCACAGCGCCCGGCGCGCGCCTGCGTTGTTGCGGAATCCGAAACAGTGCGTTGTCGGCGGGCTGGTTTTTCTTCATGCGGGTAAACCCTAAAGTTCACCCCATGCCGAACACAACAAGGCGTGTTCGACAGATCAGGAAACCCTCAACCTCTGTCTCAAAGGAACCGTCATGAAAGCAGCTCTTCTCCCCATCGCCTTTGCCCTCACCGCTGGTGCCGCCTTCGCCGAAGGCCCGATCCAGGGCAACGAAGTCTTCAATTTCCAGTCCACCCTGAGCCGCGCCGAAGTGCAAGCCCAGGTGGCCCCGGCCTACCGCGCCGACGTCATCGCCCGCGGCGAAGTCACCCCCTCGCAAGCCACCGTGGTGGCCAGCGGCCTGAGCCGCGCGCAAGTGCAGGCCGAAGCCGCCGAAGCCTACCGCCTGGGCCTGGTCGCCAACGGCGAGATCCTGCCGGTGCCGAGCGACGCGCAGATCGAGCAAGTCCGTCTGGCCGGCCTGCGCGCCGTGCAGGGCAACGCCGTGGTGCAAGCCACCGGCGGCGCGATCGCCAACTGATCGCCGGCCAGCCGCTGCGGGCACACCCTGCCCGCGGCCTGTGTTCTCCAAGGTTCGAAAGGCAGCCCCCGGGCTGCCTTTTTTTTTGCTCGCACGCGGCGATACTGCAGGGCTGCGCGGCACTGTCCGCCGCATCACGAACCGCACCACACAAGGAAGGGCACAGGCATGTCCGGAGGCAACTGGAAAGAGCTGTTCAACGCCGCCTGCGAGGGCGAGCTGTCCCTGGTGCAGTACCACGTGAAGAACGGCGTCGACGTGAATTACGCGCACCCGGAATTCCTCTCCACGCCGCTGGTGGCCTGCCTGCTTGCGGGGCAGGAGGCGGTTGCGCTGTACCTCCTGGAACACGGTGCGAACCCGCACCTGCACTCGGAGTTCGACGGCATGGTGCCGCTGCAGGCCGCGCGCCAGGCCGGTCTGGCGCAGGCTGAGGCGCGCCTGCTCGCGCTCGGCGCCACCGCCCCCGCACCGCGGCGCGAGCCCGCCCCTGGGCGTTGGCTGGCGCGCTGGCTCGGCGTGTGAGGCGCGCACAACGGGGCTGAGCCCGCCTCCACCGACGGCCGGCGGTCGAATCCGGTGGTCCTGAAGCGTCGGGTACAGGTCCATGTTCAACACCGAAAGGAACCGCCCATGCCCACCGGAACCGTACGCCTGCACCGCGTCCTCAAGGCCCCGCCGCAGCGCGTCTTTCGTGCCTTCACCGAGCCCGCTGCCCTGTGCCGCTGGCTGCCGCCCTACGGCTTCACGGCCGATGTGCAACACCTCGACGCGCGGGCCGGCGGCAGCCACCGCATGTCCTTCACCAACTTCGGCACCGGCCACTCGCACAGCTTCGGCGGCGAGTACCTGGAGTTCGTGCCGGGCGAGCGGCTGCGCTACACCGACCGGTTCGACGACCCCAGCCTGTCGGGCACGATGCAGGTCAGTGTCACCTTCAAGGCGGTGGCCTGTGGCACCGAACTCAGCGTGGTGCAGGAGGGCATTCCGGAGTTGATTCCGCCCGAGATGTGCTACCTGGGCTGGCAGGAATCGCTCGAACAGCTCGCGCGGCTCGTGGAGCCGGAGATCCCGAACGGCTGAGCCGCTGCCTGTGCCGATGGCGCCTGCTGCGCCTCAGCGCAGCGCCACGTCCAGCAGGGCGAGTTCGCGCAAGCGCTCGGGGCTGGTCACCGGCAGGCCAAAGAAGGCCAGGTAGGCCGGGATCTGTTCGAAGAGCATGTCGGTGCCCACCTGAACGCGGCAGCCGCGCGCCTGCGCAGCGGCCAGGAAGGCGGTGATGCGCTCGCGCATGACGACCTCTCCGACGAAGGTGCTTGCGTTGAGGCGGCTCACGTCCAGCGGCAGGGCGTCACCCGGCTCCATGCCCAGGGGTGTGGCGTTGACCACCAGGTCCATGTCGGCAGGGTCGGGGTTGGCCAGTTCGACGCGCAGCGCAGGGTAGGTGGCGGCCAGCCGCTCGCGCAAGCCCTGTGCAGTGCTGGTGTTGAGATCGAACAGTCGCAGCGTGGCCACACCGGCAGCGGCCAGCGAGGCCGCGATGGCCGAGCCCACGCCGCCGCAGCCCACCACCAGCGCGCGCGCACCGCCCAGCGCCAGGCCTTTGCGCCGCACGCCGCGCACGAAGCCCTCGCCGTCGAACATGTCGCCCACGAGCCGGCCATCGGCCTCGCGGCGCACCGCGTTGCAGGCACCGGCCACGCGGGCGGTGGGCGACACCGTATCGAGCATGCCCATCACCGCGACCTTCAGCGGCATGGTGATGAGTGCGCCGCGCACGTTGTCGGCCGCGAACAGTGCCGGCAGCAGCGCGGGCAGTTGTTCGGCGCGGCAGGCCAGCGGCACCACCACGGCGTTGATGCCGGCCGAGGCGAAGTACGGGTTGTAGATGAGCGGGGCCTTGAAACTGTGCGTGGGATGGCCCAGGTGCACGATCAATTCCGTGCGACCGTCGATGCGCGGCGTGTCCATGGTGCGTGCGGTTCGGGTGTGCGTTCAGCCGCTGTAGCCGGCCAACCGCGGCAGGAACAGCACGAAGTCGGCCCAGAAGGTGGTGATGGCCAGCGCCACCATCATCGCGCCGAGGAAGGGCAGTGTGGCGCGCACGAGATCCGCCAGGGCCACGTTGGCGATCTTCGTCATCATGAACAGCAGCAGGCCGTAGGGTGGTGTCACCAGGCCGATCATGATGTTGAGCACCGCCACCACGCCGAAGTGCACCGGGTCCACCCCCAGCGCCACCGCCGTGGGCAGCAGCACCGGCAGGATGACGAGGATGATGGTCGAGCCTTCGAGGAACGCACCCAGAACCAGCAGCAACAGGTTGACCAGCAGCAGGAACGTGGCGGGCGAAAGGTCGAGCCCGCGCATCAGCGTGCTCAGCGAGGCCGGGATGTTCTCCGACGTGATGACGAAGTTGAACACCGTGGCGCCGGCGATCAGGATGCCGATCGACACGCTTGTGCGCGCGCTTTGCTGCAGCGACTGGTACACGTCGCGCACGTTCAGGCTGCGGTAGTAGAAAGCCGCGATGAGCAGCGCGTACGCGGCGGCCACGCCAGCGGCCTCGGTGGGCGTGGTGATGCCGCTGTACAGACAGCCCAGCAGCAGCAACGGCATCATCAGCGCGGGCAGGGCCTCGCGCGTGATGCGCGGCAGCTCGCGCAGCGGCACGGCGTCCTCCACCGGAAAGCGGTGGCGCCGCGCCAGGTGGTGGATCAGGACCATCTGCACCGCACCCAGCAGCAGCCCGGGCAGCACGCCGGCCAGGAACAGGTAGCCGATGGAGGTGCCCGAGGCCAGTGCATACAGCACCAGCGGGATGGATGGTGGCAGGATCGGCCCGATGACGGCCGACACCGCGGTGAGCGCCGCCGCGAAGGATGGCGGGTAGCGGCCGTCGCGCGTCATCATGGCCTGCATGAGCTTGCCGGAGCCAGCCGCATCGGCCAGCGCCGAGCCCGACATGCTCGCAAACACCACGCTCTGCAGCACGTTGACCTGGGCCAGCCCGCCCGGAAAGCGCCCCACCAGCGCGTTGCACCAGCGCAGCAGGCGGTCGAGCACGCTGCCCGAGCTCATGAAGCTGGCGGCCAGGATGAACAGTGGAATGGCCAACAGCAGGTAACTCGAGTACGTGCTGTTGAGCAGCTGTTCGGCCGCGCTGCCCATGTCCATGCCCTTGAGCCAGAGGTAGAGGATGGAGCCGCCGATCATGGCCTGGCCGATGGGCACGCCGAGCAGGCTGAGCAGCACGATGGCCGCCACGGCCAGGGAAAACGGACTCGTCGGGTTCACAGGGAGCCTATGTGGGTGGCCTCGGACGGGGCGCGCCCGCGCAGGGCGTTCACGACCAGCCACAGGTGGCGGGCAATGACCGCGACCGCGAACACCAGGTAGATGGAATAGAGCCAGTCGAAGCGGATCTTGAGGTACGAGCTGCTCTCCACCTTCATGAAGGTGATGTAGTCCCAGGTAGCGGGCAGGGCGAGCGCAAACAGCACCACGATGGCGATGGAGCCCAGCGAGCTGAGGATGCGCTGCCCGCGTGGACCGAAAAAGGCCCTGAGCAGCTCAATGCGGATTTCCTCCTCGTCGCGCAGCACGAACGCCGAGCCCCACAGGATGAGCCACAACCAGGCCACGAGCGAGATCTCCGCCGTCCAGCCCACCGGCAGATCGAACAGGTAGCGCAGCGCGATCTGCGCGATGAAGGCGAGGAAGATGACCGCGAGCAGACCCGCGGCCACCGCCTCTGCCGTGCGCGCGAGCGCGCGAAACAGCTTCACTTGATCGCAGCGATCTTGTCCAGGATGCCAGGCGCCCAGGCCTTGGCTTCGTCGGACGCCAGGTACACCTTCTGCGCGTGCTCGCGGAACGCCGCGATGTTGGGCACGTACACGTCCAGGCCCTGGCGGCGGAAGCCCTCGGCCAGCTCGGCCTCGCGTTTCTGGTGCTCGGCGGCGCTCCAGGCGATGGCCTTGTCGACCGCCGCCTGGAAGGCGCGCTGCTTGTCGGCCGACATCGCCTGCCACGTTTTGAGGTTGAGGGTCAGCAGGTCGAACGCCACCAGGTGCGAGGTCAGCACGATCTGGCCCATCACCTCGAAGAACTTCATGTTCTGCACGTTGGGCAGCGGGTTGTCCTGCCCGTCCACGGTGCCGGTCTGCAGGCCGGTGTAGGTCTCGGCGTAAGCCAGGGGCGTGGGGTTGGCCCCGAGCGATCGGCCCAGCAGCTGCCAGGCGTCACCGGGCGGCATGCGCAGCTTCACGCCCGCCAGGTCTGCCGGCACGTTGACCTTCTTCTTGCCGCGCAGGCCCACGTGGCGCGTGCCGAAGAAAGTCGGGCCCAGGATCTTCACCTTGAGCTGGTCCTCCACCTGCTTCTTCATCTGCGTACCCAGGTCGCTGGCGAAGAAAGCATTGAGGTGATTGGCGTCGCGAAACAGGTAGGCCGAGGTCAGAACCGACCAGGACGGCACCTGCTTGGAGATGTCCTGCGGCGCAATGTTGCCCATCTCCAGGTTGTCGCGCTGCAGCGCCACCAGCTCGGTGCCCTGGCGGAACAACGTGGCGTTCAGGTGCGCTTCGATGGTGTGGTCGGGCGCAATGTCGGCGCCCAGGCGCTTGATCATCTCGGCGCGGATGTCGGTGTCGGAAAACACCGCGGCAAAGCGCAGCTTGGTGGACTGGGCGCGGGCCAGGCCCGGCACCATGGCGGCGGCGGCCAGGCCGGCGCCGGCAAAGAGGGCGGTGCGACGATCGAATGCAGCGGTCATGGTGCTTGTCTCCAGTGTGGTTGTGGTGAGGAAAACGGACATCGGCTCAGGCGGTGGTCGCCTCGCGCAGCCGCTGCGCCACGGCGTGCAGCGCGAGTTCGTAGCCCAGCGGGCCGAGACCGGCGATGACGCCAGTGGCGCCCAGTGCGGTCACCGAATGCTGATAGGGCGCGTCGCGGCGGTGGATGTTGGTGATGTGGACCTCGATCACCGGCAGGTCCAGCGTCTTGAGCGCGTCCAGCAAAGGGATCGAGCGGAACGACAGGCCGGCCGGGTTGATGATGACCGCGGCGCCCGCAGCGCGTGCCTCCTGCACCCAGTCCACCAGCACGCCCTCGTGGTTGGACTGTCGGAACACGCAGCCCAGGCCGAGTTCGGCGGCCAGCGCCTCGCAGCGGGCTTGCACCTGTGCCAGCGTGGTGTGCCCGTACAGGTGCGGCTCGCGGATACCCAGCAGGTTGAGGTTGGGGCCGTTGAGGATGTGGACGGTGGGCTTCATGGTGATCAGGGTCTGCCGCCTTGGCGCCGAATGGCACCTGGCCTACAGTGCCTGGCGTTGTGCAGGGGCCGATTCTTCGCCCGTTGCAGGAAACACTTTCCACACTGGAAACCCATTCCACATCAGGAAAAACGAGACCGTCCCCATGAACCTCGCGCTGGACCGCGGCCTGTCGCTGCTCGAGCACCTTGCCCGCCACCCCGATGGCCTGCCGCTGGCGCTGATGGCCGAAGAGCTCGACATCCCCTTGAGCGCCTGCCATCGCCTGCTGAGCGACCTGCAGCAGCGCGGCTACGTGCGCCAGAAGCGCAAGCAGGGCGACTACCAGCTCACCACCAAGGTGGTTTCGATCGGCCTGGGCTACCTCAGCAACGGCGGCATCGTCGACATCGCCGGCCCCTTGCTGGAGCGCCTCGCGCATCAATCGGGTGAGCTGGTGCGCCTGTCGCTGGTCGATGTCGATCGCCTCACCTTCGTGGCCAAGGCTCAGGGGGCGCGCCAGCAGGGTGTGCGATACGACCCCGACATGGGTGCCGACGTGTGGCTGTCGTGCTCGGCCTCGGGGCACGCCTGGCTGCACACGCTCAGCGACGAGCGCGCGCTTGAACTCGTCACGCGCCAGGGCTTCGGCTCCCCGCGCGATTACGGCCCCAAGGCACCGACCACGGTGAAGGCCCTGCTGGGTTTTCTTCACGCGGCGCGCGTGCGCGGCTACGCCATGATCGACGAGGTCTTCGCGCCCGGCATGAGCGCGCTGGCCGCACCCGTGATGCGCCGCAACGAAGCCATCGGCGTCATCAGCATCGCCGGGCCGCGCACGCGCCTGAGCGTGGAGCGCATGCAGGCGCTGGCGCCCGAGCTGCTGGCCGTCGCCAACGAACTCGGGCCGATCAGCAATGCGTCCAGCTTGTTCGGGCGCCCGCCGCTGGGCAAGGGGTGAGTCTGGCGATCCTCACTTGTTTGGCGTTCGCGTCGGCCCGGGCGAAACAGTCCACGTCCGTGATCGTCCTGAGAAGCGCTTCCACATTTTTTGGCGACAACCTGCACGTGCCCGAAACGGCCACCGTGGACTGCCCTTCTTGTTCGCTTCAAGCGCCGCACGGCTTGCTCAAGGTCGCTCGCACACCCGCAACCAGAACGTGGCACCGGCGCCCGGGGAGCTCTCGGCCCAGACCCGGCCACCATGGCGCTGCGCGATGCGCGCGACGATGGCCAGGCCGATGCCCAGGCCGGGGTGGGCGGGGTCGTTGTGCAGCCGTTGGAAAGGCTCGAACAGCCGTGGGGAGAGCGCCGGATCGAAGCCGACGCCGTTGTCGCTCACCCGGTAGGCGCGCTGTTTGGCGTCGTAGTCGACCTGGATGCGCGGTGACGGCACCTGGCTCGAGAACTTGTGGGCGTTGTCCAGCAGGTGGTGCAGCGCCTGGCGCAGCAGCGCGGCGTCGCCCCACGCCGTGGGCAGCGGCTCCAGTTGCAGCTGTACCCCGCTGGCGCGCAGGCCCAGGGCGGTTGCCACGCTGTCGGCCAGCGAAGTCATGTCCACCTCGGCCGGGTGCAGGTCCAGCCGCACCACCTCCAGCAGGGCGAGCAGGTCGCTCAGCATGCGCCCCATGCGCGCGGAGGCCTGCACGATGCGCTCCAGCGCGTGGCGCCCGGCGCTGCTGAGCGCCGATCCCTCCTCCTTGTGAACGAGCGCGGCAAAGCCGTTGATGGATCGCAACGGCGTGCGCAGGTCGTGCGCGATCGAGTACGCAACGGCCTCCATGTCACCCAGCGTGCGTTGCAGGTCGGCGGTGCGTTCGGCCACGTGGCGCTCCAGCGTGGCATTGGCGGCTTCAATTTCCGCCTGCACCTGCTGCTGCGCGGTCACGTCGCTGGTGAAGCCGTGCCACAGCGTGCCTCCATCGGGCGCTGGTGTCGGCGTGGCGTCGGTCTGGTGCCAGCGCAACTGCCCGTCGGGCAGGCACACGCGGTAGTGGCCGTGGTAGCAGCGGCCTTCGCGGCCCGCTTCGTCGAGGCCGGCGAACACCGCCTCACGGTCGTCCGGGTGGATGCGCGAGAACAGCGCTTTGGGATCGTCGGTGTGCTCGTGCGGTGCAAGTTGCATCATGCTGCGCGCGACGTCGCTGATGAACACGAATTCGGTGTTGCCGTCCTTCTTGCGCCAGGCCAGATAGGTCATGCCCGGCACGTGTGCGGCGATGCGCTCCAGCAGGCCGCGTTGTTCCTCCAGTCGGCTTTGCGCCTGCGCTTCGGCCTCGGCGTCGGTGATCGTCACCAGCACCCATTCCTCGTCGTCCACGCGCAGCGGGGCCGAGCGCATGCGAACGCGCCGCTGGTGTGGCGTGCCGGCCAGGAACGTCAGGATGCGCTGCGGATCCTGCGGCCGGGCGAAGTAGCGCTGGCGCGAGGCCTCGTCACGCCAGACGCCCAGTTCGATCGAGGTGCGCCCCACCGCGGCCTCGCGTGGCAGCTGCAGCAGCGCACACCAGGCCTGGTTGACCGCCAGCACCATGCCATCGCGGCGGCGCGTGACGGCCAGCGCCGCGGGCATGGCGTCGAACACCGCACCGAGGGCGGCGTTGCAGCGGTCTGGCGGGCTTGCGGCGGCGTCGCAGTCGCGCAGTGCCATGGGAGCCTTTCCTGGCGCTGGGGGCGGCGCCGTTGCGACCGTCGGCGTCCGCTGCGGCTCCCTGTCACCCACGAAGCGTAGCGCCGATGAACATCGTCGTCACCTCCCCGTTGTTGCCCGATCGTTCCTGGCAATGTGTGTGTCGAAAAACATGACACATCGATCACCACGGGTCATATAAAAGATTTCCAAAGTAGTACAAAGCATTGATTCATATAGGTTAAAAGTATTGGCACAAAGGTTGCTCCTCATGGTGACAGACGCGCGGCGCCATCCGCGATGTCCTTTCCGGTTTCGTTTCAACAAGGAGTGCCTTCGTGAATTTCAAGCAAATGGTTCTGGCTTCGGCCCTCGCACTGAACGTGCCGCTGACCAGTGCAGCGCCCCTTTACCTCGACCTCGGCGCCCCGTCAGTGAGTTCCAGCAGTGGTTACGGCAACGTGCGAACCTTTTTGATCGGGGGCGTTTCCGTCACGGTCAGCGCGTGGTCTCGAACGGGTAGCAACGGCACGTTCGAATCGGCCCGGCTGGACCAGTGGGACACGGGCCTGGGCGTTTGCAACCGCGACGAGGGCCTGCGCTGTGACTCGCCTGATCACCAGGTCGACAACAGCGGCGATGACGACTTCGTGCTGTTCCAGTTCAGCGCACCGGTCGACCCTCTGCGGGTCAACATCGATCCCTACGGGTCGCATGACCGCGACGTGAGCTACTGGACGGGTCTGGTGGCTCCCTCACTCAACCTTTTGGGTGCGGGCTTGAACGGCTTGGCAGCGTTCGGCTTTTCGCCCCGCATCGATGACGATGCCGACAAGAGCAGCAATGCGCGCAACGTGTCCATCGCGGGTGGTTTCGTGAACAGCCTCTTGTTCGGTGCCAACGCCATCACCGACCAGGATGACCGGTTCAAGATCAAGGCCATTCAGTTCGTCGAAGCGCCCCCCGTCACGCCGCCCACCGAGGTGCCGGAGCCGGGCGGCCTCGCCCTGCTGGGGGTGGCCCTGGGTGCTCTGGGCATGGTGCGCCGTCGTCGCCGCGGCTGAGCGCTGGCCTCCGTCGCATGGGCGCTGCTCTCGCGGCGTTCCAGTCGCGATCCTGCGGGTCACGATCGCCCCATCGAAACGTCACGCACGTGTCATGGGGTGCACCTAGCCTGCCGCGCATGCAGCCACAGGTTGACCTCGTCTACTTCAACGCCGGTGGCGGCCACCGGGCGTCGGCCCAGGCCCTGCAGTCGGTCATCGGCGAGCTCGGCCTTTCCTGGCAGGTGAGGCTGGTCGATCTGTTCCAGGTGCTCGACCCGGCACAACGCTTTCGCCGCATGACCGGCCTGGCCCCGGAGGATTGGTACAACCGCCGCCTCGCACGCGGCTGGACGCTGGGCATGGCCCAGGAACTCAAGCTGCTGCAGGCGTTGATCCGCATGGCGCATCCCACGCTCGTGCGCCGGCTGCAACGCCACTGGGCGCTCACGCGGCCCGACCTCGTGGTCTCGCTGATCCCCAACTTCAACCGCGCCATGTTCGATGCCCTGGCCCTGGCGCGCCCGGGCGTGCCCTACGCCACCGTGTTGACCGATCTCGCCGACCATCCGCCGCATTTCTGGATCGAACCCCGGCAGCCCCAGCATCTCATCTGCGGCACGCCGCGCGCGGTGCGCCAGGCGCTGGCCGCCGGCCACGCACCCGAACGCGTGCACGCCACCAGCGGCATGATCCTGCGGCCCGATTTCTACCGGGCGCCGCTGGTCGACCGCCCAGCGGCGCGCGCGCAACTCGGGCTCGACCCGAATCGCCCCACCGGTCTGGTGCTGTTCGGCGGCCACGGCTCGCGCGCCATGCTCACCATCGCCCGGCAACTGCCGCAGGTTCAACTCATCCTGCTGTGCGGCCACAACGGGGCGCTGGCGCGCCAGCTGCAGGCAATGCCGGCGCAGGCACCGCGCCATGTGGTCGGTTTCACCACCGAGGTGCCTCAGCTCATGGACATGGCCGATTTCTTCATCGGCAAGCCGGGCCCGGGCAGCGTGAGCGAAGCGGTGCAACGCGGCTTGCCGGTGATCGTGGTCGACAACGCCTGGACGATGCCGCAGGAGCGCTACAACCCGCAATGGGTGCAGGAACACGGCCTGGGCATCGTGCACCACAGCCACCGCAGCATCGCGCAGGCGGTCGATCGATTGCTGGCCGATCTGCCCGCGCTGCGCGAGCGCGTGCGTGCGCAGCGAAACCGCGCGTTATACGAGGTGCCGCAGATCCTCTCGCGGCTGCTGGCCGACGCGCCGGCGGCTGTGCCGCTGGGCCTGGCGGCCTGAGCGCTGGCGCCGCTTTCGCCGCTTCAGCGCAGTCGCTCGGCCAGGAAGGCCAACAACCGCTGCAGCGCTTCTTCACCCGCCGGGTCGTCGAGAAAGAACTGGTATTCGTGCCCGAGTGGCGGCGTGCGGTCGTCTGCGAAGTACAGCGTCTGTACCGGCACATCGAGCGCACGCAAGCGCGCCTCCAGGGCCAGGGAATGGGGCTTGAGCGGGTCGGCGTTGCCCACGCTGATGAAGCTCGGCGGGAAGTCGGCCGTCACATGGCGCAGCACCGACGCCAGCTCGAACGCGGGCGTGGCGCGCGCATCGCGCTCACCGGTGAAGGCCCACAGCACGGCGCGCAGCACCGGGCCGAGCTTGCCCTCCAGATTGAACAGGCCGAGGTCGTAGGGGCCACAGAACAGCGCGGTGCCGCGGATCGCCTGCGCGTCAACGCTGCCCGCGGGCACGCCCAGCCGGTGGCCGTACTCCGGGTGCGTGATGGCTGCGGCCAACTGCGCGGCGAGTTGCGCACCGGCCGAATCGCCGGCCAGCACAATGCGCTGCGGGTCGATGCCCAGCGATTCGGCGCGCGCGCGCAGCGTGAACAGGCCCGCGTGCACCTGCTGCAGCTGCGTCGGGTGCACGGCCTCGGGGGCGAGTGTGTAGTCCAGGCTGGCCACCGCCAGGCCGCTGCGCGCCGCCACGATGCGCAGGTAGTTCGCCACGTCTTCCTTGCGCCCGGACACCCAGCCACCGCCGTGGATCCACACCAGCAGCGCCCGCCCGCCGGGCGGCGCGGGCGCCTCGGGCCGGTGCAGGTCGAAGCGCAGACCAGGCCAGGGGCCATCCACTGGCTGGTCGGCCAGCGTCTGCACGCCCGGTGGCACGCGCGGCGCCAAGGCCTGCGAGGTCTGGGCGGCGCCGCGGTCGAACAGCCACACCAGCACCAGCAGCATGGGCCGCGGGCTGAGGGTGAAGGCAGCCAGCAGCGCTGCGATCGCCAGCAACCCGCCGATCCACCAACGAGCCCGTCCACCCTGTCGCGTCATGCGCCGCTCCGTATCGCCGTCATCGGCCGCGCATTGTGGGGTGACGCCTTGGCCCGCGTACAGTGGGGGTTTTCATGCAACACCACCCTGCCTGGAGCCCGAATGCCGCCGCGCGTGATGATGGTCGACGACAACGACAGCGACCTGCTCTATACCCGGGTCACGCTGCAACGTTGCGGCGAACCCTGCGAGGTGTTGGCCTTCGAACGTGCGCAGGATGCGCTGGCGCATCTGCGCGGTACGCGCGGGCATGGCGTGCGGCTGATCCTGCTCGACATCAACATGCCGGTGATGGATGGCTTCGCCTTCCTCGACGCGTTCGAGGCGCTGCCGCCCGAGCAGCGCGGCAGTGCGGTGGTGGCCATGCTGTCGTCCTCGTCCGACCCGGCCGATCGCGCGCGCGCCCAGGCCTGTCCGAGCGTGGTGGGCTACCTCACCAAACCCTTGGACCGCTCGGAAGCGGCGAACCTGCTGCGCCGCCATGGGCAGGACTGAGGCCGGTCCAGACACCACGGTCGTTGGCTTCATCCGCCGAACGGCGGTGAATTGGCCCCTTGCTGCCCTTCATTTCTGCCCCGCCGCGCCGAAGTGAATCGTTAGCATGCACTGCGAGCACCCCGTGTGGCGGTGCGCTCACCACCCCGGGCGCCGCTGGCGCGCGGGCCATTGAACACCGTTGCGCGGGCCCCGGGCCCGGGAGAGGGCGAATTGGACATGGGCTGGCGCCATTCGCTGCGCGGCCGGGCCTGGGCCCTCTGGGGCGTCGGGCTGCTGCTGAGTGCGGCCGCCGCGGGGTGGGCGCACCTCGACTGGCGTGCGCGCGTGCAGGCGCGCGTGGAGACCGGCAGTGCCGAGGTGGCCAACCGCCTTGAAGAGCGGCTGCGCCTCTACGAGTTCGGCCTGCGCGGCGCCCGCGGCGCCATCGCGGCCGCCGGGGGGGCCAACGTCCATCGCCGCGCCTTCGAGGCCTACGTGACCACGCGCGATCTGGCGGTCGAGTTTCCGGGGGCACGAGGGATCGGTTTCATCCGCCGCGTGCCGGCCGCCGAGCAAGCCGCCTTCGAGGCGGTGGCGCGTGCCGAGGGGCCGGGCGATTTCCGGGTGCGCCAGATCGAGCCGAACGGCGGCGAGCGCTTCGTCATTCACTACATCTACCCCCGCGCCGACAACCCCGGCGCCACGGGCCTGGACATCGCCTCCGAAGCGCGACGCCGCGACGCCGCCATCGCTGCCGCACGGCTCGGGCGCACCCAGCTGAGCGCACCGATCACCCTGGTGCAGGCCGACGCGCGTACCCGCCGCGGCCTGCTGATGCTGCTGCCGGTCTACCGCGTCGATCCCGGGCTCAACCCCGAGACGCGCTGGCTCGAAACCATCGGCTGGACCTACTCGCCGCTGCTGATGGACGAGGTGACGGCGCAACTCGGGCCGCGCGCGCACGAACTCCACCTGTCGATCACCGACGGCAGCGACACCGAGCCGTTCTTCGAACGCGACGGCAGCGGCGCGGCGGTGAGCGGCTTTGTGCACGAGCGCACCCTGTCGGTCCATGGCCGCACCTGGGTGCTGCGCACACAGGCCAGCGGCGCACTGCTGGACGGTGTGGCCGGCGCCTCGCCGCTGGGCGTGTTTGCTTACGGCGTGCTGCTGGTGAGTGGTCTGACCGCGGCGCTCTACCTCTGGCGCTTCGGCCAGGGAGCCACCGGATCGTCCGCAGCACCGCCGATGGCGCAGACCCTCGGGCAGGGCAGCGGCCGCCCGCCGCTGCGCGCGCCCGCGGGCTTGCGTGCCTATGTGGCCAGCCCGCTGTTTCGGCGCAGCGCGCTGCTCAGCGTGGGTCTGCTCGCGCTGTGGTCGCTGGTGGGGTACCGGCTCGCGCTGGACGACGCGGTGACCCAGCAGCAACGCGCGCTGGACGATGGCGCCCGCGCCTACGCCCATGCCACCCAGGCGCAGCAAGCGTTCCGCCGCCGCGCGTTGCTGTTCGTGGCCAGCACGCCGCCGATCAACGGCCTGATGCGAGCGCTCGACAACAGCGGTGTCGATCCGGACGATCAGTCCACCTATGCGCAATGGGAGGACCGACTGCAGTTGGTCTTTGCCGGCTTGCTGGAGTCCACGCCCGATGTCTTTCTGATGAGGCTGGTGGGTCTGGAGGACAACGGCCACGAGCTGGTGCGCGTGCAGCGAGGCGATCAGGGCGTTCAAGTGGTCCCGCAGGCCATGCTCGGTCAGCGCAACAGCCTGCACGAACTGCGCGAGGCGCGCAGCCTCAGTCCCGGGCAGGTCTATGTGTCCGAGGTGTCCTTGCACCGCGAGGGCGGCATCGTCGCGCTGCCGCACCGCGCCGCTGTGCGCTATGCCGCGCCGGTCTTCGACAACCAGGGCCGACAGCGCGCCCTGGTGGTGATGCACGTCGATCGCGACCGCGCCATGCAGCAATTCCCCACGCGCCCGCCCGCCGGTGCGCGCGTGACGGCCACCAATGCGATGGGCGACTACGTGTTCGACGCCGATCACTCGCGCGAATTCGGTACCGACCTGGGCCGACCGCGGCGCTGGGAGGACGATCATGAGCGCGTGGCACCGTTCCACGCCGGGGGTTCACCGCGCTGGCGCAGTGCGACCGATGGTGTGCTGCTGGTCGGCATGGCGGAGATCCAGGCCAACCCCGGCAGCGACATCGGCACCTTGCGTTTTCTTGCCTGGATGCCGCAGAGCGTGGTGCAGGCCACGGCCTGGGCGGCGCTGGTGGCGCACATGCCGTTGATGCTGACCGCCCTGCTGGCCGGGCACGGGGTGTTGTATCTGTATTGGTTGAGCATGCGCCGGCGCGAGGATGCGCAGCGCCAGCGGCTGCGCTTGGCCGCCATCGTCGAGCAGACCAACGACGCCGTGATCGGCCTCGACCCGGCGGGAGAAATCAACTCGTGGAACCGCGGGGCGCAGGTGCTGTTCGGCTTCAGCGCCGAGGAGGCGGTGGGGCGATCGCTCGAATCGCTGGTGGTGCCCGGCGATGACGACGGCGCCCGGGTGCACACGGATGCGGTGCGCGGCGCGGGCGACACGCCGCACATGGAGCGCTGGTTGCGCACGCGTGACGGCCGTCGTGTGGAGGTGGCGATCACGCTCTCGCCGATCCGTGCGCCCGATGGGAGCGCCGCCGGGGCGGCTGCGATCGTGCGCGACATCACCGACGAGCGCGCCGCACAGCGCGAGGTGATTGCGCTCAACGAAAGCCTGGAGCAGCAGGTGCGCGAGCGCACCGCCAGCCTGTCGGACGAGCGCCAGCGGCTGGAGAACATCATCCGCGGCACCAACGCCGGTACCTGGGAATGGAACGTGCAGACCGGCGAGCGCCATTACAACGAGCGCTGGGCCACCATGCTGGGCCTCACCCTCGGCGATGTCGCGGCCATGGGAGGCGGTGTCTGGCACCAGCTTGTCCATCCCGACGACAAGGAGCGCTCCAGCATCGAGCTGCGTCGACACTTCGCGGGCGAGATCGACCAGTACGAATGCGAGCTGCGCATGCGCCATCGCGACGGTCACTGGGTCTGGATTCTCGACCGCGGGCGCGTCAACAGCTGGTGCGACGACGGCCAGCCGCTGTGGATGTATGGCACGCACCGCGACATCACCGCCGCCAAGGAAGCGCAGCAGCGCCTGGCCGCCAGCGAGGCGTTGCTCAAGCGCACCGGCCGCGTGGCCGGCGTGGGCGGCTGGCAGTTCGATCTCAAGGCCTGGTCGGTGGTCTGGACGCCGCAGATGTACGCGCTGCACGAGCTCGACCCGGACACCCCGATCGACCCCGCCATGCCGCTGCATTTCTACGACGGTGAGGCGCGGCGCAGCGTGATGCAGTCCCTGCGGCTGGCGCGCAAGGAAGGGGAGCCGTTCGACTTCGAGGTGCCCTTGACCACCGCCAAGGGGCGGGTGCGCCGCGTGCGCGTGGTGGGTGAACCGATCTACGACGAAACCATGACGGTGTCGCAGATCGTCGGTGCCATGCAGGACGTGACCGATCGCGACCTGATGGAGACCGAGCTGTTGCGCATCAACGCGCTGCAGCACAGCATCCTGGAGCACATGCCGTGCGCCATCAGTGCCTTCGATGCCGACCTGCGCCTGGTTGCCTGGAACACCGAGTTCGTGAGCCTGCTCGGCCTGGAGGAACTGTTCGCGCGCGGCGTGCCCACGTTCGAAGACATCATCCGCTTCAACGCCATGCGCGGCGAGTACGGCAGCGGCGACGTCGAGGCCCACATCCAGCGCACGCTGGCGCAAGCGCGCAACCCCGTGCCGCACCGTTTCGAGCGCTTGCGGCCCGACGGCACGCTGATCGAGATTCGCGGTACGCCCATGCCCGACGGTGGTTTCGTCACCACCTACATGGACATGAGTGAGCGCAAGCGTGCCGAGGAGAGCGTGGCCCGCAGCGAGGCGCTACTGCGCGGCGCCATCGACGCCGTCAATGAAGCCTTCGTGCTGTTCGATCCCGAGGATCGTCTGGTGATGTGCAACCAGCGCTACCGCGAGGCCTATCCGCGGGTGGCCCACCTGATGGAGCCTGGCGTCACCTTCGAAGCGCTGGTGCGCGCTGGCCTTGCCATTGGCGACTATCCCGAGGCCGTGGGCCGGGAAGAGGAATGGTTTGCCAGGCGGCTTGCGGCCCACCGCGTCGGCGGCACCATGCTGATCCAGCCACAGGCCGATGGCCGTGTGCTGCGCGTCGTCGATGCCCGCCTGCCCGATGGCCACACGGTGGGGTTCCGCATCGACATCACCGATCTCGTGCGCGCCACCGAGGCCGCCGAGGCTGCGTCGCGCGCGAAGGGGGAGTTCCTGGCCAACATGAGCCACGAGATCCGCACGCCCCTGCACGCCATCATCGGCCTGTCCCACCTGTTGGCCGACACGCCGCTCACCGCGCGTCAGCAGCAGTTGCTGGCCAAATCGCAGATGGCCAGCCAGTCGCTGCTGGGCATCGTCAACGACGTGCTCGACATGGCCAAGATCGAGGCCGGCGCGCTCACGCTTGAAGACGCGGCCTTCAGCCCCGCGGCCCTGCTGGCCGAACTCGACGCCGTGTTCCGCCAGCAGGCCGAGGCCAAGGGCCTGGCGCTGCGCGTGCAGGCCGACCCCACGTTGCCGGCGCTGGTGCGCGGGGATCCGATGCGTCTGCGTCAGGTGCTCACCAACCTGCTGGGCAACGCGCTCAAGTTCACCGAACGCGGCGACATCCGTGTGAGCCTGCGTGTGCTGGAGACCACCGCCGAGCAGGTGCGCCTGGGCGGCGAGGTGCACGACAGCGGCGAAGGCATCGACCCGGTGGCGCAGGCGCGGCTGTTCCAGCCCTTTTCACAGGCCGATGCCTCGACCTCGCGCCGCCATGGCGGCACCGGCCTGGGCCTGTCCATCGTACGCCGCCTGGTGGAGCTCATGGGCGGCACCATCGGTGTGCAAAGCGCGCCCGGTCAAGGCAGCCGTTTCTGGTTTGAAGTGTGTCTGCGTCCGGCCGCCGCACTGCCGGCCACCGGCGCCGGTGCGCTGGAGGTGCTCGTGGTGGACGACGTGAGCGACGAGCGTCAGGCGCTGGTGGACATGGCGCGTGCCTTTGGCTGGCGCACCGAAGCCTGTGAATCCGCCGAAGCGATGTTGGCCTGGGTGGCCGATCGTGTGGCGCACGGCAAGCCCCTGCCAGACGCCATGCTGGTCGACTGGCAGATGCAGGGCGAAAACGGCCTGGGCATGGACGGTTTGCAGGCGCTGGCGGTGCTCGCGGAGCGCTACGGCCTGTCGCACCTGCCGGCGGCGCTCATGGTCTCGGCCAGCGAGCGCGAGCGCGTGGCGCGCGAAGACCGGCTGCGCCTGGCCGACGACATCCTGACCAAACCCGTCAACGCCTCGGTGCTCTTCAACGCCGTGCACCAGGGCGTGGTGGCGCGCCACGGCCACAGCGGCCGCGTGCTGCCTTCCCAGCGCAACGCGCCGCCCGGCGGCCCGCGCCTGGGCGGCGCGCGCGTGCTGGTGGTCGACGACAGCGAGATCAACCAGGAAATCGCAATGCACATGCTGCTGCGCGAGGGCGCGAGCGTGTACCTCGCGGGCAACGGGCGCGAGGCCCTGGCCGTGCTGCGCGACGACCCAGGTGCCATCGACCTGGTGCTCATGGACGTGCAGATGCCCGAACTCGACGGCCTGCAGGCCACGCGCCTGCTGCGCGATGACGCGGCCCTGCGCCACCTGCCGGTGATTGCGCTTACCGCGGGCGCTTTGTCCGAGGAGCGCCGCCGCGCCATCGACGCCGGCATGGACCGCTTCCTCACCAAGCCGCTCGACCCCGAACAACTGCTGGCCGCGGTGGTGGAACTGCTGGACGAACGCGGTGTGGCGCGGCAGGCCGTGGCCCCCAGCGAGGCCATGCCCGCGAGCGCACACGACTGGCCGGTGATCGCCGGCATCGACGGCGAGCAGGCTGCGCGCCGCCTGGGGAACGACCAGGGCCTGTTGCGTCGCAGCCTGCGCCGCCTGCTCGACGAATACGGCCCGCTGGCCGACGAGACACTGCCTGCGGTCCTGTCGGATCTGGAGCGCGAGCGGCTGGCCGCGCGGCTGCACAAGCTGCGTGGTGGTGCCGGGCTGGTGGCCGCCGACGCGGTGCACCGGCGCGCCGGCGCGCTGGAAAACGCCTTGCGCGACGGTGCCGCGCCCGGGCTGCTGGCCGAGCCCTGGCAGGACCTGCAGGCTGCCTTGCGCCGCCTGACGCTGGCTGCCAGCGCATGGCTGGCCGAGGGCGACGTCGCGCCCACCCTGGCGACGGACGTGCCTCCCGCCGACGACGCGGTGCTGTCGCAATTGCTGGCGCTGCTTGGCCAGCACGACCTGGAAGCGCTGAGCCATTTCGACACCCAGCGCGCAGCCCTGCAGCGCCGCCTCGGCGCCGAGCGGGCCGGCTTGCTTGCCGGTCAGATCGAAGCGCTGGACTTCGAAGCGGCCATGGCACTGCTCGACCACGAGTTGAACCCCGGGAGCAACCCGTGAGCGGCCCGGCCCTGCCCGACATCCTCATCGTCGACGACGACCCCGGCATGGTGCAGGCGCTGGCCAAGGCGCTGCGACCGCTGGGGCGCTTGCGCTTTGCCACCCATGGCCACGACGCGCTGCGCCGCATCCGTGAGGCGCTGCCCGACATCGTGCTGCTCGACGCGCAGATGCCCGGCCTCTCCGGCTTCGAGGTACTGGACACCATCAAGGGTGACCCGGTGCTGGCGCCGCTGCCGGTGATCATGGTGACCAGTCACGCCGAGGCCGATTTCGAGCAGGCCGGCCTGGAAAAAGGCGCGGCCGATTTCATCGCCAAGCCCATTCACCCCGCCATCGTGCAGGCGCGCGTGCGCACGCAGTTGCGCCTGAAGCAGGCCAACGACCAGCTCAAGCAGATGTCGGCCATGGACCGCTTCAACCTCGCGGTGGCGATGGAGGATCTGCGCGAAAGCCATGACCGGTTGCAACAGACCGCCGACCAGCTGCGCCAGGCCAACGACAGCCTGGTGCAGTTCGTGCGCATCGCCTCGCACGACCTGCGCGAGCCGCTCAACACCATCACCCAGTTCGTGAGCCTGATCGACGAGGACCACGGGGCCATGCTGCCGCCCGACGCGCGTCAGTACATGCGGCTGGTGCTGCGCGCCGGCGCGCGCATGCGCACGCTGCTCGACGACGTGGTGCGCTACGCCCGCCTGCAGGCGGGCGAGCCCGAGCGGCCCACCGCGGTGGCGCTGGATCGCGTGCTGGCCGAACTGTGCGACGCGCTGGCCGCCCGCGTGGCGGCCACCGGTGCACGGCTGCAGATCGAACCCCTGCCGGTGGTGACGGGCCACGCCAGCCTGCTGTCGCTGCTGTTCCAGAACCTGCTGACCAACGCGCTCAAGTTCGTGCCGCGCGAGCGCGTGCCTGAGGTGAAGGTGAGCGCCAGCACCGCGGACGGCTGGGCCACGGTGCGCGTGCAGGACAACGGCATCGGCATCGACCCGGCACACCTGGGCCGCCTGTTCCAGCCGTTCCAGCGCCTGAACCTCAAGAGCGAGTACGAGGGCACCGGTCTGGGTCTGGCGCTGGCGCGCCAGATTGCCGAAGCCCACGGTGGCGGGATCGTGGCACAGAGCGAACCGGGCGCCGGAGCGACCTTTGTGGTCACGCTGCCGCTGGCGGCCTCCTCCAACGTTTGAGGAATCTGCAAGGCGTTCGGCGCCCGGGGCGGTTTTGTGACAGGCGGGCAGGATATGCTGCCACCGGAAGCCATGTCCCGCATGAACCCGAACACACCCGCGAAGCCGGTTGCAGCCTCACCCTGGCGCCGGCTGTGGCAGCGCTGGTTTGCACGCCTGCCGGGCAAGGCGTCCGTCGTCGATCCGGGCCGCATGGCCGAGCGACTGCAGCAGCAGCAACAGCGCCTGGAACACCTCTATGCGCTGGTGGACCGATCCCCCGCGGTGGCGATCGAATGGGCCAACCGGCCGGGCTGGCCCATGACCTACCTCAGCGCCAACGTCGCCCAGTGGGGCTACACGCCCGAGGAACTGCTCAACGGGGGCGTCGACTGGGACGACCTGGTCCACCCCGATGACGTGACGCGCATGAACGCGGAGATCGCCGCCAACTGGGCCGCCGGGTGCTTCGAGTACCGGCAGGAATACCGGCTGCGCCGCGCCGATGGCGGCTACGCCTGGGTCGATGACCGGACCTCGGTGACCCACCGCGCCGACGGCGAAGTCGAGAGCATCAGCGGCATCCTGCTCGACATCACCGCGCAAAAGCAGGCCGAACTGGCCGTGCGCGAGCAGGCCGAGGTGCAGCGTCTGTTTTACGACCTGCCCTTCATCGGCATGGGCATTTCCTCACCGCAACGGCGCCAGTGGCTGCAGGTGAACGACCGCCTGTGCGAGATCCTGGGTTACTCGCGCGAGCAGTTGCTCAGCAGACCCTGGACCGAGTTCACGCCGCAGCCCGATCTGGACCACAACCTGCAGCTGCTCGAGTCGATGATGGCCGGCCAGACCGACCGTTACGTGCTGCGCAAGCGCTTCATCCGCGGTGACGGGCGCATCGTGCACGCCGAGCTCGATGTGCGCGCCGTGCGCCTGGCCGACGGCAGCCTGCACCGGCTCTTCGCCACGGTGCAGGACATCACCGAACAGTTGCGCGCCAGCGAGGCACTGCGCGAGCAAAAGGCGTTGCTGGAGCAGGCCGAAGGGCTGGCCGGGCTGGGCAGCTGGCGCTTTGACACCGCCGACCGCTCCGTCTGGTGGTCGGACCAGATGTTCCACAACATCGGCCGCGACCGGGCGCTCGGACCGCCCCCGACCCTGGCCGAGTACCTCGACTGCCTGCACCCGCAGGACCGCGAGCGCATCGACGCCTTCATGCGCTCGCCCGAGGCGGGCGAGGCCATCACCCACGCCGAGTTCCGCCGTCACCCGTCGCTCGGGGAAGAACGCTGGTTTCGCGCCAGCCTGGAACGCCACCGCGGTCCCGAGGGCCTCTGGCGCTACTCGGGGACCTTGCTCGACATCACGCCGCTCAAACAGGCCCAGCTGGCGCTGCAGCGCACCAACGCCGAGCTCGAGCGTCGCGTGCACGAGCGCACCGAACAGCTCAGCGATGCCAACCGCGAACTCGAGGCCTTCACCTACTCGGTCTCGCACGACCTGAAGGCGCCGCTGCGCGGCATCGACGGCTACAGCCAGTTGCTTGAAGAGGAGTACGGCCCCACACTCGATGCCGAAGCGCGCGGCTTCATCACGCGCATCCGGCGCGGGGTGGGTCAGATGAGCGCGCTCATCAACGATTTGCTGGCCTACTCACGCATGGAACGCCGCACGCTGGACCCACAACCCGTGGACGTGGAAGCGACCGTGCGCCGTGTGCTCGAGGAGTACGCGACCGACATCGAACGTGCCTCCGCCACCGTCGAGCTGCAGGTGAGTGCGCTCTCGCTCACCCTCGATCGCGAAGGGCTGAGCGTGGTGTTGCGCAACCTCGTGGGCAATGCCTTGAAGTTCTCGCGCCCTGGTGAGCCGCCGCAGGTGCAGATCGGCGCCCGGTGCGAGGGTGGCCGCCACCTGCTGTGGGTTCGCGACCGGGGCGTGGGCTTCGACATGAAATACCACGACCGCATCTTCGGCATCTTCCAGCGCCTGCAGCGCACCGAAGACTACCCGGGCACCGGTGTCGGGCTGGCCCTGGTGGCCAAGGCCGTGCAGCGCATGGGCGGGCGCGTCTGGGCCGACAGCAAGCCCGGCGAGGGCGCCACCTTCTTCCTGGAGTTCCCCGCATGAACACCGCACGTGGCGTTTCGTTGCCGCCGATCCTGCTGGTCGAGGACAACCCCATGGACCTGGACCTCACACTGCGGGCATTCAGCAAGCGCAACTTCTCCAACGAGATCATCGTCGCGCGCGATGGCGAGGAGGCCCTGGCCTGGCTGCCACGCTGGCAGGGCGGTGAGCGCATGCCCGCGGTGGTGCTGCTCGACATCAACCTGCCGCGCGCCAGCGGCCTGGAGGTGCTGCGCGCTTTCCGTGCCCACGAACTTGCACGCCAGATCCCGGTGGTGGTGCTCACCTCGTCGCGCGACGACCGGGATCTCAAGACCGCCTACGACCTGGGCGTGAACTCCTACATCGAGAAACCGGTCAGCTTCAACAAGTTCATCGAAGTCGCGGCGCACATCGAGCTGTACTGGTGCCTTTTCAACGAAAGACCCTATTGATCGGGAGAACAGCATGCACAAGGTCCTGATTCCCATCGATGGTTCGTCCGAATCGCTGGCCGCGGTGCATCACGTGCTGCGGCTGGTGGGCGCGGGGCTGCGCCTGCGTTGCGTGCTGGCCAACGTGCAGGAGAGCGCCTCGCTGTACGAACTCGTCACGGCGCACGATCCGGCCGTGCTGCAGCGCGTGGCCGAGCAGGCCGGTCGGGACCTGCTCAAGCCGGCGCAGCAACTGCTCGCAGCGGCCGGCGTCCCATGCGAGAGCGAGGTGGTGCAGACCGGTGAGGTCGCAAACGCGCTGATCGACGTGGCCGACCGTTATGCGGTGGACGCCATCGTGATGGGCGCGGGCGCCAGCGGCCTCGGCGAGCGCGTGCTGGGCTCGGTCTCGCTCGACCTGGTGCGTGCCGCGCCGGTGCCGGTGACGGTGGTGCGCGCGGCGCATTAAGGCACCCTTAAGCCCGCTGCATCACGCTATCAGGATGCGATTGCTTATTCTTGAAGACGATGCCCAGCTGGGCGAGGCGCTCGGCGCCGGCCTGCGCCAGCTCGGCCATGTGGTGGACTGGTTCCGCGACGGCGAACACGCCGACCACGCGGTGCGCACGGCCAGTTACGACGCGCTGGTGCTCGACCTGGGCTTGCCGCGCACCGACGGACTGGAATGGCTGCGCCGCTGGCGCGGCAGCGGCGTGCATGTGCCGGTGCTGGTGCTCACCGCGCGCGACGGCGTGCAGCAGCGCATCGAGGGTCTGGACAGCGGGGCTGACGACTACCTCATCAAACCCATCGAGATCGGCGAGCTCGCGGCGCGCCTGCGCGCCATGCTGCGCCGCTCGACCGGTCGCGCGCAGACCGAGTGGACCCATGGTGCGCTGCGCTTCGACCCGGCCACGCGCCAGGTGCGCTGGGGCACACGGCCGGTGGAGTTGACTGCGCGCGAGACCGCGTTGCTCGAAGCGTTGCTCAAGCAACCGCAGCGTGTGCTGTCCAAGGCGCAGTTGCAGGAGCAGCTGTACGACTGGAGCGGCAGCGAGCCCGAGAGCAACGCCCTCGAGGTGCATGTGCACCACCTGCGGCGCAAGATCCACCCCGGCGTGATCCGCACCGTGCGTGGCGTGGGCTACGCGCTGGGCGCGGCCGACGACGGAGCCGCGCCTTGAGCCTGCGCCGCCGCCTGCTGATCTATCTGCTGATCTGTGCGCCGCTGGTCTGGGGCCTGGCCCTGGTGTGGTCGGCCCGCAGCGCGCGCCAGGAAGTCAACGAGATGTTCGACACCGAACTCGTGCGGCTGGCGCGCCAGGTGCAGGCCGTGACCGCGCCGCTGTCGGGCAACGTCGCGACCCCCCAACGTGATGCGGTCCCTGGTGGCGCGGCCGACCTCGACGACCTCGCCATCGCCATCTGGGACCGTGAAGGCAAGCCCCTGTTGCCCGACGAGGACGGCCCGCGATTGCCGCGCCGTGAAGGCGCGCTGGGTTTCGTGGACGTGGAGTTGGGCGGCGAGGCCTGGCGCCTGTACTACACGCCCTCGCCCGACGGCGATCGCCTGATCGCGGTGGGCCAGATGGTGCACGAGCGCGACGAGTTGGTGTGGAGCTTTCTGGGCGCCCAGGCGCTGCCCTGGCTGCTGGTGCTGCCCTTGCTGCTTGGCGGACTGGCCTGGGGTGTTCGTGCGGCCTTGTCGCCTTTGGAGGCGTTGGCGGGTGAGCTCAAACGCCGTGATGCCGACGACTTGCGCACCGTCTCGCTGGAGCGCGCGCCAAGCGAGTTGCAGCCGATGCTGGCTGCCATGAACGGGCTGTTTGCCCGCATCGGCGAGACGCTGACGCGCGAGCGGCAGTTCACGGCGGACGCCGCGCACGAACTGCGCACGCCGATTTCGGTGCTGACGGCGCAGTGGGCGGTGTACCGCGGAGCGCCCGAAGGGCCCGAGCGTGAACGCGCGGCGCGCGCACTCGACGCTGGCCTTGCCCGCATGGCACGCCTGGTCGAGCAGTTGCTTGGCCTCTCGCGTCTGGACGCGACGCAGCGGCTGAAGGCCCCGACACCGATCGACTGGCCTGCGCTGGTGGAGCAGGCCATGTCGGACGTGCTGCCCCTGGCCGAGCGGCGTTGCATCGAGCTGGGCTGCGAATGGGCCGATGGCGAGGACGGCGCAGCGCCCGCGTGGCGCGGCGATCCGGACCTCATGGGACTGCTGTTGCGCAACCTGCTGGACAACGCGGTGCGCTACGCGCCCGAGGGCAGTGGCGTCACGCTGCGCTTCGGTCGTCACCGCGTGGCGGTGGAAAACACCGCACCTGCCGGCCTCGATACCACGCAGGTGGCGACCTGGGGCGAGCGCTTTCACCGGCCCGACGGCCAGAGCGAAAGCGGCAGCGGCCTGGGTGTGTCCATCGCGCAGCGCATTGCCGAACTGCACGGTCTCGCGTTGAGCCACCGCGCCGATGCCGACACGGTGGGTGTGGTGCGCGTGATCGCCGAACTCAGCGCGCGCTGAGTTTGCTCATCAAGGCCTTGACTTCCTCGCGTCGCCCGGCGTCGGCCAGTGCGCGCCCCGGGCGCGGCGGCGCGGCCAGTGCGCGCTCCAGGAACGGCAAGGCCTGCTCGGCGCGGCCGGTGTCGGCCAGCAGCTCGGCGTAGAAGAAGTTCGGATCGATGCCGTCGGGATTGATGGCCAGTGCCTGCTTGATCAGCGCCTCGGCCCTGGCCTTGTCGCCGAAGCCCAGCGGCCAGCCAGGCACCTTGTGATAGAGCACGCCCAGACTCGCGTAGGCCGAACCGTCGAGCGCCTTGCCGTCGATCTCGATCGCCTTCTCGTACAGCGCCTTGGCCTGCTTCACGAGCGAGAGCGCGCCCAGGCCGCCGCGCTCGGCAGCCCAGGAGCTCAGGATGATGCCCTCCCACACCAGCGGCTCGCTGCGCTGGGCAAACGAGGTGCTGGCGTCGTGGGCCTTGGCGCTCAGGGCTTCGAAGCGCTTTTCGCGTTCGCGCGCCGGCGCCTGGTAGCGGATGGTTTCCCAGTCGCGCTGCAGTTCGGTCACGGCGTCGTCCACCGGTGCGGCATGCAGCGCCAGTGGCAGGGCAAGGTTGAGGCCGAGCAGCGCGGCCAGGGCGAGTTGTCGGGTCGGGCGTTTCATGGGGTGTTTCCTGCCGTGAGGTCTTGGGGGTGGGTGGGAAGCAGCGCGTCGCGGTGCTTGTGAAAGCCTGCGTCGAGCCAGGGGCCGAGGGCGCCGTTCAGGCGCACCGCCAAGCGCTCGGGAAAACCGACGTGGCGCTCGGCAGCGCCGCTGCGCAGCAGCGCCATCAACGCGTCGGCCACCACCTGCGGTGGGTCGCTCGCGGTGCCGGTGGCGCGGTTGAAGGATTCGTTCGCCGGGCTGTTGAAGGCGGTGCGGGTGGCGCGCGGTCCCAGCCATTGCACGCGCACGCGCGTGCCCGAGAGCTCGCGCCGCAGCGCCTCGGCGAAGCGGTGCAGGCCGGCCTTGCTGGCACCGTAGAGCGCCGAACCCGGCACACCGATGCGCCCCAGTGCCGAGCCGACAAACACGATGCGCGCCTCGGGCAGGCTCTTGAGGTGTGGCAGCAGCGCCTGCGTGAGCACCATCGGCGACCACAGGTTGAGCTGCAGCAGCGCGGCCGCCTCGTCGGCCGCCAGGTCCTCGACCGCCCCAAAGGACGGAATGCCCGCGGCGTGAACCACGGTGTCCACGCCCCAGGCGGTGGCCGTGCTCGCCACGCGCGCGATGTCGTCGCTGCGCGTGAGGTCGGCCTGCTGCCACACGACGGGTTGCCGGCGCGATGGCGCGCCCGGCGTGTCCGTTGTCTGCGGCGGGCGGCGGGCCACGCCCATGGTGCGCATCCCTTCGCGCGCCAAGGCCTTCAGGAAGGCGCTGCCGATGCCGCCGCTGGCGCCGGTGAGCAGCACGCGCCGGGGATGGGCCGTCATGCGCTGACCTCTGCACGCGGAGCACTTGCCGCCACCTGGGGCAGCGGCAGGCCCAGGAACACACCGCGGTACAGACCGTAGAACATGCGCGCCGCGTGCACGATGGCCTGCTGGTCTTCGGCGGCGGTGATGCGGTCCATCAGCAGCTCGAAATGCGCGGTGTGCTCGCGATCGAGCATGCCGTGCGAGCGCAGGTAGCTGAAGCCGTTGTCGGGCAGGCCCAGCGGCTTCTGGATTGCATCGGCCGCCAGCAGCGCGAGCGAAACGCTGGTGCCTTCGAGTACGTGCACCATGCCGAAGAAGCCCAGCGGGTTGCCGCGCTGCACCGTGTCGTAGGCGTAGGCCACCATGATTTCGGTGGCGGGTGAGGGGCGGCCGTGGCGCACTGCTTCGGCGTCGCCTCCGCAGGCCGCGATGTCGTTGAGGATCCACTCATCGTGACCGGCCTCTTCCTCGATGTATTCGTCCAGCGCGGGTTCGAGCCAGCGGTGGTGCGCCGGCAGCGTGGCCTTCATCGCCTTGAGCAGCGGCACCGTGTGGCGCACATGGTGGTAAGCCTCGCGCAGGAAGGCCAGGTAGCTCGATACCGACACCTGGCCGGCCAGTGCGCCGCGGATGATGGGGGTGTCGAGCAGTTGCCGGCGTTCGGCATCGGTCTCGCGCAGCAGGGTGGCGTGAAAAGTCATGCGGGTTCCTTGTTGTGGGATGGGTTCAGGAAGGGGTCGTCGCGGCTTGGCGCGCCAGTGCCGGGCCGTGGCGCGCCAGCACGCGTTCGCGCACCGGGCGGCCGTTGGGGGTGAACAGGCCGTCGGCCAGGTCGCGCGCGGCATCGCCCAGCACCCAGCGGCCGATGCGCGCGTAGTCGGGCAACGTGGCATTGGCGCGGTTCACGGCCTGTGCGATGGCGTCGTCCAGGTTTGCAGTGGTCCCGGGCACGGGCCAGATCACCGCGTCGAGCTGCGCCTGGCCATCGCCCAGCACCACCGCCTGCGCCACGGCGGGTTGCGCGGTGAGCGCGGTCTCCACCCATTCGGGCGACACGTTGCGGCCGTAGGCGGTGATCAGCACGTTCTTGCGCCGGCCCTCGATGTGCAGGTAGCCGTCGGCGTCGAGCCGGCCGATGTCGCCGCTGGGCCACCAGTCGGGGACCGGCACAGGGTCACCGAGGTAACCCAGGTGCAGGCTGCCGCGCAGCTCGATCTCGCCGTCGGGCGCGATGCGCACCTGGCCATGCGGCAGCACGCGCCCGGCGCTGCCGGGACGGTTTGCGCCGGGCAGGTTCAGCGTCTGCACCGAACACGCTTCCGACAGGCCGTAGCCCTCGTAGGCGGGGATGCCCAGCGCGTGGGCCTGCGTGAGCAGCGGTGCGCCGACGGCAGCACCGCCCACGGCCACGAAGCGCAGGCCCGGGTCGGCGCGCTGGCCGCTGCGCCCCAGCCAGGCGCACCAGGCGCGCAGCATCTGCGGCAACAGGATCACGCTGTGCGCGCCATGTTCACGCAACGCGCGGTCGAACGCCGCGGGGTCGAACTGTGACGAGCCGGTGAGCCCGAGCCGCCGCGTGGGCAGGCTCAGCAGCGTGGCGCCCTGGCGCCGTGCCGCCATGGCACCGGCCACGTTTTCCAGCAGCACCGCGTAAGGCAGCACGCTCAGGTGCCGGGTGATGCCCAGCGGGCCCAGCGCCTGCACCAGCCCCGCGGTGACGGCCTCCAGCGCAGGCGCGCCCAGGCACACGCCCTTGGGTCGCCCGGTGGTGCCGGAGGTGAAGGTGATCTTGACCGTGCCAGCCGGCAGGTCGCGTGGCGCGCCGGGCCGCTCGGCCAGGCACACCGCCTCGCCGGCCAGCCGGTGCGGCGTCCAGCGCAGTTGGGGCCAGCGCTCGGCCAGCAACGGGTGTGCCGCGATTGTGTCCACGCCGGCGGCATCCAGCGCGTGGCCCAGCTGTTCGGGGGTGAAGAAGGGCGGCAGCGGCACATGCACCACCCGCGCGCCCAGCGCGGCCTCGTCGAGCGCCACGGAGGCGGGGCCGTTGTCGAGCAGCGTGGCCAGCACCCGGGTGTGCGCCTGGCGCAGCAGCGCGCCGGCATCGTTCACCTCGCGCTGCCAGCCGCTCGCGTCCCAGGCACCCGATTCGCTCTGCAGCACCACCGTCATGCGGCGCTCCCGCGGCGCTGCAGCGCTTGCAGGGCGTGCCGGAGGTGACCGGCCTGCACGAGGGGACGGTGGTCGTAGTAGCTGCCCCAGTCCGCGGCCTGTTCGCCGAGCTTGTCGGGGTCGGCCACGCCCAGGGCGAGTGGCGCCACGCCCAGCCGCACGAACAACTGGCGCAGCTCCTGGGTCAGGGTGCTCACGATCCAGTCGAAGCCCTCCTGCGCCAGCAGCGGGGCCATGAGGGCGATCAGCCGCCGCCCCTCGCCCGCGCGCGCCGCCGCCAGGTGGCCCACCTCGGCAATGCGCCGGCGCGGCACCGGCGCGCCGCTGGCGGACTGCAGGCGCTGCTCGATCGGGCTGTCCAGGTAGCGCTCCAGGAACAGCGGGCCGGTGTCGGCCGCGCGGTAGCCGGCGGCGGCCAGCAGCGTGCCGGTCTCGTCGCGCAGGGCCACCAGCACCGGCGCGAAGCCGCGCACGGCCGCGCCGAAGTGCTCGCGATACACGCCGCGGATAAAGGCCTCGACCTCACCGCGTTGCGGGTCGCCCACGGGGTGTTCGCACAGCCGGCGTCGGCCGCCGGGCGGCTCGATCGGGCTGCAGGGTGCTCGCATGGGCTGCGCCAGCGAAAGCGGGGACATGGCTTCTCCACGCACCCGCGAAGGCGGGTGGGACGAAGCGGATGCTGGAGGGCGGGCATTAACCGCGCCTTAAGCGCACCGCCAGCCCGAACGCGGGCGGCACGCGGGCAGATCAGCGGGTGTCGCTGCCGCTCAGCCGGCGCTGGGGCTCGATCTCGGCGTATTCCACGGCGCTCAGGGCGTTCAACAACTCGACCGCCTTGGCCGCGCTGCGGGCGGGCACGTGCAGTGCAAAGACGTTGGCCAGCCCGGCCTCGGTGGAACCGGGAAACACCGGCTGTGCGTGGCGGTGGAAGCGGTCTTCGATGGTGCGCGCCACTTCGTCCCGGGCGCGCCGGGACGCGCGTGACTTCAGCTTGAACAGGACGCTCATGGGGCAGATCGATGACCGGCGGTCAGTATGCCACTGGCCTCAGGCGAGGGCGCGGGCAAGGTCCACGATGCCGTGGCCGAACGCGTGACTGCGCCTTCCCTGGCGCTGCCCGACCGCGGCACGGGCAGTGCCTGCCAGGTGCGCGGCCACTTGCTGCACGCTCCAATCGGGGTGCGCTGCGCGCACCAACGCGGCCACCGCCGCCACGTGCGGCGTGGCCATGGAGGTGCCCGAGAGGACATCGAACGCCGGGTCTTGCGTACCCGCGCCGGGTGCGGTGGAGAGGATGTTCGCGCCCGGGGCGCTCAGGAACGCGTGGCGCCCCGTGTTGGAGAAGGGTGCCCGGCGATCGAGTTCATCCACCGCGGCGATGCCGTGCACGCCGCCGTAGGCCGCCGGGTACTCGACCGGATTGCCGATCTCGAACTCGTTGCCCATCGCGGCCACCACGAAGACATCGGCGGCATGCAGGCGGCGGAACAGGGCCGCTTCGGTCTGGCTGCGGGCGGTGCCGCCGAGGCTGAGGTTCAGCACCCGGGCACCCGAGGTGCCCACGGCCGCGAGCGCGCGCAGGTAGGCTGCAAACGACACGTAGCGCCGCCCGTCCGCTGCGGGGCGATCGTGAATCACCTTCCAGACCTGCAGCGGGCAATTGGCAATGCCGCTGCAGCCGACGCCGTTGTCGTGCAGTGCGGCAATGGTGCCGGCCACGTGCGTGCCGTGTCCCTCCAGATCATCGGGGGACAGACCGTCGTGGTCGTAGTGCGTCACCACCGAGGGCGGCAGCAGCGGGTGGTGGCGGTCGATGCCGCTGTCCAGCACGGCAACGGGTACCTTGTGCGCGCTGGGCAGGCGCGCGCCGAACAGGCCGATGGAACGCAGCGCCCACTGGCGGTTGAGTCGGGCATCGGGTCGGCGCACGGCACTCAGCCAACGGGCCGGTACGGGCTCGACGTGCGACACCTCGTCGCTGCGCGAAAGCAAGCGCTGCACCGCCGCCGCCGTGCCGGCGCCCGACGCGAAGCGCAGCACCGTGTAGCCCTTGTCCAGCGGGCGTCCCACATCAACCACCGACTGCGCCAACAGGCGGGCCATGCGGTTGAGGCTCTGCGCCATCAGGGACATGCCGGGCGGCGCGTCTGCATACACCGCCTCTGCCGCGCGCAACCCGTGGTTGTCCTTGAGATGGCGCAGCAGCGCCCAGCCGTTGGAATTGCGGGCCACGGCGAAGGGCGTCGGATCCGTCGGACCGGCTTGCGTCTCGGTCAGGGCGGATTGCACGGCCTGGGGGCGAAAGCGCACCAGGTACTCGCCGGGCAGGTAGTCCGGTGGCGGTGGTGTGTCGCCACGGGGCGTGGCCGATGGGCGCGCGGGGGTGTCGTACAGATCGCGAATGAGCATGTTGCCTCCTGGGGTGTCGTGATGGCCGCGCGGCCACGGTGCAGCGCTGGCGCCAGGGCAGTGTGGGCAGCCCCGGGTGGCCATACCGGACCGGGGTACCCCGATGCGGGCGGGCCAGACGGTTCGCGCACGCGCCGTTCATCGGTGAACGGCGGAACTGACCCTCAAGTCACCCCCTTTTCCACCGATAGGCTGGAAGAACCCCCGGCCTGTACGCGCCGGGGACCCTGCCCTCTGGGGGTGCCCCATGATTCCGACCAGCCCGACCTCACCCGCTTCCTGGACCGCTGCCGCGGCGCCGGCGGTGGCGCCTGTGCCTGCCGTGATGGCGGTGGCACCCGCCGCGGCCGCGGCGCGCGATGCGCAGGCCGGCCTGGAGCAGCGCCGCGGACAACCGCGCGCGGCCACCGGCACCCCGGGCAAGCGCCCGGGCCTGCAGGATCCGCCGGACGACGTGGCAACGGAGCAGGCGCGCGCCGAGCGCGTCCGTGAGCAGGCCGAGCGCCTGCGCGCGATGGAACTGTCGCGGCGCGAGACGGTGGAGGAGCTGCGTCAGGCCTTGCGCAAGGCCTGGGATGCCAGTGCCGCGGTGGTGGAGCAGGCGCTTGCTCGTGAGGCCGAATCGCACACGACGGCAGCGCAGACCGCGCGCGCGCTCGACGCCTACAGCGGGTCCGGCGACGCGGCGCAGCGCCCACCCGGCATCAGCCGCCGGGTGTGAAGCACCGCCGGCGCACCGGCCTCAGATGCGGTGGCGAACGCCGGCCGGCGCATTGGCCAGGCGGGCCAGCACCGCAGGCGCGATCTGGGTGAGCGGCAGCACCTCGTGGGCCGCGCCGTGCTGGATGGCCATGCGCGGCATGCCGAACACCACGCAACTGGCCTCGTCCTGCACGTAGTTGTAGCTGCCGGCGTCCTTCATCTCGCGCATCGCGCTGGCGCCGTCGGCGCCCATGCCGGTGAGCATGATGCCGATGGCGTTGGGCCCGATCACGTGCGCGCAGGACTTGAACAGCACTTCCACCGAAGGGCGGTGGCGGTTCACCGGTTCGGTGTCGTCCACCACGGCCACGTAGTTCGAGCCGCTGCGCTCGATGCGCAGGTGGCGCCCGCCAGGGGCGATGTAGGCGTGGCCGGGCAGGATGCGTTCGCCGTCGCGCGCCTCGGCCACGCGGATCTTGCACAGGCCGTTGAGGCGCGTGGCGAAGCTGGTGGTGAAGCCGGGCGGCATGTGCTGCGTGATCACGATCGCGGGCGCGTCGGCCGGCATCGGCGCCAGCACCTCGCGGATCGCCTCGGTGCCACCGGTGGAGGCGCCGATGCAGATGATCTTCTCGGTCGATGCCAGGCGCGGCAGCGGTGCCGCGGGGCGCGCCGCCGCAGCGCCGGGCGCGGCGGCGGCTGCGGGCGTGGGCGATGCCAGTCGCTTGACCTGCGCCGCCGCAGCAACGCGGATCTTGTCCACGATGTCGCTCGCGAGTTCGCTCAGGCCCTGGCTCACGCCAATGCGCGGCTTGGCCACGAAGTCGATGGCGCCGAGTTCGAGCGCGCGCAAGGTGATCTCGGCGCCCTGCTCGGTGAGGGTGGAGACCATCACCACCGGCATCGGGCGCAGGCGCATCAGGCGCGAGAGGAACTCCAGCCCGTCCATGCGCGGCATCTCGACGTCCAGCGTGATCACGTCGGGGTCGAGCTCGCGGATCATCTCGCGCGCGGCCA
>VFQM010000666.1_pt1 | contig 35956 bp, 36 predicted proteins | sample 3512391 | NCBI WGS metagenome assembly VFQM01 (sample SAMN10412369, study PRJNA504923) | tailings metagenome | isolation source: Replicate 1 from Balatoc abandoned mine | place: Philippines
GAGGAATTGGTGCCGCCATGGCTGTCCCCAAGAGAAAAGTATCGCCTTCCCGTCGCGGCATGCGTCGTTCGCACGATGCCCTGAAGGTCGAGGCGTTCCATGAATGCCCGAACTGCGGCGAACTGAAGCGCCCGCACAACATCTGCGGCCACTGCGGCCACTACAACGGGCGTCAGGTCGTTGCCGTCGGCTGATTGCCGATGGCCTGCATCATAGACCGGAGTAGCGCACGATGAGCTTGCCCCGTATCGCGGTCGATGCGATGGGCGGCGATGAAGGCGTGCGCGTCATGGTCGAAGGCGCGGCGCTCGCCCGCCGTGATCATGACAAGTTCAAGTTCCTGCTGGTGGGGGATCAGGCGCGGATCGAAGCCGCGCTCGATAATCACCCCAACCTGCGGGCGGCTGCGGAAATCCTGCATTGCGATGATGTGGTGGGCGGGGATGAACTGCCCAGCAAGGCGATCCGCCGCGCCAAGACCACCTCGATGGGCCTTGCCGTCAATGCCGTGAAAACCGGCGATGCCGGCGCGGCGGTCAGCGCGGGCAACACCGGCGCGCTGATGGCCATGAGCAAGCTTGCGCTGCGCACCATGCCGGGCATTGATCGCCCGGCGCTTGCCGCGATCATGCCGACCTTGCAGGCGCATGATGTAGTCATGCTCGATCTGGGCGCCAACACCGAAGCCGATGCCCGCAACCTCGTGCAATATGCGGTCATGGGCGCGGCCTATTCGCGGATCGTTAACGGTTTTGAGAGGCCGGTGGTCCGCCTGCTCAACATCGGCACCGAAGAGATCAAGGGCACCGAGGAACTGCGCGATGCCGCCGCGATGCTGACCGCAGCTTCGGCTGGCGGCGGGCTGGCGCTGCAATTCGATGGCTTCGTTGAAAGCGACAAGATCAACCGGGGCGAGACCCATGTTGTTGTGACCGACGGGTTTTCGGGCAACATCGCACTGAAAGCGATCGAGGGTTCGGCCCGCTTCGTGACCGATCTGCTGCGGCAGGCGTTCACCTCCTCGCTGCGTTCGAAGATCGGCTTCCTGGTCTCGCGCCCGGCGACCGAATTGCTGAAGCATCACCTCGATCCCAACAACCACAATGGCGCGGTATTCCTCGGCCTTAACGGCGTGGTGGTGAAGAGCCACGGCAGCGCCACGGCCAAGGGCGTTGCCCATGCGGTCGCGGTGACGGCGCGCCTGCTCGAAAACAAGCTGACCGAGCGGATTGCGCAGGACCTTGCGCAGCTTGGCGAGGAAACGCTGCGCAAGAATGTGCGCGGCGCTGCCGCCAAGGACAGCGAGGTATCTGCGTGACCGGTTCGCGCATCCTCGGCACCGGATCGGCGCTGCCCCGCCGGGTGGTGACCAATGCCGAACTCGCCGAGCGCGTGGATACGTCGGACGAATGGATCACGGCGCGCACCGGCATCCGCCAGCGTTATATCGCGGACAGCGACGAGACGACCTCGACGCTCGCCATTGCCGCTGCGCGGGCGGCGCTGGCCGATGCCGGGGTGGACGCATCGAGCATCGGGCTGATCGTGCTGGCCACCGCCACCCCTGACAACACTTTCCCGGCCACCGCCACCAAGGTTCAGGCCGCGCTTGGCTGCCAGGGCGGGATCGCCTTCGATGTCGCGGCGGTGTGTTCAGGCTTCCTCTATGCGCTCGCCACAGCCGATTCGCTGCTTCGCACCGGCATGGCCAAACGCGCGCTGGTGATCGGGGCGGAAACCTTCAGCCGCATCCTCGACTGGGAAGACCGCACCACCTGCGTGCTGTTCGGCGACGGGGCGGGCGCGGTGGTGCTCGAAGCGCCCTCGGGTGAGAGCAATACCGGCATTCTCGGCACGAGGCTTCACGCCGATGGCGACCAGCACGATCTGCTCTATGTCGATGGTGGGCCGTCCACCACGCAGACTGTCGGCCATGTCCGCATGCGCGGGCAGGAAGTGTTCCGCCACGCAGTCGTCAATCTCGCCGATGTTCTGCGGGAAGTGCTTGAAGATACTGGGTTTACGCCCGCAGATCTGGACTGGGTCGTGCCGCATCAGGCCAATGCCCGGATCCTCGATGCCACCGCGCGCAAGCTTGGCATTGCCGCCGAAAAGGTGATCGTGACCGTGCAGAATCACGCCAACACATCGGCTGCATCCGTGCCCCTCGCGCTTGATACCGCGCGCAAGGACGGGCGGATCAAACCGGGCGATCTGGTGATGCTGGAAGCGATGGGCGGCGGCTTCACCTGGGGGGCGAGCCTCATCCGCATGTAAGCTGCGGGCAGGGCGGCGTTGGCGCTTTTTGCTAACATAGTTGAGAAAATCCCCGCTTAAGCGGCTCCATCGCTTTGCAAATGCGCCGGAAAATCGTAAGCAGGCATCCTTCTTTCGGGTCGCGCCGCGAAGGAGAATTCGCATGATGCGTTCGGTTGGCACCCTTACCCGCGCCGATTTGGCGGAGACCATCAACCGCAAGATGGGCTTCAGCCGGGCCGAATCGCTCGATCTGGTCGAAGCAATTCTGGCCAAGATGAGCGATGCCCTGGCACGGGGTGAAAACGTCAAGATTTCGGGCTTTGGCAGCTTCGTGCTGCGTGACAAGAATGAACGGATCGGCCGCAATCCCAAGACCGGGATCGAAGTGCCGATCACCCCGCGCCGGGTGATGACCTTCCGGGCCAGCCAGCTGCTCAAGGAACGCATTGCCAAGGGCTGATGCAACAAGGTGAGGCCAGATGACCGGTTTCGATGACGGCAAGGACGAAGGCGCACTGCGCACCATCGGCGAAGTCAGCGAGGCGCTGGGCATCCGGCCTCACGTGCTGCGATACTGGGAAGCGCAATTCCCGCTGCTGAAGCCTTTGAAGCGCAGCGGCGGGCGGCGCTATTATCGCCCCGGCGACGTTGAACTGGTGCAGACGATTGACCGGCTGGTGAACCGCGAAGGCTATACCCTCAAGGGTGCCGAAGCGGTCCTGCGGGCTGCCGCCAAATCCCCGCTCGACCGCCGCAAGGATGATCGCCGTGGCGGCGACCGGCGGGTGGATGCCGAGAGTGCCGAGGCGCCCGGCGTGCGCCTGATGGTGTCCGAAGGCCCCGACATGGCCGAGGTGATCGCCGGGCTCAAGGCCGTGCGCGCCAAGCTCGCGGCGGCGCTGGGGGCTTAGGGGCGAAGGTTATTCGGCCGCCAGCAGCGCGGCCTCTCCCAGATCCACACTGACGAGGCGCGAGACGCCTTTTTCCGCCATCGTCACTCCGAACAGGCGGTGCATCCGGCTCATCGTCACCGCGTTGTGGGTCACGATCAGGTAGCGCGTGGTGGTGGTGGCGACCATCGATTCGAGGAGGTCGCAGAACCGCTCCACGTTGGCATCGTCCAATGGCGCATCGACTTCGTCGAGCACGCAGATCGGGGCAGGGTTGGTGAGGAACAGCGCGAAGATCAACGCGGTTGCGGTCAGCGCCTGCTCGCCCCCTGAAAGCAGCGAAAGCGATTGAAGCCGCTTGCCCGGCGGCTGGGCATAGATTTCGAGGCCGGCCTCCAGCGGATCATCCGAATCGACCAGCGCAAGATGCGCCTGACCGCCCTCGAAGAGCCGGGTGAACAGCACGCGGAAATGCCCGTCCACCGCCTCGAAGGCGGCGCGCAGGCGCTCGCGGCCCTCACGGTTCAGGTTGCCGATCGATCCGCGCAGGCGGGCAATCGCTTCGACCAGTTCGGCCTGCTCTTCTGCGGATGAGCCATGTTCGGCCTCGATCCGGGCCAGTTCGTCCGCCGCCACAAGATTGACCGGGCCGATCCGTTCGCGCGCGGCGGTCAGCTTTTCCAGTTCGGCGGATTCCTCGGCCGCGGGGGCAAGGTCGTTCTCGTCGAAGCCGAAGCGGGTGCCCAGCAGCGGCGGGGGGCACTGGAAGCGTTCGCCCGAGATGCGGGCCATTTCGGCGCGGCGCAATTCCTCGTTCTCGGCGCGGGCGGCAAGACTGGCGCGGGCTTCGCGGGCCTGCGCGAGGGTTTCGGTCAGCTGCGAGAGCGCTGTATCGGCGGCGCGGGCTCGTGCATCGGCTTCGCGCATTGCGGCATCGGCCTTGGCGAGTTCGTCCGCCAGCCGCGTGCGGGTCGCCTCGCCCGCTTCGATTTCGGCAGACAGCGCGGCGGGCTTGGCCGCGTGGACGGCGTGCTCCTCGGCGATTTCCGCAAGCCGCCGGGTGGTTTCGGCCATGCGCCGCTCGGCATCCGAGGATCGCGCCTGCCAGCCGGCGTGGTCGGCCTGCTGCGCCGCCAGCCGTTCACGGGCGACAGCGAGCGCCTGATCCTGCGCGGCAAGCTCAGCCAGCGCGGCCTGCACTGCGGCGCGGGCGGCGGCGTTCCGGCCTTGCGCTGCTTCGAGCGCGGCGCGTCCGGCGTCGCGGGCGGGAAGGCGCGCACAGGCGTCTTGCGCGGCGGCGACATCGGCCTTGGCGCCGGCAATCTGGCTGTCGATGTCGCTGGCGCTGGCGGCGAGTTCAGCCAGCCGCGCGGCGAGGCGTTCCCTTGCCGCCTCGGCCTGATCGAGCCGGCGCAGCGCCTGCCGCTCTGCCTCGATCGCGCCCGCAATAGCGCGTTCCTGCGCGACAAGCCCGGTCTGCAAGCCAGCCAGTTCCTCGCGCACGGCGGCATCTTCGGCCTCGGCAGCAGCGGCGGCGGCGCGCAAGGGGGGCAGGGCCGCGTCCAGTTCGGCAAAGCGGTTGGCAGCTTCAAGCTGTGCCGCCTCGGCAGCGCCTTCGCCGCGGGCGACGAACCCATCCCAGCGCCGCAAATGCCCGGCGCGGGTGACAAGCCATTCGCCCGGCGCCAGCGTGCGGCCATCATCCGCATCCACGCAATGCACCAGCGCGAGCCGGGCGGCGAGTTCATCGGGGCATTGCGACAGGCGCTTGGCGAGACTGTCGGCAACCGGCTGGGGCGCTGCGGCAGCGCCGGTCCAGAACCGCCCGTCAGGTGTGCCGGCAGGCGCGCCCAGCGGCGATTTCCCGTCGCGCCCCAGCACCGCGGCGAGCGCGCGTTCATAGCCCGGCTCCACGGTGACCCGGTCGAGCGGCGTCGCCATGCCCTGCCGCCCTGCTTCCCGCTTCGCCCGCGCTTCACGATCACGGGCGAGCGCGGTGTGTTCGCGCTCCACCCCGGCGAGTTCGGCGCGGGCGGCCGCCAATGCGCTGGCCACTTCGTCGCGCCGGGATTGCAGGTCGGCCTTGCGGGACTGGTCTTGCGCCAGCCTTGCTCGCAGGCGGGCGAGTTCTGCTGCCGCCTCGTCAGCTTCTTCGCGCGCGGCGATGACATCGGCTTCCGGATCGCCGCTGGCGGCAAGTTCGGCGCGGGTGCGGGCGATGCGGGTGGCTTCAGCCTCGATCCGGGCGAGGCGGTTTTGCGCCTGTTCGACGGCAGCTTCGGCAACGCGCCATTCCGCCTCAACCCCGGCCTGATCGGCGGTTGCCTTGGCGAGGGCAAGTTCGGCGGCGCGGCTGGCGCGTTCCTTGTCCTCGGCCTGTTCGGCAAGACGCGGGCGGGCCGCTTCGGCGGCGGCAAGGTTCGTGCGGCTGACGGCCAGTTCATCGGTCAGCCGCGCCAGCGCCTCGACCGCAGCATTGGTGAGGCGGTCGGCATCGGAGCGGTCTTCCTCCAGCCGCTTCCTTTGGCGTTCCAGATCGCGCAGCCGGGTTTCGGCGGCATCGAGCTTTTCGGCGAGCGCGGCCATGCGATGCCCGTGGGCGGAGGCATCATCGCGCCGGTCGGCGAGTTCATCGCGGGCATCGGACAGCGCCTGTGCGGCTTCGGCCTGCTGCCCCTGCGCCGCTTCGACGGCCTTTTGCGCTTCGGCCACTTTGGCCTCGGCGGCCTCGGCAGCGGCGCGGGCGGCCTTGGCGGCAGCGGCAGCTTCGCGCCAGCGGGCGAACAGAAGACGCGCTTCGGCGGCCTGTATTTTCGTGGTCAGTTCGGTGTAGCGTTCGGCCTGCTTGGCCTGCCGCTTCAGCGAGGCGATCTGCGCGTCCAGCCCTGCCATCAGGTCTTCAAGCCGGGCAAGGTTTGCCTCAGCCCCGCGCAGCTTGCTTTCGGCATCCTTGCGCCGCACGTGCAGCCCCGCGATCCCCGCCGCCTCTTCCAGCATGGCGCGGCGTTCGGCCGGCCGGGCGGCGATCACCTGCGCGATCTTGCCCTGGCTGACGAGGGCCGGGGAGTGCGCGCCGGTTGCCGCATCGGCAAAGGTCAGCGCGACATCCTTGGCGCGCACATCGCGGCCATTGACGCGGTAGGCGCTGCCCGCCCCGCGTTCGATCCGGCGGGTGACGACGAGTTCATCGCCCACATCGTCCTGCGCGTGGAGCACCACTTCGGCAAAATCGCGCGGGGGGCGGGTGGAGGTGCCCGCGAAGATCACATCCTCCATCCCCCCCGACCGCATCGACTTGGCCGAGGTTTCCCCCATCACCCAGCGGATCGCTTCGAGGAGATTGGATTTGCCGCAGCCATTGGGGCCGACAACCCCGGTCAGGCCCGGTTCAATGCGCAGTTCCGCCGGCTCGACGAAGCTCTTGAAACCGCTGAGCTTGAGCCGGTGGATCTGCATTGGCTGAACTGGCGCCCCCCGCCCGTCAGCCTCAGCGCGCCCCGGCGCGCTGGAGTGCGGGTTCGACCACCTGCCAGGTCGTGCCTTCGATCTTCTTGCCGTTGAGGAAGAAGGTCGGCGTTCCGGTGACCTTGTCCTTGGCGTTGTTGGCCTCGACCTGCTTGACCATCGCTTCGATCTTGGCGGAATCGGCAAGGCAGGTGCGGGCCTGATCAGCGCTAAGGCCGCGCGCGGCGAAGAATTCGATGAGGCCGGTCGCTTCGGCGGTTGCGACGAACCGCTGATTGAGCGGCAGCTGGCTGGCCGCCTCAATCGCCTGCGGGTTGCCTTGCAGGCCGGCGAACACGGCTTCGAGGTTGCCCCACACCTGATCGGACAGCGGCTGGAACTGTTCCTTGGAACCGCACTGAGCAAGCCCGGCGATCACCACATCGAAGGAATTGAGGAAGGTCTCGCGCTGTTCGAAGCTGACCACGCCGCTGGCGACATACTTGTCCTTGAGCGTCGGCTTGCCGGTCTTCGAGAAATCGGCGCAGTGGCCGCAGGTGTGCGAGGCATATTCGACCAGCTTGAGCGGCGCATCGGGGTTGCCGATCAGGTAGCCGCCTTCGGGTGTGACGGTGACGGTATCGACCCACTTGGTGCCTGCCGGTGCCGCGACCGCGGGCAGCGGCTCACCCGAAATGGTGCCCCCTTCCGATGCGGCATCGCCGCCGCAAGCTGCGAGCATCAGCGGCGCGAGCGCGATCAGGGGGAGCGAGAACAGGCGGGTCACGGTCATCGGCAGAATTCCTCGGGTCATCGGGAAGGTGTGAAGATAGCCCGCCCCGCGCCCTTGCAGCAAGCACGCGGGGCAGGGCCTGTGAACAATTCGCGGGGCGCGGTCTCAGTTCGCCTTGTCGGCAAAGCGTGCGGACAGCACCGGATAGAGCGTATCCCACCCGTGCACATCGGCCAGCAGCTTGCCGTCCATTGCGAAGCTGGGCGTGCTGCTGACGCCGAATTCGGCGGCGTCGGCATCGTCATTGGCAAGCAGGGTCTTGGCGGCGGCATCGTTGGACACGCAGGCGTCCAGTTCGGCGCGCGACTGGCCGCGCTGCACCAGCAGTTCGGTGAGGCCCAGCGCGTTGACCGCGTTCAGCCGCCCGGCCTTGTCACCGCGCTGCCAGATCTGGAGCTGGCTCTGCGGCGCGTTGCGGGCCTTGTCCAGCCATGTCGCCTGATTGAGCATCAGCGCCTGATGGCGGCCCTTGAACCCGGCCGGATCGCCGCATTGGGCCAGCAATGTCACCGCAAGATCGATGCCGTTGCGGATTACGGGCCGCACTTCCAGCGTCACCTTGCCCGGCTGGAGCAGCACGATTTCCAGCGGCGGTTCCCCGCGCGCGGCGAAATCGGCGCAGTGCGGGCAGGTGTAGCTGATGAATTCGATCAGCTTGATCTCGGCATCAGGGTTGCCGATGGCGTGGCCGCGCGCGGTGCGTTCGATGGTGGCGGGCCAGCTTTTGGTGCTCTCGTTCGGGGCAAGGCTCTTCTGGGCCGGCTGGGCTGTCGCCGCGCCGGTGGCCAGCAGCGCGGCAGCCGCGGCGAGGAGGAGAGGCTTCATCATGGCAGGTCATCTTCCGTTTTGCCGGCGCTCTGGCTGCTGCCGAGGCTGCGGGCGAGCGATTCGAGCACGGTGCGCAATTCCGGGTCGCCGATATCGCGCAAACTGTCCCCCAATTCCAGCGGGATCGGCTTGAGCGATGGCGGCGGCTTGGCCGGGCGATTATCTGTCGGCGGCTGAACCGCGCCTTGCCGCAGCTTGACCCGGGCGACGGCGCGGTAGCCGAAGAACCGGTTCACCCGCTCGATGATTTCGGGGATCACCTGTTCGATCAGCGGGGCATGGGCCGGCACGACCACCAGTTGCAGGATGCCTTCGGCTTTCTCGCCGGGGGGAAAGCGGATCGCTTCGGGGCTGCACACGCGGGCATGGGCGGCGCCGACGATCTCGGGCCAGCGGGTGACGACCGAGGATTGCACGAAGCCGAAGCGGCGGAACGCGGTGCGGCCGATTTCCGGCATGAGATCGCCGATCGCCTTCGCGCCCTGTCCGCGGGGACGGGTGTAGGGTTTGGGGGTTTTCTTGTCGCTTCCCATGGTTGCGCCCGCCATGCCATAGGCGCTGCGTGACTGCCAGTATCTCCGCCAATCTGCTTGCATGGTATGATCGCAACGCCCGCGATCTGCCGTGGCGCTTGCCCCCCGGTGCGCCGCTGCCGGATGATCCCGCCTGGCCTTACCGGGTGTGGCTGTCCGAGGTGATGCTCCAGCAGACCACCGTGGCGGCGGTGAAGCCCTATTTCGCCAAGTTCCTGAGTCTCTGGCCGACGGTCGAGGCGCTGGCCGGGGCGAGCGATGAGGCGCTCATGGCGGCATGGGCGGGGCTGGGCTATTACTCGCGGGCCCGCAATCTGCTGAAATGTGCGCGAGCGGTGGCGGAGCGGGGCGGGTTTCCCTCCACCGAGGCCGAATTGCGCGCGCTCCCCGGGCTTGGCGATTATACCGCGGCGGCGGTGGCAGCGATTGCCTTCGGGCGGCGCGCCGTGGTGGTCGATGCCAATGTCGAACGGGTCGCGGCGCGGCTGTTTGCGATCGATGAACCCCTGCCCAAGGCGAGAAAGGCGATCCGCGCCGCGGCGGACACCATCACGCCCGAGACCCGCGCCGGGGATTTCGCGCAAGGGCTGATGGACCTTGGCAGCCACATCTGCACCACCCGGGCGCCGCGCTGCCTGCTGTGCCCGCTGGCCGATGCCTGCAAGGGCCGTGCGGCGGGCGAGCCGGAACGCCTGCCGGTCAAGCCGCCCAAAAAGGCCGTCCCTGAACGATGCGGCACGGCGTTCTGGATTACGCGGGGCGGGGGCAGCGAGGTGTGGCTTGTCACCCGCCCGCCGACAGGGATGCTCGGCGGGATGCGCGCTCTGCCTGATGATGGCTGGAGCGCGCAGGGCGATGGATCGGGCATGCCGCCGCTTGCAGGGGCATGGCAGGTCAAGGGCGCGGTCCGGCACGGCTTTACCCACGCCAACCTCACGCTGGCGGTGCAGGCGCTCGAAACGTCCGAAACACCGCCGGGCGAGGGTCAATGGTGGCCGGTCAGCGCCATCGCCGATGCGGGGCTGGCAACGCTGTTTGCCAAGGCTGCCGCGGCCGCGGTGGCGGGGGGTTAAAGCACCCCGCCGCCCAGCATCAGGCGCACCGCTGCAATCAGCAGCACCACCAGACAGAAATTGCGCCCGCCATCCTTCGATGACAGCGCCCCCAGCACGATCCCGACCACGATCAGCGGCAGGGCGAACCAGTTGGCCCAGCCGAGCAGAGGGATCTGCGCGGGAATGACGATCACAAGGCTGACAAGGCCGACGAGATAGGCAAGGGCGTTGAGCATGTGTCTTATATGAGCAAGACACCGCGCATTTTCAACCCCTCCCAACCCGATTGACGAGGCCCCCCCGCCTGCCGCAGACAGTCGGCCCGAGCCCGTTTGGAGATTCTTGCCCATGCCCTTGCAGACCGCCGATAGTCTTGCCCTTTCCCGCCGCTCGCTGCTGCGGTTCAGCGCGCTGTTTGCCGGCGGTGCGGCGCTTTCGGGCCTGCCTTTCGGACGCGTGGCCTTTGCCCATGACACATCGGAAAGCTGGCCCAACGTGGCCGCACTGTCAGACAAATATGTGTCCTCCCGCAAGCTGGCGAACCTCTATCTGACCTTCGGCTGGGGGCAGCAGCCCCATGCGCACACGGTCGGCGGCGGCACGCTGTCGCTCGCCAAGCCGGCGCCGGTGGACGCGGATTCGCTCTACCGCATCTATTCGATGTCGAAGCCCATCACCGGCATGGCGACGATGATCCTGATCGACGAGGGCAAGCTTGGCCTCGATCAGCCGGTTCACGAAATCCTGCCCGCTTTCCGCGACATGCGCGTGCTGATCGATCCCGAAGGCCCGCTGGATGAAACCGTGCCCGCCAACCAGCCGATCACCATCCGGATGCTGCTGACCCACACGGCGGGCCTCGGCTACCAGATCGTCAGCAAGGGGCCGCTGCAAAAGGCCTATAACGAACAGGGCCTTGTCGGCGGCCGGGTGAGCCGCATGCCGATCCCCGGTATCGAGCCGGTCACGCCTGCGCCCAGTCTTGCCGTGTGGGCCGATCGCCTTGCAGAACTGCCGCTGATGTATCAGCCGGCGACCAAGTGGAGCTATTCCTGCTCGATCGACCTGCTCGGCCGGGTGATCGAAGTGGCGAGCGGGATGCCGTTCGAGGCGTTCCTGAAAAAGCGCATCTTCGATCCTTGCGGCATGACCAGCACGTGGATGCAGGTCCCCGCCAGCGAGGCGCACCGCCTGACCGACAATTACGGCATCGTCGGCGGAGTGCCGTTCCCGATCGATCCGGGTGTCAATTCGATCTACCTCGATGCGCCCGAAGTGCCGGCGGGCGGCGGCGGGCTTGTCTCCAGCCCAAGGGATTACGACCGCTTCCTGCGCATGTTGCTGGGCTATGGGCGGATCGACGGCAAGTTCGTGATGAGCGAAGAAGCGGTGCGCGTGGGCACGTCGAACCTGCTCCCCGCCAGCGTCGATACCAGTGGCAGCTGGATCGCGGGCGAAGGCCACGGTGCGGGCGGGCGTTCCACGGGATCGCAGTTCGGCTGGGGCGGGGCGGCCGGCACGCTGGGCGCGGTGGACTTCGATCTTGGCCTGCGGTCCTGCCTGTGGACGCAGTACATGCCGTCCGAAGCCTATCCGATCCGTGATGAATTCATGGCCGCGCTGGAGAAGGACCTTTCGGCCATGCGCGCCGCCAAGGCCAAGGCGGCGTGATGCACGGGGGCGCGGTGCAACCGGGGATGGCCTTTGCCGGTTCCCCGCTCGACCGGGCGGACCACATCCGCGTGGATGCCGACGCGCTGGCCGGGCTGATGAACTGGCGGGCCAAGGTGCTGCTGCTCGATGGGCTGCTGCCGGGTGTCGATGATCAGGGCGGCCTTGTGTGGGGCAGCCTTGCCGATGTGCCGGAGGATGCCGAACTGGTGTTCCTGGGGCTGCTCGATGGCAAGGCCCATTTCGCGCCCGTGCCCGCCGAGGGGGCCGATGGCCCGGCCTATGCCATGCCGCGGGCGTGGCAGTTGATGACCCAGCTTTCGCCGCCTGACTTGGCGATCTACGGCGGGGCGCGCAGCCTTGTCGATTGGCACGCCCGCCACCGTTTCTGTGCGCGCTGCGGGGCGCCGACGAAACTGGTCAAGGGCGGCTGGCAGCGGCATTGCGACGGCTGCGGCGCGGATCACTTCCCGCGCACCGATCCGGTCACGATCATGCTGGTCGAGCATGAAGACAAGCTGCTGCTGGGCCGCCAGCCGCGCTTTCCGCCCAGGATGTATTCCGCGCTCGCCGGTTTCGTCGAACCGGGCGAGACCATCGAGGAAGCCGTGGCCCGCGAAATCCACGAGGAAGCGGGCGTGCGCGTGCGCGATGTGCAGTATATCGCCAGCCAGCCCTGGCCTTTCCCCAGCCAGTTGATGATCGGCTGCACTTCTGTGGCCGATGACCCGACGCTCAACATCGACACCACCGAACTCGAAGACGCGCGCTGGTTCACCCGTGAGGAATTGCAAGCCGCGCGCGCAGCGGGCGAGGCGGGGACCGACCTGCTCTACTTCCCGCGCCCCTTCGCGATTGCGCATCACCTTGTGTGCTGGTGGCTCGACCGATGAGCGCGACTCCGCAAACACTCACCATCGACATCTATTCCGATGTCATGTGCCCGTGGTGCCTGATCGGTTTCGGCCAGCTGACCAAGGCCTTGCAGGAACTCGAAGGGGAGATCGCCGCGGAAATCCGCTGGCGGCCCTTCGAACTCAACCCGCAGATGCCTCCGCAAGGTGAGGAGCAGGAGGCGCATCTCCAGCGCAAATATGGCCGCCCGGCGCAAGAGGGCGCGCGTATTCGCGGCCAGATGAAGGCGATTGCCGAAGGGGCAGGCGTGTCCCTGTCGTGGCAGGGCGAGGGCGAGGCTCCGCTTGCGATGATGTGGAACACCCGCGATTGCCACAAGCTGCTGGCCTTCGCTCTGGAGCAGGCGGGGCCGCAGGTGCAGACCGCACTGAAACTCGCCCTGTTCCGCGCCCATTTCAACGAGCGGCGCAATCTGGGGGACCGCAATGTGCTGCTCGACATTGCGGCCAGCGCAGGTCTGCATCGCGAGGCCGCCAAGGCGGCGTTGGACGATCCCGACCTCGAAGCCCGCGTGCTGGCCGAAGAGGCACAGGCGTGGGACATGAACATCTCCGGCGTGCCCGCGATGATCGTCGAAAACAAGTTCCTGATCCCCGGCGCGCAAAGCCCTGAGGTCTATGTCAATGCGCTGCGGCGCGTGGCGGAAAAGACGCGGGCGGCGGCGCTTTAGACCAGCCCCAGCCGCTCCAGCTTCATCGCGAGGCGGCCGGGCAGCGCATCGCCGATATCCTCTCCGTCGGCGACATCTTTCGGCGCCTTGTCGTCGGTGAGGTAACGCCACCCCTGATGGGCGCGCTTGGGCTGCGTGTGGACACGGATCAGCTTGGGTTCGAGCACGATGTCCCAGCGCCCGTCCTCGGTCTTTTCGAAGCCGAGGATGGGGGAGCGTGCCACGATGGCGTGGTTGATGATCCAGTAAAGCGATCCGCCCACGCATTCCTCGTGCCGGGTCGGACGGTTGCGGGTGGTAAGCGCAATCGCGCCGCGTCCGCGATACCATCCGGCCAACTGGTCATAGCTTTTCGCCCCGAAGGCGATCTTGGTCAGGTGAAGCGGCATGGCCCCAATGTGGGCCGATGCCGCGCACGATCAAGCGATGGAGAGGCCCCCGTCCACAATAAACGGCGCGCCGGTGGCAAACTTGCTCTCGTCGCTGGCGAGATAGACCACCAGATGCGCGATATCCTCGACCTCGCCCATGCGGCCGATGGGCTGGGCGACGCTGAACGCGGCGCGGGTCGCGTCGGGATCGGGGGTGCCGGCGATGACGCTCTCGACATTGGGGGTGAGGATCGTGCCGGGCTGGACCGAGTTGACCCGCACGCCGTTCTTCTCGCGCGCGCAGTAGAGCGCAATCGACTTGGTCAGCGTCACCACCGCCGCCTTGGCCGAGTTGTAGGCGGCAAGATCGGGCGAGGGCTTGTTGCCCGCGGCGGAGGAGAAGTTGACGATGGAGCCGCCGCCCCCCTTCGCCATCAGCGGGAGAGCCGCCTTGCAGCCCATGAAGATCGAATCGACATCCACGGTGTAGCAGCGCCGGAAATCCTCAGGGCTGATGTCGGCGATGCTCCCGAACACGGTGATCGCGGCGTTGTTGACCAGCACGTCGAGGCGGCCATGCGTGGCTTCGACCTCGGCGATCACTTCCTGCCAGCGCGCCCAGTCGGTGACGTCCTGATGGATGTAGCCGCAGCCCAGCTCCGCCGCCGTGGCGCGGCCTGCCGTCTCGTCGATATCAGTGATGATGACGTTCGCGCCCTCGGCCAGCAGGGCTTTGGCCGCCGCCTTGCCCAGACCCATCGCGCCGCCTGTCAGCAGCACCACTTTGCCTGCCACCCGTCCTGCCATCGCTCTCTCCCTTGTGTTTGGGAGAAGGCTAGAAGGTGACCAGACCCATCGCCACTGCCAAACCTAAGAAGGCAAAGAAGCCCATCGAATCCGTGATCATCGTCACGAATACGCTGCTGGCGACCGCCGGGTCCTGATCCAGCCGCTCGAAAATCACCGGCACCAGCACGCCCGCAAGGCCCGCAATCGCGATGTTGATGATCATGGCGAGCGCGATCACCACGCCCATCATCGGTGTGAACAACACGCCCGCCGCAAGGCCAATCAGCACAGCGATGGTCCCGCCATTCAGCAGCGCCACGCGAAATTCGCGCCACAGGATGCGCCGCGTGTTTGAGCGGGTGAGCTGATTGGTCGCAATCGCGCGCACCGCGACCGCCATGGTCTGCGTGCCGGCATTGCCGCCGATGCTGGCGACAATCGGCATCAGCACAGCGAGTGCCACCAACTGTTCAATCGCGGCCCCGAAAAAGGCGATGATCGACGAGGCAACCACCGCCGTCCCCAGATTGGCGACCAGCCAGCGCACGCGCGCGGCATAGGCTTCGCGGATCGGCTCGTTGATGTCGCCATCGCCCGCGCCCGACAGCAGCAGCGCGTCCTCACCCGCCTCTTCGGAGATGATGTGGACGATATCATCGACCGTCATCTGCCCCACCAGACGCCCGCTTTCATCCACCACCGCGGCCGAAATCAGCGCGTATTTCTGGAACATCAGCGCGGCTTCTTCCTGATCCATCGTGACCGGGATCAGGGTCTGGTCGCGCTTCATTACGTCGGTCAGACGCACATTGCGCGGCGTGGTCAGCAGCCACGACAGCGCGCAGGTGCCGACCGGATGGTGGCGTTCATCGATCACGAAAACTTCGTAGAAGTCATGCTCCAGATCGCCATCTTCGCGCAGGTAATCGATGAGATCGCCGACCGTGAGGTGTTCGGGCACCGCCACGAAGTGCCGGCTCATCAACCGCCCGGCAGTCTCTTCGGGATAGGCGAGCGCGCTGGAGACAGCCTCGCGGGTTTCCGGCTCCAGTTCGGCGATGACCGCGCGCTGATCGGCCTCGTCGAGGTCCTCGATCAGCTGCACCGCATCATCGGTGTCGAGCTGTTCTGCAATGGTGGCGACCGCCTGCGCGGGCAGGGCCTCCATCAGGTCTTCGCGCACGTAATCGTTGAGTTCCGCGATCACGTCGCTGGTCATCAGGTCGGTGATCGTGCGGGCCAGCAGCGCGCGTTCGGACCGTTCGAGCAGTTCGATCAGGTCGGCAATGTCGGCGGCGTGGAGCGGTTCGACCAGATCATAGACCGCGCCCTTGTCGCCTGCGGCCAGTGCATCGTGCACGGCGCTGACGAAGCTGGGCTTGAGGCGGTTTTCCTCGTCATGGCGTTCATCATCGACCCGGTCATCCGGGCGCACCTCGACCTCTGCGGGATCGCCCGGCAGCAGGTTGTCATCGAGGATGCTCTCGTCAGCCATGCAGGCGGTTTAGGCAGGGAGTGCGCAAAAGCAAGGGCAGAGGGTGACAGGGGCGGATTGGGTGCTAAAAGCGCCGGCGAATTCACGCAGGAGATACCCCAAATGGCCGAAACCCTCACCTTCACTCTCGACAGCGGCACCGGCGAGACCGGCGATGTCGTGATCAAACTGCGTCCCGATCTGGCGCCGGGCCACGTGGCGCGCATTACCGAGCTGGCGCAGGAAGGCTTCTATGACGGGGTGATCTTCCACCGCGTGATCGCCGGCTTCATGGCGCAGGGCGGCGATCCGACCGGCACCGGCATGGGCGGCAGCGACAAGCCCGACCTCGCGGCCGAATTCAACGCCGAACCGCACGTCGAAGGCGTGTGCTCGATGGCCCGCGCACAGAACCCGAACAGCGCCAATTCGCAGTTCTTCATCTGCCTCGATGATGCGCGCTTCCTCGACAAGCAGTACACCGTGTGGGGCCAGGTGATCAGCGGCATGGAACATGTCCACGCCATCCCCAAGGGCGAACCGCCCCGCGCGCCCGGCAAGATCGTCAAGGCCACGGTGGCCTGATCGGCTGATGATGGCAGGGAGGGGCTGGGCGCGCCTGTGCTTGCCCCTCCTTGACCCCTCCCAGCCCCCCCTTTGACCCCTTCCAGACCCCGGCCTGCCCCCGCCTGACCCCGGCTTTCCGGGCGGTTTCACGTGAAACACTCACGTTGAACCTGCGCTCCATCGGCGCTAGAGGCGGCGCCTCATGAAACCGCAAACGCCCCCCCAGACCTACAGGGTCAAAAGCTTCGGCTGCCAGATGAACGTCTATGACGGCGAGCGCATGGCCGAACTGCTGGCGACGCGCGGGATCGCCCCCGCGCCGGAGGGCGAGGACGCCGATCTCGTCATCCTCAACACCTGCCATATCCGTGAAAAGGCTGCGGAAAAGGTCTATTCGGACATCGGCCGGCTGGTCGCGGCGGGCAAGGAGAATGGCAAGGCCCCGCTGATCGCGGTGGCAGGCTGCGTCGCGCAGGCCGAGGGTGAGGAGATCATGGCGCGCGCCCCGGCGGTCAGCATCGTGGTCGGCCCGCAGGCCTATCACCGTCTGCCGGAAATGCTTGATAAGGCACAGAAAGGCGAGCGCGCAACCGATACGGACATGCCCGCCATCGCCAAGTTCGATGCCCTGCCTACACGCAAGAAGCGCGGGCCGAGCGCCTTTCTGACGGTGCAGGAGGGGTGTGACAAGTTCTGCACCTATTGCGTGGTGCCCTATACCCGCGGCGCGGAAATCTCGCGGCCTTTCAGCCATTTGGTGGCCGAGGCGCACAAGCTTGTCGAGGCCGGCGCCAAGGAGATCACGCTGCTCGGCCAGAACGTGAACGCGTGGCGCGGCGAGGATGACAAGGGGCGCCATGCAGGCCTTGGCGGGCTGATCCGGGTGCTGGCCGGGATCGATGGTCTGGAGCGCATCCGCTACACCACCAGCCACCCCAATGACATGGACGATGACCTGATCGCCGCGCATGGCGAAGTGGCCAAGCTGATGCCCTATCTGCACCTGCCCGTGCAGGCCGGGAACGACCGCATCCTCAAGGCCATGAATCGCCAGCACACAGCGGACAGCTATCTGAAACTGATCGACAAATTCCGCGCTGCACGGCCCGATATCGCGCTGTCCGGGGACTTCATCGTCGGCTTCCCGGGGGAGAGCGAGGCCGAGTTTCAGGACACCCTCAGCATCGTCGATGAAGTGCGCTATGCGGCGTGCTTCAGCTTCAAATATTCGCCCCGCCCGGGCACACCCGCGGCCACCATGGAAGGGCAGATCGCGCCCGACGTCATGGCCGATCGTCTCCAACGCCTCCAACAGCGCATCGGGGCGCACCAGCTTGCCTTCAATCAGGCGAGCGTCGGCAAGACCTGCGTAGTGCTGGTGGAGCGCACCGGCCGCCACCCCGGCCAGTGGCTTGGCAAGTCGCCCTGGCTCCAGAGCGTGTGGTTCGAAGGTGAGGCCGCGATCGGCGATCTGGTCGAGGTGGAGCTGGCTGAGGCCGGACCCAACTCCCTGAAGGGTCTGGTGAAAACCGGCTGACTATTTCGCTGCGACCCGCGCTGTTTCCGCCAGAACCTCTTCGGCAAAGGCCGTGCGCGGCATTTTGTAGAGGGTGCGCAGATAGGTGCGGTCGAAGCTGGTCATTGCGCTCGGAGCCGTCTCGGGCGTGGCGAACAGTGAGAGGATCGTTTGCGGCGCGGCAGGATCGGCCGCAGCGACCTCGCCGGTCGGTGCCAGCAGGCGCAGCGTTACGTAATCGGCAATCTGCACCGGCGAAAACCCTGAAATCGCAGAGCTATCCACCACAACCATCGTGGTCAGCAGGTTTTCGGGCGCGCGCAGAAAGGAGTTCTCCGTGGTCCAGCCCCCGCCTACCGGCCAGCCATCCTGAAAGCCAAAGACCGGCGATTGCTCCACGGCCTGAAACACATAGGCCGGATCGCGTGCAGCAAGCGCGGTGTCGATCTCCTTCTCGCTCATACGGCGGAACAGCTTGCGGCCATCATCGCGCACGGCCTGCATCTGGGTGCGCGGTTCCTCGGTGAAATTGACGAGCGCGTTGGCCCGACAGCCCGCAGGCCGGGTCCGGATACCGGCGCTCCGGGCGTTGGAAACGATCCGCTTTGCAACGGTCCGGGCAAAGTCCTGATCGGTTGCTGCAACAACCAGACACAGCCGACCCTGCAAGCGGGCAAGCGGACGCCGGGCATCGGGCTCGCCTGCGACCGTGCGGGCCAACACGGCAGTCTCATTGACAGGGGCAGGATCATTGGCTGCTGCGGGGGCGGCAGCAAGCGCGGCGGCAAGAGCGAAGGGAATGGCAGGACTCAACGGCATGGGCGACTCCTTTGATGTTGAAAAGACAACATTTTGCCCATGAATGCGGAATGAACAGAGCGCCGCCATGCGGCAGGCCAAAGCTCCGTGCACAGGGCCAATCATGGCACCTTGATGACTTTCCCCCACCAACTCGCCGCACCCGGCTTGCTTTGCTGCTGTGCCCGCTTACCTTTCCGACTCAAGGGCAGGGATCGTCCCTTGGCCCGCAAGCAAAGGACCTTATGGGCCGACGACCCTCCCGTGCCGGGCACCCGGCGCTCTCGCCCGATCCGCGCGGCATCCCGGCACAGCGGCGCGCGCGCGTCGATCTGACCTTCGAGAATCAGGCGCTGCTCGGCCCGCTGTTCGGGCAGTTCGATGCCAATCTGGTGCAGGTCGAAAACCGGCTCGGGGTGTATATCCACGCGCGCGGGCATCAGGTGGTCATAGAGGGGCCGGAAGACGATGTTGCCCGGGCGCGCGAAACGCTCAAGACCATGTACGACCGGCTGGCGCGCGGTGAGGCGCTGGACAGCGGCGCGATCGAAAGCCTGATCGCGATGTCAGCAGAACCGACGCTTGAAGGGATCATCTCAGGCGATGACGGCGCGCCGCCGATCATGATCCGCACGCGCAAGAAAACCATCGTGCCCCGGTCCGCGACGCAGATCGAATATATGCGCAGCCTCGCCAAGGACGACATCATCTTCGCGCTTGGTCCGGCGGGGACGGGCAAGACCTATATCGCAGTGGCGCAGGCGGTGAGCCAACTGATCACCGGCAGCGTCCAGCGCCTGATCCTCTCGCGCCCGGCGGTGGAGGCGGGGGAAAAACTGGGCTTCCTGCCCGGTGACATGAAGGAGAAGGTCGATCCCTATCTGCGCCCGCTCTATGATGCCTTGAACGATTGCATGCCGCCCGAGCAGGTCGAGCGCCGCCTCGCCAATGGCGAGATCGAGATCGCGCCGATCGCCTTCATGCGCGGGCGCACGCTGGCCGACAGCTTCATCATCCTCGACGAGGCACAAAACACCACGCGCGAGCAGATGAAGATGTTCCTCACCCGCTTTGGCCAGAACAGCCGCATGGTGATCTGCGGCGACCCGCGGCAGGTCGACATTCCCGGCGGCCCGAATATGAGCGGCCTGGGCGACGCTGTGCAGCGCCTCGAAGGCGTCGAAGGCTTCGGCACGATCCGCTTCACCGCCGCCGATGTGGTGCGCCACCCGATCGTGGGCCGGATCGTTGAAGCCTATGAGGGCGAAGGGGCCTAGCGCAGGTCTTGCTTCAGGTCCTGGAGGGAACGGGGCTGGTCATCGCGATCGGTTCGCTGCCGGGAAGGATCGCATTGATCTGGGCGGCAGGACCCCGCTAGAGCGCATCGCCATGCAGCTGGATATCGACATTGAAGATTGGCCCTCGGGCGATTGGGAGGCGCTGGCGGAACGCGCGGCGCGGGCTGCCGGGGAGGGGGAGCCGCTGCTGGCGCAGCCGCGTCTTGTCGCCAGCGTGCTGTTCACATCTGACGCCGAGGTTCACACCTTGAACCGCGAATGGCGCGAGCGTGACAAGCCCACCAACGTCCTCTCCTTCCCGATGCTGGAACGCGACGAACTGGCCGCGCTTGCCCCGGAAGGCCCGCCCGAGATGCTCGGCGATATCGCGCTTGCCCATGAAACCTGCGCGCGCGAGGCGGCGGAGAAGGGTGTTTCCCTCGAAGCCCATGCCACCCACCTGATCGTCCACGGGCTGCTTCATCTGGCCGGTCACGATCATGTCGATTCCGATGAACAGGCCGAGGCGATGGAGGCCTTGGAGACCCGGATACTTGCCAAACTGGGCATCGCTGACCCATATGGCGCTTGAAACCGCGTAGGAGCCACAAGCAAGGCCATGGCCGATTCCCATTCGTCCGCATCCCCGACCGGAGAAGCGGACAGTAGCAGCGGGCTGTGGCCTGCGCTTCGCAAGATCCTTGGGCTGGAAGGGGCGCGTTCCCTGCGCGAACAGCTTGAGGAAGCCATCGACGAGCACGAGGATGAAAACGCCGCCTCGGGCAGCGAGGACCGTTCCGGCGCCAGCGGCGACCTGTCGCGGGTGGAACGGCAGATGCTCCGCAATCTCCTGCACTTTTCCGAGCATGATGCCGATGACGTCGCCGTGCCGCGGGGCGAGATCATCGCGGTCGATGCGGCGATCAGCTGGGAGGATATGGTCGCCGCCTTCTCCGAACACGGTCATTCGCGGATGCCAGTGTACCGCGACACGCTCGATCATGTGATCGGGATGATCCACATCAAGGATGTGTTTCCGTTCCTCGCCAATGGCACCCCGCCGCCCGCTGACTGGACCACGCTGATGCGCCAGCCGCTTTATGTGCCGCAGGCGCGCGGGGCGCTGGATGTGCTGGCGGACATGCGCACCCAGCGCGTGCATCTTGCGATTGTGCTCGATGAATTCTCAGGCACGGACGGGCTCATCACCATCGAGGATCTGGTCGAGGAAATCGTCGGCGAGATCGAGGACGAGCATGACGAAACCCCGCAGGAACTGATCACCCCGATCGGCGAGGGCATGTGGGATATCGATGCCCGCGCCGAGCTGGACGACATCGCTGAGCGCATTGACCCGCGCCTTGCCGAGGTCGAGGAAGCGGTCGACACCATCGGCGGACTTGCGTTTGTGCTGGCCGAGGCTGTGCCGCCGGTCGGAACGGTGCTGGAACATCCCAGCGGCTGGCGCATTGAAGTGACGGCTGGCGATGAAACCCACGTCACCCGGCTGCGTCTGCACCCCCCGCTGACCGAGGAAGAGGTGCAGTAGGCGCAACTTTTTGCGCTCTTCCACATTTTTTCTTCGATTTTTTGCATCCAATCGCGCGCTCGGGCGTATCTTCTGGCACACAGGAGATATGAGAATGCCCGCACGCCGCTTGCCGCCTCTTCGCGCTCTGGAAGCTTTCATGCGCACTGTGCGCCTCGGATCGGCGCGGGCGGCGGCAGAGGAGATCGGGCTGAGCCCATCGGCCCTGTCGCGGCGCATCAGCAACCTTGAAGAATTTGTCGGCAAGAAGCTGTTCACCCGCGCCCGGCAATCGATGCAGCTGACCGATGAGGGCCAGGCCTTCTACGAGGCGGTGAACCCGCACATGGAGGCCCTTGCGCGGGCGGTGGAGAGTCAGTCCGATAATATTGCCCTGTTGCGCCTGCGCCTGGGCGTGCTGCCGATGTTCGGCAGCCAGCGCCTGTTCCCGCGGCTGGGCGAATTGCGCAAGCGCCACCCGCTGCTGCACATCGACATCGACAGCGCCCCGCATCTTGAAGACCGTGTTGGCGATACGCTGGACGCCGCAATCATCCTGTCACGTGGCCCAGCCTCGGGCCTGCACGCGGTGCGGCTGGACCATAATCTCGTCCACGCGATCTGTTCGAGGGACATTGCCCGCGCGATCGGTCCGGACATCACCCCCGAGACGATGGCCAAGCAGACCTTCCTCATCCACAACGAAATGCCCGAAAGCTTCGTGGCATGGCGCAAGGCCAACGGGCTGGAGACGATGGACCTTGCCGCCATCGACCACTACGATTCCGGTGCTCTGATGCTGGAGGCGGCCGCGCAGGGGCTTGGCATTGCGATCATGCACGATGATCACCTGCGCCGCGCCAATGACAACCGCCTGATCAACCTGCCGGGCAAGCCGGTGGAGAGCCCTTACAGCTACTGGTTTGTCTGCAAGCCGGTGGCGCTGGAAAGCCGCCCGGTGCGGATCTTCCACGACTGGCTGGTGCGCGCGGGGCTCTAGAGCCTACTCAGCAGCCTCGCTCTTCGGCTCATAGCGGACAGGTGCAACCGTGTGCGCAAAGGGCCTCAGCGGCTTGCCGAGGATGTCCACCAGCGCCTCCTCAATCCGGCGGCGGGATTCGTGGCTGATCGCCTTGCGGCCCTTGAAATCTTCGGGGCTGAAAGGCTCAAGGTAGTGCAGGGCGACCTTGAAGGTGCCCTTGCGTGACAGCACCCGCTTGGCGTTGTTGACCCCGCCTTCCTGACCGATCCACCCGATCCATTCGGCGACAGGGCCGTAATCGATGATCACCGGCTGCACCATGACACCGGGCGGGGGCGGTTCGAGCACCGACAGCATCGAGGTCTTGAACGGCAGCAGCGATTGCCCGTCGGTGGTGGTGCCTTCGGGAAAGACGGTGACCGACCAGTTGTCGACCAGCGCTTCCTTGAGGGCATTGATCTGCTCGGCCACGCCCATGCGGTGTTCGCGCTTCACGAACACGGTGCGGTTGAGGCTGGCGAGCCAGCCTACCACCGGCGCTTCGGCCAGTTCGGCCTTGGCGACGAAGGCGGTCCCGCTTGCGCCGGCCAGCGCAAGGATATCGACCCATGAGACATGGTTGGCGACGAAGAACACGTCGCGCTTCAGATAGGTGCCATGCACTTCGACCTTCGCCCCGCACACCCGCGCGGCATAGCGCAGGAACAGCATCGGGAAGGGCGAGCCGTAAGAAAAAGCGCGGTAGAGGTAGTGCAGCGGGACGAAGATACAGATCAGCCCGATCAGCGCCAGCGTCCGCATTGTCAGCCGCAGCCATCCGGCGATCGAAACCGGCGTCGTCTCGCCGCGCGCGGCAGCCTCGCGCAATTCGGCCTCAGTCATCGCGGGGCTTCAATCATTGCGCGACAGCCGCACGCCGTAAAGCTCCATGCGGTGATCGACCAGGCGATAGCCAAGCCGTTCGGCGATCTGGCGCTGCAAGGCCTCGACTTCGGGATCGACGAATTCGACGACCTTGCCTGTTTCGACATCGATCAGGTGATCGTGATGGGCTTCGGGCACAGGTTCATACCGCGAGCGGCCATCACCGAAATCATGGCGGTCGAGGATGCCCGCTTCTTCGAACAGGCGCACCGTGCGGTAGACCGTGGCGATGGAAATGCGCGGATCGATCGCGGCGGCACGGCTGTGAAGCAGTTCCACATCGGGATGGTCGTCGCTTTCCGATAGCACCTTGGCGATCACCCGGCGCTGTTCGGTGATACGCAGGCCCTTTTCGGCGCAGAGTTGTTCGAGATCGATTTTCTGGTTCAAGGAAAGCTCCATCGCCGTGCGCGGTGCCTGCCGGGCTGGTTCCGCACAAAAGCATTGCAGCCTCATCCCATAAAGGGACGAGGCTGCTTGCTCAAGCGTGGTGCCTTACCCTTTCGACAGGGCGGGGCAGGTTATGCTCAGGCGGTCTTCTTGGTGCGGCGGCCTTTGGGCGCGGGCGTGCCCGGCTTGCGGCCCAGACCGATCTTCTTAGCCAGATCGCGACGCTTTTCAGCATAGTTGGGCGCGACCATCGGATAATCCGCCGGCAGGCCCCAACGCGCCCGGTATTCTTCCGGGCTCATGTTATAATTGGTGCGAAGATAGCGCTTGAGCATCTTCAGCTTTTTGCCGTCTTCAAGGCACACGATGTAATCGGGCTTGACCGAATTGCGAATGGCGACTGCCGGCTGGGGCTTGGCTTCTTCCACAACCGGCGTCTCGCCAAGATTGGCAAGTGCAGCATAGACATTGGTGATCAGGCCCGGCAGATCAGCCACGGCAACATCATTGTTGCTGACATGGGCGGCGACAATGTCGCTCGTCAGCGTGATAAGCGTTTCTTTCATATCGATTTCCAGATCCTGCATGAGTTCCTCACCGGCGTCTCTTGATGCGCGCCATTATTGCGCCATGGCGCAATACGCGAAATCTGGCAACTAGGTTGCTTTGCTTGTTTGCTCTTTTACGGCGAACGGTGAATTACGCTATGGAACAACCGAAAGTAATCGCGTCGATCCTTTCGCCATTGGCCATGCGGTAATAGTTGCGCCGCTCGCCGATCGGTTCGAAACCGAATTTGCGATACAGGTGCACCGCCGGATTGCCGCGGCGCATTTCCAGAAAGATGCGGGTTGTGCCGCGCGTGGGTGCGATGGCGAACAGGTGCCGGATCAGCGCCGCAGCCACCCCCTGCCGCCGCGCCTCGGGGGTGACTGCGATGAGCAGGAGTTCTTCCTCGTCCAGCACATGGCGGGTCAGCACAAAGCCGGCCGGATCGGGCGCGGCATCGCCGGCAGCATTGGGGATCAGCGCGCCGGCTGCATTCACCACCAGCGCGTGGGTGCTCGGCATGGTCAGCGCGTCGGCAACCTGTCGGCGGTTCCACGCCTCGCCATAGGCCGGATCGAAGGCCGCTTCCATGACCGCCATGATCCGGTCGAGGAGAGCGGCCGGGGCGGTCATGCGGTCTCGCGCGCCTTCATCGGGGTGGCGTCGGGGCCGCGGCCATAGATCGGCGAAAGCGCCGCAGTGAGCAGCGAGGGCGGCAGCAGTGGCACAGCGGCGGCATCGGGCAGCAGATCGAGCGCGGTCAGGCCCTCGCTGCCTTGCGCCAGAGCGGCGGCGCGGCTGCCTGCGATCAGCGGCGGGTGCGGCCGGGCACGGGCGGCATCGGGGGTGAGCGAGGCAGCCTCTCCCCGTGGCAGGCCATCGGCGGCGAAATCCTGCACGAACCATTCGCCATGCCCGCCATTGACGCACACGGTCACGCGGCTGTCCGGATGCGCGGCCCGTGCCTGCGCGGCGATCAGGGCGAGAGTGGGGAAGCCCAGCACCTGCGCGCCCCAGGCAAATCCGAGCGCGCGCGCCGTTGCCAGCCCGATCCGCACGCCGGTGAAGCTTCCCGGGCCGAGGCTGACGAGAATCCGCTCAGCCTGTCCCTTGTCCGTCAGCGCGCCGATCATCGGCACCAGCGCCTCGGCATGGCCGCGCCCGATCACCCGGTGGTCATGCGCAAGCAGCGTCTCGCCCTCGAACAGAGCGACAGAGCAGGCCTCGGAGGCGGTTTCGATCGCGAGCGTGCGCATCGACCTCGCCGATGCCTCAGCAGCCCGCCGCACGCAAGCGGCGATGCAGCTTAAGCGATGCGATTGAAGCGATCGAAATCCGGGCGCGGGGAGCGACCGAAGATGCTGGCCGGGTCGCCATAGCCAACCGAGCAGATGAAATTGACCCGGTGGCGCGGATTTTCAGCGAAGAAGGCCGCGTTGACCGCGTCCGCATCGAAGCCCGACATCGGCCCGCAATCCAGCCCCAGCGCACGCGCGGCGAGCATCAGGTAGGCGCCCTGAAGCGACGAATTGCGGAACGCGCCTTCCTTGCGACCTTCCTCGTTGCCTTCGAACCAACTTTTCGCGTCGGTGTGGGGGAACAGCCAGGGCAGTTCCTCGTGGAAATCGATGTCGTATCCGATCACCGCGGTAACGGGGGCAGCGAGCACCTTGGCCTTGTTGCCCTCCATCACGCACGCCGCCAGCTTCGCCTTGGCGTCCGCGGATTTGACCCACACGATCCGTGCCGGCTGCATGTTGGCCGATGTGGGGGCCATCTTTACGAGGTCCCAGATCGCATGGAGCTGTTCGTCGCTGACCGGCTTGTCGAGCCAGCCATTGTAGCTGCGCGCTTCGGTGAAAAGCTGTTCGAGCGCCGCAGCGGGCAGGGCGTGGTCGTGAAACTGCACCGTCATGCCGCGCGTACCTCGGTCACTTCGGGCACGTAGTGCTTCAGCAGGCCTTCGATGCCGTGCTTCAGAGTCGCGGTGCTCGACGGGCAGCCCGAGCACGAGCCTTGCAGGGTGAGATAGACCACTCCGTCGCGGAAACCGCGATAGGCAATATCGCCGCCGTCACCCGCAACCGCCGGGCGCACGCGGGTTTCGAGCAATTCGTTGATTGCGGCGATGACTTCGGCGTCTTCCGGGCGTTCTTCGATCACCATCTCGTCTTCTGGCGGAGGCACCGCGATGCCGTTGCCGCCAGTTGCGGCGAACAGGGGGGCTTCGGAGATGAAATGGTCGAGCAGGATCGTGATCACCTGCGGCTTGAGCGCGCTCCAGTCGGCCCCGGGGGCCGCGGTGACGGAGACGAAGTCTGCGCCGAAGAACACATTCACGACCTCTCCGGTATCGAAGATGGCCTGAGCCAGCGGGCTGGCCTCGGCCGCCTCGGGCGTTGCGAATTCGCGGGTGCCGACAGCCATCACGGTCTGGCCGGGCAGGAACTTGAGCGCCGCAGGGTTGGGCGTCGTTTCGGTCTCGATGAACATGACGCGTAACGTAGTATCACGCCCGCGCCGGGGCAAGGGCGCCGGACGAGAACCATTCACTATCGCTTCACACTTTGCCGCCCTATAAGCCTTTCCATGACGTCGATTTCCCGCGCGACCCGCGCGCTCGCCCTTGTTCTGGCTCCTTTTGCGCTGGTCCAGCCGCTGCTTGCGCAGCAGACCGCGCCGCCGCAGTCGGTCGAGGTCAAGCCCCTGCCGCCCGAGGTGCCCGCACCGCGGGCGCTCCAGACCGGCAACACCGTGCCGTGGCTGTATGAAGGCTCGGACGTCCCGGTTGATGACAAGTGGCTGTTCGGCAAGATGAAAAACGGCCTGCGTTATGCCGTGCGCCGCAACGGTGTGCCGCCCCGGCAGGTTTCGATCCGGGTGCGGATCGACGCCGGTTCGATGCACGAAACCGACAGCGAACAGGGCTATGCGCACCTGCTCGAACACCTGCTGTTCCGTGAGAGCAAATATCTGGGCAAGGCCGAGGCGATCAGCGCCTGGCAGCGATTGGGGGCGACCTTTGGCAGCGATGCCAATGCCGAAACCACGCCGACCCACACCGCCTACAAGCTCGACATTCCGAACATCGATTCTGCCAAGCTGTCGGAAAGCTTCAAGCTCCTCTCCGGCATGATCCGCGAACCGGTGCTGAATGATGACAACGTTTCGGCCGAACGCCCGATCGTGCTCGCCGAAAAGCGCGAACGGGGCGGGGCGGGGCAGCGCATGGCGGACCTCACCCGCCAGACCTTCTTCGCTGGCCAGCGCCTGTCGGTGCGCAATCCGATCGGCACGGATGCGACCTTGGGCGCGGCCAATGGCAAGGCGGTCAAGGCCTTCTATGATCGCTGGTATCGACCTGAAAACACGGTGATCATCGTGGCTGGCGATGCCGATCCGATGGTTCTTGCCGGGCTGGTGGAGCAGTGGTTCGGCGACTGGAAGGGCACCGGCAAGCCCGGCGTCGCCCCCGATTTCGGCGATCCTGTCGCCCCGGCGGGCGCTGTGGCACCGACGGGCGGGCTTGCCCCGATCGGTGAGCTGGCCGTGGGCGTCGAGCCTGATCTGCCGCGCAGTCTGACCTTTTCGATCATGCGCCGGTGGCGCAAGGTCGATGATACGATCGTCTATAACGAAGGCCTGCTTGCCGATGCCGTGGCGCAGGCGATCATCAACCGCCGTCTGGAAAGCCGCGCACGCGGCGGCGGCAGCTTCCTTTATGCGCAAGTCCAGCAGGACGATGTCTCGCGCTCGGTCGATGCCACTTTCGTCACCTTCGCGCCGCTCAGCGCTGACTGGCAAGCCGCACTCGCCGATGTGCGCAGCGTGATCGCCGATGCCTTGGTCAATCCGCCCACGCAGGAAGAGATCGACCGCGAGGTTGCGCAGTTCGATGTCGTCTTCGCCAACGGGGTGGAACAGGAAAGCGTCCAGTCCGGCAGCGATCTGGTCAACAATCTCGTCAACGCGGTGGACATTCGCGAAACCGTTGCCGCGCCCAAGGTGGTGCTGGATGTGTTCCGGGGCATGAAGCCGCGCCTTACGCCGGAATGGGTGCTTGAGCGCACCCGCGGGTTGTTCGAGGGCACGGTCACGCGCGGGGTCTATGTAACCCCGGCGGCGGGTGAGGCCGATGTGGCTACGTTCCGCACCGCGCTCGCCAGCGAGGCGGCGGTGGATGGGACCGCGCGCCTTGCAGCGCAGACGATCTCTTTCAAAGACCTCCCCCCGGTGGGCGAGCCCGGCACCATCGTCCAGCAGCGCCCGCTCGGCGTGCTGGAGATCGAGCAGATCGATTTCGCCAATGGCGTCAAAGCGCTGGTGTGGGCCAATGATGCCGAGCCGGGCCGCGTGACTGTGCGTGTGCGCTTTGGTGCGGGCTGGCGGGCCTTCGATGCCGATAACGCCGTCTACGCCTCGCTGGGCGAACAGGCGCTGGTCGGTGCGGGGCTTGGCGAACTCGGGCAGAACGAGATTGACCAGCTGGCGACGGGCCGCAAGCTCGGCTTCGATTTCGCCATCGACGATGCGGTCTTCACCTTCACCGCGCAGACCCGCTCGGAGGACGTGAACGACCAGCTCTATCTGTTCGCCGCCAAGCTGGGGATGCCGCGCTGGGACAAGGACCCGGTGATCCGCGCCAAGGCGGGGGCGGAGCTGGCCTATAACACCTTTTCGACCAGCCCGGGCGGGGTGCTTAACCGCGATCTCGAATATCTCGTCACTGGCGGGGAGAAGCGTTTTGCCACGCCCGATCCGGCCGCGCTGAAAGCTGCCACCCCCGAGGACTTCCACAAGGTATGGGAGCCGCTGCTGAAGCAGGGCCCGATCGAAGTGCTGGTATTCGGCGAATTCGATCAGTCCAAGGTGATCGAACAGCTGCGCCTGACCTTCGGCGCGCTGGCCCCGCGTGAGCCTGTGCCGGCCGATATTGCCGGACGCGTGCCGGGCTTTGCCGGGGCGGACAGCGCGCCCACGGTCGTCACGCACCGCGGCGATGCCAATCAGGCGGCTGCCGTCGTGTCATGGGCGAGCGGGGGCGGGGTTGCGGCTCTGCGCGAAAGCCGTCAGCTCGAAATCCTCACCCAGCTGTTCAACAACCGCTTGATGGATGCCCTGCGCGAACGCGCCGGGGCGAGCTATTCGCCGCAGGTCTTTTCGAACTGGCCTTCGGACCTTGCCAGCGGCGGGCGGATCACCGCTGCCGCGCAGCTTGAACCCGCCTTCGTGCCGGTGTTCTTTGCCGAGGCAGAGCGGATCGCCAAGGACCTTGCTGCCAATCCGCCGACCGCCGATGAGCTTGCGCGGGTCACCGAACCGCTCGGCCAGCTGATCCGCCGCGCTTCGACCGGCAACCAGTTCTGGCTGTACAACCTCGAAGGTGCGACGCAGGACCCGCAGCGCGTGGCGATGCTGCGCACACTGCTGGCAGATTATTCGCAGACCAGCCCGCAGGTCATGCAGCTGTTGGCGGATCGCTATCTGGTCAAGGGCGGGGCGTTCAAGCTGGCGATCATTCCCGAAGGCCAGACCCTTGCCGCTGCCACCTCGCCGGGAGCGAATGCTGCGCAAAGCGTTGTCACCGGGCGTTGATTGGTCCCGCTGCTTACTGTGTGCGGGAAATAATGTTATGCGACATGGCATTGTCGCTTTACAATTCGTGCCGCGCTCGGGTAGCGGGCGCCCCCGCGCCGGCTTTGCGCGCGCAATGAGATGAAAGAGTTATGACTGTGCCCGAAACCTGGACCCCGGAGAGCTGGAAGGACCACGAAGCGCGCCACTTGCCGCATTACGAAGATGCAGCGGAACTGGCGGAAGCGGAGAGGACCCTTTCGTCCTATCCCCCGCTGGTCTTTGCGGGCGAGGCGCGGGCATTGAAGGCGGATCTGGCGGACGTTGCCAATGGGCACGGCTTCCTGCTGCAAGGCGGGGACTGCGCGGAAAGCTTCGCCGAGTTCCATCCCAACAACATCCGCGACACCTTCCGCGTGCTGCTGCAAATGGCGGTCGTCATGACCTTCGCCAGCAAGCGTCCGGTGGTGAAGGTCGGGCGGATGGCGGGCCAGTTCGCCAAGCCGCGTTCCTCGCCGACCGAGACGATCGGCGATGTCACTCTGCCTAGCTACCTTGGTGACAATATCAACGGAATCGAATTCGACCCCGTCAGCCGCCGCAACGATCCGGCGCGCATGGTGAAGGCCTATTCGCAGGCCGCCGCTACCCTGAACCTGCTGCGCGCCTTCGCCGGCGGGGGCTATGCCAACCTTCGGCAGGTCCACCAATGGACGCTCGATTTCATGGGCCGCACGCCGTGGACCGAAAAGTTCAGCGAAATGGCCGACCGCATCGGCGAGGCGCTCGATTTCATGGAAGCCTGCGGGGTCGATCCCGGCACTGTGCCGCAGCTGAAGGGCACCAGCTTCTACACCAGCCACGAGGCACTGCTGCTGCCTTACGAGCAGGCGATGACCCGGCGGGATTCGCTGACCGGTGATTGGTATGCGACCAGCGCGCACATGCTGTGGATCGGCGACCGCACCCGCTTCCCGGGCAGCGCCCACATCGAATTCGCGCGCGGGATCGGCAACCCCCTCGGCATGAAGTGCGGGCCCTCGCTGGAGCCCGATGCACTGCTGCGGCTGCTCGATGATCTCAACCCCAAGCGTGAGGCCGGACGCATCACGCTGATCAGCCGCTATGGCCATGACAAGGTCGAGGAAGGCCTGCCCAAGCTCGTCCGCGCGGTCATGCGCGAAGGGCATCCGGTGGTGTGGTCCTGCGATCCGATGCACGGCAATGTCGTGAAGTCCGACAGCGGCTTCAAGACCCGTCCCTTCGACCGCATCCTGCGCGAGGTGAAGGGCTTCTTCGCTGTCCACCGCGCCGAAGGCTCGCACCCCGGCGGCATCCATATCGAGATGACCGGACAGGACGTGACCGAGTGCGTCGGCGGGGCTGTGGCGATCACCGAGGAACGCCTCGGCGACCGCTATCACACCCATTGCGACCCGCGCCTCAATGCCGAACAATCGCTGGAACTCGCCTTCCTGGTGGCTGAAATGCTCAACGAGGCGGCAGGCGGGACCACGCGTGAGGCGCAGGTCAGCCACGCGGCCTGATCGGGCGGACCGGGCAGCAGGCGGGGCAGATGTGCCCCGCTATGCCTTTCAATTGTCACGGGCCTTGGGCATGATTGCCGCCCGCCTGCATGGCGGCGACAGGAGAGGCCCGTGCCCCGAAGCATTCCCATCATCGACCATGAGAGTCCGGGCCTTGCCGACCGGTTTCGCGCCACCCGGCGCTTGACCGAGGCGCTAGCCGCGCCGCTCAGCGATGCCGATGCCAGCCTCCAGTCGATGGAGGATGCCAGCCCCGCCAAGTGGCACCTCGCCCACACCACGTGGTTCTGGGAGACGTTCCTGCTGCGCGAACATGCGCCGGGTTACCGGCTGCACGATGATCGCTGGCCGTTCCTGTTCAACTCCTATTACGAGGCCGAGGGCGCGCGGATATCGCGGGCCGCGCGCGGGATGCTGTCGCGCCCGACGCTGGCCGAGGTGCTCGAATGGCGCGCCATCGTCACCGAAGCGATGGAGCCGCTGCTGGGCGATCCTGCGCTCGCCGATCTTATCGCCTTGGGCATTGCCCACGAGGAACAGCACATCGAGCTGCTGCTGACCGACATCAAGCACGCCCTGCTCCAGAACCCGCTCGGCCCGGCCATGTGGCCGGCTGCGGGCAAGGGGGAGGTGGCGGCGGCCCCCGTCGCCTCCCTCGGCTGGCACAGCCACCCGGGCGGTATCGCGCGGGTGGGCCACCAGAGCGCGGGCTTCGCTTTCGACAATGAAGGCCCTGCACACCGCGTGCTGCTCGAACCCTTCGCGCTTGCCGACCGGCTGGTGACCAATGGCGAGTGGGACGCTTTCATCGCCGATGGCGGCTATCGCAATGCGCGCCTCTGGCTGGCGGATGGCTGGGGCTGGGTGCAGCGCGAGGGCATCAGCGCGCCGCTCTACTGGGGCGAGGACGGCACGCATTTCACCCATCAGGGCTGGCAGGCGCGCGACCCGTCCGCGCCCGTCACCCATATCTCGCACTTCGAGGCCGATGCCTTCGCCACCTGGGCGGGTGCGCGGCTGCCGACCGAGTTCGAATGGGAAGCGATCGCGCGCGGGCAGGATGGCACTTCGCCCGCGACCGCACATGATCCGCGCGGCGGCCACCAGCTCTATTGCGCCGGACCCGTGCTGCCGACGGGATCGCCCGGCCTGTTCGGCGACTGCTGGCAGTTCACCCGCTCGGCCTATCTGCCCTATCCCGGCTTCCGCGTGCCGGAAGGCGCGGTGGGCGAATACAACGGCAAGTTCATGAGCGGGCAGGTGGTGCTGCGCGGGGCAAGCTGCGCCACGGTGCGCGGCCATTCGCGCGTCTCCTACCGCAACTTCTTCTACCCCCATCAGCGCTGGCAGTTCACCGGACTGCGGTTGGCGAAGGACGTTTGAGATGACCAAGCTGGCAGGATTGAAGCTGGTCGAGCGCGACGCGGACGGGGTCGATCTCGCCTTCCGCGCCGATGTGCTGGCGGGGCTTGCCGAGCCGCAGAAGGCAATCCCCGCGCGCTGGTTCTACGACGATGCGGGCTCGCAGCTGTTCGAGGACATCACGCAGCTCCCCGAATATTACCCCACCCGCGCCGAGACCGAGATACTCTCGACCCGCAGCGCCGAGATCGCCGCGTTGATCGGCGAAGGGCGGGCGGTGGTCGAATTCGGCTCGGGCTCTTCGGTCAAGACCCCGCTGCTGCTATCGGCGATTGCGCCCAGCGCCTACGTGCCGCTCGACATTGCGGGGGATTTCCTGCGTGCCTCCTCGGCGGCGCTGGCGGCGAAGTTCCCCGGGCTGCCGGTTCATCCGGTCGAGGCCGATTTCATGCGCCGCGTGGAGCTGCCCGCCGAAGTCGCGCACCTGCCCAAGCTCGGTTTCTTCCCCGGCTCGACCATCGGCAACATGATCGCCCGCACCGCGACCGACCTGCTGCGCTCGATGAAGGAGACGCTGGGCGAGGGCGCGCTGTTGCTGATCGGTATGGATCTGGTGAAGGACGAGGACGTGCTGCTCGCCGCCTATGACGATGCGGCGGGGGTGACGGCACGGTTCAACCTCAACCTGCTGGCGCGGATCAACCGCGAGCTCGATGGGGACATTCCGCTCGAGGCCTTCGCCCATGAAGCGCGCTGGAACGATCCCTTCGCGCGGATCGAGATGCATCTCGTCGCGCGCGAGGATGTGGCCTTCACCGTCAGCGGCAGGCGCTTCGCGATTGCCGCGGGCAAGACGATCCATACCGAGAACAGCCACAAGTTCACCAAGCGATCGGCCCAGCTGCTGCTGGCGGCAAGCGGGTGGGAACCGCGCGCGCGCTGGACCGACGAAGCGCGGCAGTTTTCGCTGGTGCTGGCCGAATCCTGTCCGCCACGCTCGGCACCGTGAAACCGGCGCCGCGCTCGTGCGTTGGCGCGGGATGGACGGATATTCGGATCTTCAGGCAGACATTCTCATCATCGGCGGCGGCATGGCGGGGCTTTCCGCGGCCACAGCCCTGGCAGGCACCGGCGCGCGCATGATGGTGCTCGACAAGGGGCGCGGCCCGGGCGGACGGATGGCGGCGCGGCGCGTGGAGATCGCCGGCGCGCAAGTGAGCTTCGATCACGGCGCGCAGTATTTCACGGCCCGCGATCCGGCGTTCCGCGAAACGGTTGCCGCATGGGAGCAGGCGGGCGTTGCCGCACGCTGGCCAGCGGCGGGCGAGGATGCGTGGGTCGGTACCCCCGGCATGAATGCCTGCGTCAGGCACATGGCAGCCGGTCTTGATGTGCGCTGGAACGTCCGGGCCGAACGGTTGCACCGCGATGGCGCGCTGTGGCGGGTAGAGGCAGGGGAGGCGGCCTTCACCGCCGCCACTGTGCTCGTCACTGTCCCTGCCGAACAGGCCGCAGTGCTGCTGGCCGATATCGCCCCGGACTTTGCTGCCCGCGCCGCCAGCGTCACTTCCGCGCCGTGCTGGGCGGTGATGGCCGGATTTGCCGAACGCCTTTTGTTCAAGGCCGATACGGTCCGATCGGAGACGGGTCCGGTCAGCTGGGCCGCACGCAATTCCGCCAAGCCGGGACGCAGCGGCACGGAGAACTGGGTGATCCACGCCAGTCCCGCCCGCAGCCGGGAATTGATCGATCTGCCAAAGGACGAGGTCGCACCCATGCTCCTCGCCGATTTCTTCGCGGCCATCGGCACCGCGCCGGTCGAGCCGCAGCACCTTGATGCGCACCGCTGGCTCTATGCCCAACCCGAAGCCCACAAGGGCGAGGGGGCGCTTTTCGATTCCGACCGGGGCGTCGGCATCGCGGGTGACTGGCTGCACTCCCCGCGTGTCGAGGGTGCATGGCTGTCAGGCCGCGCCTTGGCTCAGGCTGTGTGTCAGGAGCGGCTCGCCAGCACATCGTAATGGTGGCCACGGCCGTACTTGGCGAAACGGGTGAAGCCCGCGGCGCGCAGCAACGCCTCGATCTCGCCCGCGCTCGCCCAGCGGTCATCGACTTCGTAGAAGATGTGCGCGATCCGGGCCATGGCCGCGGTCTTGGCGAGTTCGGCAATCACCACCGCTTCCAGCCCCTCGACATCGATCTTGACGAACATCGGCAGATCGCCTGCCAGCAGCGGATCGACCAATGGGGCGTTGATGGTGTGGATCACCACCCCGCCGCCTGAAGGCTGCCCATCCTCGCGCCCGGCGAGCGTGGCGGTGCCGGTGTGGCCCTCGGCGACGGTGATCGTCACTTCGCCCACGCTGTCGGCAATGGCGAGCGGATGCAGCACAGTGCGCGCCGCCCCGCCGTTCAGCGCGACGTTGGCGGCAAGCCGTTCATGGGTGGCAGGCACCGGCTCGAAGGCGATCACCTGCCGGCATTTCGGGTTCTGCGCCGCGATCAGCGAATAGAGGCCCTGATTGGCGCCGATATCGACAAATACGAAGTCGTCCTGCTGGCCCAGCAGCAGATCGGCAAGGTCGCGGCCATAGGTGCCAAAGACGCAATAGCGGAAGGTCGTATCCTGCCAGTTGGGCACCATCAGCACGCCATAAGCCGAACGCACCGGGCCATCGCGGCGCGCCATCAGCGGAGCGAGCGCTGCCGCACGCCACTTGCGCAGGGTCTTGACCACGCCGTAGCGCCAGAATGCAGCAGGACTAGCCAAGCGGGGTTCCTTCCAGAAACGCAGTAATCGCATCGGCAGCCCGCTCGGCAGAGGGGCGGTCCGATAGCGAGAAGGTCGCATCGATCAGCGCCTTTTGTGCAGAGACATAGTCGGGATACAAAGCCAGCGCAGCATCGATTGCATCGAGCAGGCCGTCGGCGCTCTCCAACACCGGGCCGGCCTGCCAGTGCAGGTAATTGGGATCGCCGTGCCAGTCCACGCCGTGACTGTTGAGGAACAGGCAAGGGCGGGGGGTGTGCAGGAATTCATAGATCTGGCTGCTGACATCGCCGAGGTAGAGATCGGCGCGGTTGGTGTAGCTCATGTCGCTGCTGGCGGCGCTGCCGGTATCGATGTGGATGCGGGCCTCACCGGCAAATTCGGGGCCGGGCGGGCGCACGCGGGCGAAGCTGGGCGGATCGACCGTCACCACCCACTTGCGCTCGAACAGCATCACGTGCGGCGCGAAGATCAGGTTGT
>VFQM010000669.1_pt1 | contig 35878 bp, 32 predicted proteins | sample 3512391 | NCBI WGS metagenome assembly VFQM01 (sample SAMN10412369, study PRJNA504923) | tailings metagenome | isolation source: Replicate 1 from Balatoc abandoned mine | place: Philippines
ATCGCGCCAGCACCAGTCTCAGGAGCGGGTTTTTCAACACAATCCACCCACTTCCGGTCATTCGCTCCGGCACACGGTACTCCTGAAAGCTGACGCTTGGCTTCGGTGCAAAAACCGTCCCGTCTGGGGCGCGGGCTTGCTATGGCGGGTGGATGAACACCCCCGCCCCGCCCCGCATCCTGTCCATCGCCGGCTCGGACTCCTCCGGGGGGGCGGGCATTCAGGCCGATATCAAGACCATCGCCATGCTCGGCGGCTATGCGATGACGGCGATCACCGCGATCACCGCGCAGAACACCTGCGGCGTGCAGGGGATCGAGGCCATTTCCCCCGGCATGGTCGCGCAGCAGATCGCGTCTTGCATCGACGATATCGGGGTGGATGCGGTGAAGATCGGGATGCTCGCCGATACGCACGTCATCGCCGCCGTGGCGGACGCGCTTGAGGGGGCGGAGGCTCCGATCGTGCTCGACCCGGTGATGATCGCCACCAGCGGCGCGGTGCTGGTCGGGCCTGAGGCGGTTGCGGCGCTGCGCACCGTGCTGTTCCCGAAGGCGGCGCTGCTGACCCCCAACCTCCCCGAACTCGCTCACTTGGCAGGCCGCGCTCTGCCGACGCACGAAGCGATGGTTGCGGCCGCCGCGCAACTCGCCGCTGCCACGGGTGCGGCGGTGTTGGCCAAGGGCGGCCATGCTGACAGCGAACGCATCACCGATGTGCTGATCGTGCCGGGCAAGGCGCCTCTCGCCTTCGATCACGCCCGCATCGACACGCAGCACACCCACGGCACCGGCTGCACGCTGTCGTCAGCGATCGCGACGCTGCTGGGACGCGGGGAGAGCCTGCCCGAAGCGGTGCGGCTGGGCCGGGAATTCGTCTTCGCGGCGATTACCGCAGCACCCGGCTTCGGCGCGGGCCACGGCCCGCTTGGCCATCAGGCGGTGCGGGGGACCTCCTGATCCGTTCGTCCTGAGCGTGTCGAAGGACCGCACTTCCATTCAGATGAGGGCCTGCGCCTTGCAAAAAAGAACAGTGCTTCGACACGCTCAGCACGACCGGAGGGACTTTGCCCCTCAATCCTCGGCTGCGTGGTCCTTGATGTCGTAGTAATCGGCGATTGCCGTCCAGGCCTCTTCCGCGGTTTCGACCCAGGTGAACAGGTCGAGATCGCTCTTCGAGATCACGCCCTCTTCCGCGAGCGCCTCGAAATCGACGACGCGGGTCCAGAAATCACGCCCGAACAGGATGATCGGCATGGGCTTCATCTTGCCGGTCTGGATCAGGGTGACGAGCTCGAAGAATTCATCGAAGGTGCCAAACCCGCCGGGGAACACCGCGACCGCGCGGGCGCGCAGCAGGAAGTGCATCTTGCGCAGCGCGAAGTAGTGGAACTGGAAGCTGAGATAGGGCGTGACATAGGGGTTGGGCGCCTGTTCGTGGGGCAGCACGATGTTGAGCCCGATGGATTCCGACCCTGCGTCCGATGCGCCGCGATTGCCCGCCTCCATGATCGAGGGGCCCCCGCCGGTGGTGACGACGAACTGGCGAAGGCCGTTCTCGATGATGCCCTTTTCGCTGACCAGCCGGGCGAGGCGGTAGGCCTCGTCGTAATATTTCGCCTTTTCGGCAAGGCGGGCGGCGACCTTCTGATCGTATTCGCTGCCGTTCTTTGCGGCTTCGATGCGCGCTTCGGCCTGTGCGGGGCTGGGGATGCGGGCCGATCCGTACATCACCAGCGTCGATCCGACCCGCGCTTCATCGAGCAGCATTTCGGGCTTGAGCAGTTCGAGCTGGAAGCGCACCGGGCGCAGCTCGTCGCGCAGCAGGAAATCTGTGTCCCGGAAGGCCAGCTTGTAGGCGGGATGCGCGGTCTGGGGCGTGCGCTCGGGGCCGCCCTCGGCAAAGCGGGTTTCCTCACCCGCGCGGTAGAACTTGCGGTTCGTCAGGTCTTTGTCAGTCATTGTTAGACCCCTGCCAGACCCCGCTTAGACCCGCAATAGGGCAGGCTAGCCCCCGCCTGCGCTGCGGTTTCACGTGAAACATCGCCGGGCGGGATCGGTTCGGGGCCGGCACCCCGGCGCTTCCGGGACCCGCATGGCGCGCGCCACCATGATTGATGCCGCGCACCATGCGGGCAAGGCGACCGGCCTTGCGACCCAAAGGGCTGGCGCCCGACCCTTGTCGTGACGCAGCGACCGCCGGGAGCACATCCACGGCTCGGGGCGGTCAGGCGATCGGCTTGTTCCGGCACACCGTCCTGTGCCTGCGGCGCAGTGTCCCCGAACCCCGGACGCGGATCATCCCCCTGAACCAGGTGATCAAGCCGCCCGACAAGCGGTCATCCCGAAACCGCCATGTCATTGGCCCGACAAAACAGGGGCCAGTGACTTGAAGCCCGACAATCCAGCGTCGCCGCCCGTGATAGACGCACCGGGCGTCCGAGGATGTAAAACATTGTAAAGCCGATTGTTCAGACAATTCACGCTGACAGGGCATGAAATGCTATCACAATCAGCGGCATTGGCGACTTCCGCCATTTTTTCGAGCCTGTCCGAAGACTTGGCCATGACCCGCCCAGCACCCAATACTGAGGGACAAGTGCTTGACGCCATTAGGGCAAACTGCTGTTCGGGCCGCATGAGAATAGCCATCGTCGACGATGACCACGAGATCACCGCGCACCTTGTGGCCGAACTCTCGGCCCGAGGGCTGCTGGTGGAGGCCTTCGGCAGCGGCGCAGCGGCCAAGACCGCGCTGGCGCGCGACACCTTCGATGCCGTGGTGATCGATTGGAACATGCCCGGCCAGACCGGTATCGAGATCGTGCGCGAGGCCACCGCGACGCTGACCAATCCCCCGCCCTTCCTGATCATGACCAGCCGTTCCGACGATGCCGATATCGTCGCAGGGCTGGAAGCAGGGGCGAGCGACTATATCGTCAAGCCTGCGAACACCGCCATCCTGCACGCCCGCATCATGGCCGCCGTGCGCGCCCGCTCGCACCTTGGGGTGGGCAGAGCGATCACCTTCGAAGGTTACCGGATCGAACCTGCTACGCAATCGATCAGCCTGCACGGGCAGTCCATCACGCTCACCCACAAGGAATTCCGGCTGGCTGCGCTGCTGTTCAACAACCTCGATCGCCCGCTGTCCCGCAGCTATCTGTTGTCGGAAGTCTGGAGCGCGGCCACCGGGGTCGAAACGCGGACGCTCGATGTGCACATTTCGCGCATCAGGAGCAAACTCAAACTCTGCCCGGAAAATCACTATGTCATTCAAGCAGTTTTCGGCTTCGGCTATCGTCTTTCGCGCTACGAGGATGACCGCCCCTAGCCTGCGGGTACGCGCGCTGGCGGCTCTGCTGGCGATCGGGATGGTGGCAGGCTGCGCCATCGACAAGGAGCTGAGGCTCGACCGGCAAGGCCCGGGCCTTGCGCCAGGTGCGGCGGTGGCGATCCTGACAGCGCCGCCCGAAAGCGATCAGTCCGCCCGCTTTGCCGCCGCCCTTGCCCAAGCCTTCGCCGTGCGCGGCCACGTGGTATCGGACACCGCCCCGGTGACGGCGGTGTTCGGGCTTGCCCGGCGCCCCCGCGCAATCGGGACCGCCGATGGCAGCCCATCGGTCAGCGATGGCGCGCAAGGCGATGTCGTGTGGATTTCCGCTCCGGCCGAAAAGCGAGCGTTTCAGGCCTGCGCGGGCGAACGCGTTCGGGCCACTCTCGCCCTTTACGGGCGTGAGGACAAGGCGCTGATCTATCGGGCGACGGCCGAACGCGATGGCTGCGATTTCACGAAGGCCGATGTAGATGCGCTGGCTACGGCACTGGTCGAGGCAGCGCGTCGCTGACCGCAGCGCCATCTCCCCCGCGCGGCATCGACTGGACCAGCGGCAGTGTAACCGCAAACACCGTTCCGCCGCCAGCGTTCGGCCATGTCTCGACCGCGCCGTGGTGGGCGTCGACCACCCGCTTCACGAAAGCAAGGCCCAGACCGGCGCTCGGCTGATCGCTTGTCCCGCGCGGGCCGAACCGGGCAAAGGGATCGCGGCGCCGCTCTTCGGGCAGACCCGGTCCGTTGTCGGTCACGGTGATCTGCACCGCGTTCGGCCCTGTCACGGCGAGTTGCACGATCACCGTGCCCCCGTCCTGAATGTGCTTGATGGCATTGCCGATCAGATTGGCGGCAAGGCGCGTGATCTGACTGCGGTCCATATCGGCAAACACCGGATCCTCCGGAATGTGCCGTTGCACCGCGATCCCCTTGCGCGAGGCGAGCGCATGGGCCTGATCCATCGCCTCGTGGAGGATGAATGACAGATCGTGACGTTCGAAACGGGCGCCGGTTTCGCGCAGCCGCGCCAGTTGCACGAAGCCATCAGCCAGCCCCAGCGTCAGTTCGGCCTGACTGCGGATGCGCCGGGCGATATCGGCATTGGTCTCATCGAGTGAAAGCGTGAGCGCCATGATCGCCACCTGCGGCGATCGCATGTCGTGCGACAGGAATTCTATCAGTTCGTCATTTTCGCGCTGGCGCTGACGCATCTGGGTGATGTCGCGCAAGGCGGTGATGTGGTTGCCCTGCGCTGCCTGATGCTGCCCTGCCAGCGGCGCGGTCGCATAGAGGAACACCCGGCCATCACGCAGCGTCACCTCGGCAGCATCGCGGTCAATCGTCAGTTTCTGGTTGATGTAGAGATCGGCAAGGCTCTGCCCTTCGGGATCGGGCGTTGCGTTGAACAGGTGGCGCGCGGCCTGGTTGAACAGCAGCACGCGGTTGTCCTTGTCGGTGACGATGGTCGCATCGGGGGAAGCCTCGATGGCGCTGCGCACGAACAGCAGCGCCCCGCTGACCTCGCCGACCAGCTGGCGCATCTGGTTGACTTGCTGCGCCACGATATCGAAGCCCCCCGCGCTGGCAGTCTCGCCGGTGGCCTGCATCAGATGGCGGGCTTCGTGCGACAGATAATCGGACACCACCGTCAGTCGGCGCCAGCTCCACATCGGATAGGCCAGCGCCAGCAGCAACAGCGCCGCGCCCGGCGCAATCCAAAGGCCGGCCAGCGGGACAAGCACGATGCTCGCCGCGGCGACGCTCCCCATCAGGCCAGCGGACAGCAGGAAACCCGCGCGGGCCGACAGCTTCCAGAAGCCGAGGAACTGGACAAACAGGGCCGCCGCGGCAAGTGCGAGGACCCAGTTGGCCGATGCCTCGCGGATCAGCGCGCCGGAGCGCAGCGCATCGAGCAGATTGGCCTGCGTCTCCACCCCCGACATCAGGGCAATGTCACGCGCTGGAACGGAGTGGGTGTCGCCCATCCCCTGCGCTGTCGCCCCGACTAGCACCGTGCGCCCGGCGATCAGTTCCCTCGGCACAGTGCCGTCCACCACCGCAAAGGCGGGGATGACCGGATAGGAATTGGCCGGATTGAAGGGCACCACGGGCGCAGGCTGCGCCGGATCGAGCGCCATGGGTGCGGGCTGCTCGCCCGGCAGGCCGAGGGCGGCCCTGACGAAATGCGGATAGGCTTTCCCGTCGATCCGCTGCTCCAGCGCAAAGCGTCGCAGCACGCCGTCGGTATCGGGCACGGTCTCGACATGGCCCATCGCCGCAGCAGCTTTGGCCAGCGCGGGGAGGGGATAGACAGGCTCAACCCCCTCGGCCGCGTTCAACCTGGCCGCGAAATTGTGGGCCAGCACGACCTTGCCGTGGCGGCCGACCGCCTGCGCCAGTGCGGCATCATCCTGCGGATCGCCGGGTTCGACGAACAGGACATCATAGAGCACAACCCGCGCCCCGGCCGCGCGCAGATTGTCGATCAGTCTGGCATGGGTCGAGCGCCGCCACGGCCATTCCCCGACCTTGGCGAGACTGCGTTCATCGATCGCGACGATGGCAATGTCCTGCGCGGGTTCACTGCGGGCCAGCGAGGTGGCGAAATCGAGCATCGAATAATCAAGCCGGCGCGTCACTTCACCGCGGGCGACCGCCCAGGCAAGCGCCACGCCGCCGATCAGCAACACCAACCATTCCAGTGCCAGACGACGCTGGTTCAGCATTGCATCGCTCCGATCCGGCCTTGCCGACGCCCTATTCGGTCACTGTCAGGCGCTGGACCGGACCCCATACCTGAAGCAGCCCGTCATCGTCGATCTGCATCGCGGCCACGCGCCATTCATAGGTGCCGGGCGCAAGATCGGTCACGACGATACCCTGCCGGTCCATCGCCGTTTCATCGACGATCAGTTGCCCCGGCCGGGACACATTCCACAACTGGAAGGCATAGGTGGTCGCGCCTTCACCCTCAGGCAGCCAGACAAAGCGGTATCCGTCCGCAAGGCCGGAAGGCTCCGCGCTTGCGCTCGCGCCCAAACGCTTGCGCCGGAAGGAATAGACCTCGGCATTGCCTTCGATACCGCTGGCGCTGATCGCACGGGCGCGAACGAAATAGCGGCCGTCCGCGATGTTCTCGAAGGTGGCAGGGGCACCGCCGGCGCCGATCTGTTCGCCGATGATGTCGGTAAAGCCGGCGTCGCGGGCAATCTGCGTCCGGATACCGACCGCAGCTTCAGGCAAGGGTATCGAAAAGGCGACCGCAGGCTGTGTCTGGACCGCGCCGGGCGTGTCGATCGCGGGCGGCGGTTGCAGGCGTTCCTGCGGCCCGATGCCGTCCGCACCCGCCGCCAGCCCGAAGCCCGCCCCCGTCAGCGCCTGCTCATCGCCTGCCGCCGTGGCCACGGATCCTTCGACCACTTCGACCACCGAAGTTTCGCCCTTCTCAGCATAGCCGACCCGGAAGATCGTGCCGCGCACCGCACTGACCGTTGAAGGCGTGCCGATCCGATAACGCTCGCGCGGGCGCAAGCCGGGCACCTGAGCCTCGCCGCGCCCGGTCAGCACCTTGAACTCGATGTCCTTGAGATCATCGAGCCGGTAGATGCGCGATCGCACCAATTGCGCCTGCGTGTTGGTCGGCATGGTGAGCAGCGCACCGCCATTGCCCCGCAGCGAGACAAAGCCGTTGCCACCCGTGCGGACCGTCGCCCCCTCCGGCACGACCATGCCGCGCGCAGCCAGCTGCCCATTGATGGTCACCTGCCCGGAAAACGCCTCAACCCGCAGATCGGCCGGGCGATAGGCGAGCAGATCCCGGGGCAGGCGGATAACCGTGTCCACCGGAATGCGGCGGGCATTGCCGATGCGATTGAACCGCATAAGGGCCGCAAGGTGACGCTGCGACACAAGGAAATCGCGCGCCAGCGTGTAGAGGGTTTCGCCGCGCTTGATCCGGTGCTCGATGTAATCAGGCTCCTGCGCGCCTGCCGAAGCGGAAGCAAACAGGCACGCAGCCGCAACCGCTGCTGTCAGTGCAGAGAAATGCACCGAACTGACAATCCTGATCACCACATCGCCCCGTTGTTTTTTGCTATCCTGCACCGCCAGCAAACGCGAAAGCAAGCGCGAAGCAGCAGATCACGGCAAGGCTGCCAGTCCCCGCGACAAGGCGGGGCACGCTGTGGAGCGATGCGCGGCGTACAATCTTGTCAGCCTGAACCGTCACGCACCTGCTCCGCCCCTGCCCCGATTCTTTCCGCCTAGGCGAGATGGGGGGCGGAAGCCGAGTAAATAGATGTAAACTTACCGACGAGACCGACAGCGCATGAGGCAAGGCCTGCCCGAGACCTTGCATCTCGTGTGGAGCCAAGAAAAGGCGGCCGGGTGTCAAAGGACAGGTGGCTGCGGCATTATGGCGCTGAGGAACTAATTTTCCTCTAGCGCCCTGAATTGCATATGATTTTTGGTGGAAGCAATGCTGGCTGAGTGTGCCCCGGCATCTGACCGGCTAGCGGCAGGCCCTCTCAACCTCCAAGGCAATACGCCTTTTCCACTCCGGCGCTTCCTGCGTAGCCCATGATCGACACTCCTTGAGAATCGCGACTACTGGCAGGGGCGGAAGACCAAGCCGATCGGGAACGATAATTATCCGGGATCAGCAAACGATCACGACGATGATGATGCGATCGCCTAGCCGAAACAACAGGCGCTGCTATGTGGTTGGATCAAGAATTGAGTTCTGACTCAAACCGCTCCGCTGAGCCGCACCGGATGTAGCCGAATTCGCTCGGAGTGAGCCCAGCCCGTCGAAGCACAGCAGCTGCAGTTTTCGGGTGAAGCAAGTTTCGGGCGCAAAGCTCGCTGCTAGTAATAACTTCGCTAGCCAGCGAAGTTAATTCAGACCGTGGATACAGTCGTGCGCCGCGCTGAGTGCCGACCTTGTATCCTTCGATAGTTGCCCGGTCACGCAGCGGTACGTTCAAGATGTCGCACGCGTCGGCCTGGTTCAGCATGTTTTCGAACGGGAACGATGACCAGTCGGACATACAGAATTCGACGGATCGAATTGCGTCAACGTCTTTCTGCTCCACGATGATAGAGCGCACGCAACTGCCGTCAGTGGCCACTGCATAGCTCCATTCCCCCTCGATCAATCGCCGTAGGACCGGTCCCCAGGCCTTTTCGCGACCGCCGACCCCACGCATCGCAGCAGTCAGGGGAACTGGCTGCGAAATAGCCGACACGGGGATCGCACCCGCCAAAAGGGCATCTTCAAATTGCTTTACCGATACACGATCGACCCTGAGACTCGGGTCCATTGTCCGATGCGGCGCCTTTGCCCATCCGAGTTCATTCATCGCACAAAGCTGCTCGATCCCATAAGGCGGAAGGCCAAGAGACTTCGTCAAAGTGCCGACGGAAGGCCAGTCCCGAGTTGAGGCAATGGCCTCCAACTCTACCCGATTAAACGCGGTCACCGCCTCGCCGCGATGGAGGGCGAACAAACATTCGAGTCGGCCAGAGGCGCGTGCGGTCCTGATAGTGCGCTTGGTCGCGCCAAGCATCTTCGCAGCCTCGTTTAGGTCTACGAGGTGCTCGTGAGGCGTGGTGCCATCGAGCGTAATGGCATCACGCACTCGATCAAACTGCTCAACCAATGATGCGGGAAGTCGCGACCGGCACAAGCCACCTAGGACCCGCTGGAGCGCCTTCAGCGCCTCACACCGAGGTTGCATTTTTCTGATGTCTCCTACAGCCTCTAGCGCTCGCCAAGGCGTGTCAGGCCACGCACAAAGGAGATCAGGAACGACCGACAGGGCTTGCGCAAGTCGTGCTGGCTGATCGCGCCAAACATTCTCCCTTGGATTGCCGAGGGTGGGATCTACGATGCGCGCTGTGACCAGCGCCAGTTCAAAAATTTCACCACCGTTCAGCGCTCGCAATTCTGGAGGCAGCTTTGACTTCGCTCTCTCGCGGGCATCATTGGTGCCGAAAAGCAGGTCGGCGAAGAGTTGCAGACCCGGACGTTGGTCCTCCGGGACGAACTGGCCAGGCAGGTCCCGCAAATCTTCGCCGCAACTCTCGCACAAAGTGTAGGATGAGATCGTAGCCCAAGTCTGCGCAGCTCCGCAGGTGCAGTCGGAACGCAGGATTTGCCAAGAGGAGGTGCACACCGGGAAAGTTCGCAGCAGCCAGCTGGCACGATAGTAGGGAACATCATCAGCGGCTAGCGATGCCGGGGCAAACCTTCGCTCCCTCGTGTGGACGTCACCAGCACAGACGATCGATCCCAGATAGCGGCATCGTTCATCACCGAGATCCTCCGCACGCAGCGCTTCAACCACCGGCAGGTCGCTGCCGAGAATCACCGCCAGTCCTGTTCATGGGTATCCCAGTCGAGCGGGCCGATGTCAGTCGCGTGAACCATACGACGCTCGAAGGCCGCGTTACGCGGGAGACGTTCCACTTCTTCGTTCGTGCCCATCACCACAACGGGAGCGATGCCACCATTCAAGATCTCCTTCACGGTGTTCATGATATGGCGGGCCTGACCGCGGTCGACCGCATGGTTGAATTCATCAAGGATAATCAGTTCAACGCCTCGGTTTTTCAGAAGTTTGATTGCTCGCTTCTTCAGGTTCTTCGGATAACGGTCGCAAGAGGCTTAGGAGAAGATCGAACGATCTTAGAAGCAAGCGCAGGGAGGTTAACAAAAACCGCTCCCACGCTATCTAGAATTTTAACCTGCTCGAGCAAATCACGGACAATATGAAACCCCATTTCCTCGGTACCAACAAGAAATTTCGCGTCTAAATCTCTGAACACCTCGGCGGCACCACTATCGACCTATGACATTGTGGTAGCGCAAGTCGAGGCTGCGATGGGGCAGTCGCTCCACGAGCTGGTCGGTGCCTGCCGAGAAGCGTGCCCCGGCATTGCGGCTTACTATCCGCCGGAAGACCTGGTGCTGTATGCAAGCGCGCTGTTGCAGGACAAGCCGCCGACCAATGCGACCTATCTTGCCAAGGGTTTCGGCGAAGCGCTGCTGGCACATTGGGAGGAGCTGCTGCTGGGGGTGCAGCGCACAGTGACCTTCCTTGAAGAGGAACGAGTCTTCGACGCCAAACCTCTCCGTGAAGGTGGCACAGGCGCAAAAGCTTATGCTGAAGCGGTTAGCGTATATTTGGCATTCGCCATTACGCGCCTTGCTGACAGAGCGAGCACAATTTGTGGTTGGGACACTGGCTATACCAAGATCCGCAATACTTTTGGTAGGCAAGCTATCCCGATGACATGGGATTTCGCAGAAGGAAATCCATTCTCAGATTCAACTGGCAACTGGAATTCGTGTGGCGAGTGGATTTGGAAGTTTGTTGCTGGATTGGTCGCCGCCATACCAGGCGAAGAACGGCAGCATGATGCACAAACTGTCGATTTTCCAGCTGGGACTGTGATCTCAACAGATCCCCCCTACTACGATAACATTGGGTACGCAGATTTGTCCGACTTCTTCTTCTGTTGGATGAAACCAGTGATGCGTCCCGTATATCCTAGTATTTTTGGCGTTCTGGCGACTCCCAAATCTGAAGAACTTGTCGCTACGCCTTATAGGCACGGTGGGAAGGCAGCAGCTGAGGCGTTCTTCCTTGACGGAATGCGCAAAGCAATCGCGAACATGGCCTCCGGAACAGAAGGCGATATTCCAGCAACAATTTATTATGCTTTCAAGCAGAGTGAAGTAGCTCAGGAAGGTATAAGTTCCACGGGCTGGGCAACTTTCCTACAGGCTGTAGTCGAGGCTGGCTATTCGGTTGTCGGTACTTGGCCCTTGCGTACAGAGATGGCGAACCGCATGATTGCTTCTGGCACAAACGCGCTCGCAAACTCAGTCGTCCTTGTCTGCCGTAAGAAGAAACCTTCGGCCGAGATCGTTACCCGGGCTGAGTTCATTCGTGCATTGAAGCGCGAACTTCCGCCGGCGATTGCAGAGTTACAGGCTGCGAACATTGCACCGGCGGACATGCCACAATCGGCCATCGGCCCCGGCATGGGCGTCTACTCTCGATACAAGGCAGTGCTGGAATCGGACGATAGTCCAATGGCGGTCAGGCACCGCCAACTCCTTCCTCCATACCACCAGAACGCAATCCGACCCGGTTCAGTGGTGTAGTCTCCATTTCGCCCGACCGGCCAGCTCGCGACATGCATCAGATCGTCGAGGCGATTGTCGAGCAACTGACCACGCTACCCGGCAACAGAGTGACATTGCGGCTTGAGATCGATGCTGAAGTCCCGGGGGGGTGGACCGGGCGAAAGTGAGAACCCTCATCGAAAATGCGAACACTCTTGGGTTTTCGGAGAAGACGGTCGAATAACGATATGAGGGCGCTGCGAGGTTACCGATGGCTTCAGAAGCTAGGCAACGATCGCCAAAGCCAACGCGCTATAAGGTCTGCGGCGACCATTGCTCGCTCAAAGTCAGGTCAATCTCGCAGCGATCGGGCAGATCAATTGGCTTCTTTCGCGAGCGGTAAATGCATGGCAGCACTTATTCGCCCTGACTTGAAGCGCGGCTGCGGCCATCCCAACATTAGCTTGTGACGGCCCATACAATTAGGTTGGGCCGTCAGGTGGCTGGATGCCCCGCAAGGATTCGAACCTTGATTGACGGAGTCAGAGTCCGCTCTCTTACCATTAGAGGACGGGGCATCGGCCATTCGCCGGGCAAGACCGGCGGAATCAGCGAGCGCGCTCACTAGTTTCGCGCGGAGCGAAGGTCAAGCGTTGAGGTGGCGGCAGGCTGCTTGCTCTCGGGCAAGGCTTGGGGTAACTTCGCCCCAAGTGCCATGTGCAGGGAGGGCCCGCGTGCATGGTGATATGAAAGTACTGCAAGCATGGCGGAAACACTCCCGCCGGACAGGAATAGAAGTGCTGGGAAAAACCGGGGCGGCAAGTCCGGCAAGGTAGCCGATTTCCGCTACAAGCGCCCCCCTCAGCCCGATGCCCGTGCCCCCGGAGGCCGCGATGCGCGCCGACCGGCTCGCCCCGCAAAGGCGGGGCCGCGCGCACGCCCGGACCTTGCCGATATCGGCGCGATCAAGGCCCCCACCAACGGAGAGGCCTATGCCGCGCTTGACCTTGGCACCAACAATTGTCGCCTGCTCATCGCGCGCCCGTCGGGCCGGGACTTCACCGTGATCGACGCGTTCAGCCGCGTGGTGAAGCTGGGTGAAGGGCTGGCGACGTCGGGCCGTCTGTCGGATGCGGCGATGGACCGCACCCTCTCGGCGCTGACGATCTGTGCCGACAAGCTCCAGCGCCGCAATGTCCGCCTTGCCCGCAGCGTGGCGACAGAGGCTTGCCGCCGCGCCGAAAACGGCCCTGAATTCATCGAACGCGTCCGCCGGGAAACGGGCATCGCGCTCGACATCATCAGCGCGGAAGAGGAAGCACGCCTTGCCGTGCTGGGGTGCCACATCCTGCTCGAAGCGGGCGAAGGCCCGGCGGTGATCTTCGACATCGGCGGCGGCTCGACCGAACTCGTGCTGGTCGAATCCGACGCCGCCAACCGCGTGCCGCGCATCCTCGATTGGCAAAGCGTGCCGTGGGGCGTCGTCTCGCTGACCGACACAGTCGGGCGGGCTGAGGACAGCGAAGCGGCGCGCATTGCCCGATTCGCCCGGATGCGCGAAATGGTCGCCACCAGCTTCGCGCCCTTCGCTGCGCGCGTGGCCGAGGCCGGGCAGCATCCGGATATCCGCCTGCTCGGCACCAGCGGCACCGTGACGACGCTCGCCAGCCTCTATCTCGAACTGCCGAGCTATGATCGCAAGGCCGTGGACGGGTTGATCGTGCCGGCCGCCGAAATGCGCGAAATCAGCGCCCGGCTTTCGGCGATGACCCCTTACGAGCGTGCGACCCTGCCCTGCATCGGGCAGGACCGCGCCGATCTGGTGGTGGCCGGCTGCGCAATCCTTGAAGCGATTCTCGACCTGTGGCCCGCTCGCCGACTGGGCGTTGCCGATCGCGGCATCCGCGAAGGCATCCTGCGCAGCATCATGGCTTCCGAACGCAATTCGGAACGTTCGCTCAAGGCCCTGAAGACCCAGCGCGGCGCCAATGGTTCCGGGCGACCTGCCCGATGACCCGCGGCGCCAAGACACCGGGCAAGCGGGTCAAGACCGCCAAGGGGCGCACCGCATCGCAGGTGCGCTGGCTGGAGCGTCAGCTCAACGACCCTTATGTGCGTCAGGCCAAGGCTGATGGCTACCGCAGCCGGGCGGCTTACAAGCTGATTGAGCTGGACGAGAAATTCGGCCTGCTCAAGGGCGCGAACCGGGTCGTCGATCTCGGCATCGCGCCGGGTGGGTGGAGCCAGGTCGTGCGCGCAAAGAAGCCCAAGGCCGAGGTGGTGGGGATCGACCTGCTACCGGTCGAGCCGCTTGATGGCGTGACGATCTTCCAGATGGACTTCATGGCCGACGAGGCCCCCGCCCTGCTCGCCGAAGCGCTGGGCGGCCCGCCCGATCTGGTCATGTCGGACATGGCGGCGAACACAGTCGGCCACAAGCAGACCGATCACCTGCGCACGATGGGGCTGGTCGAGGCGGGCGCGTGGTTCGCGGTCGAGAACCTCGCGCCGGGCGGGGCCTTTGTCGCCAAGGTGCTGGCAGGCGGGACCGACACCGATCTGCTCGCCCTGCTCAAGAAACACTTCGCCACTGTCAAACACGCGAAGCCCCCGGCGAGCCGCAAGGGTTCGTCGGAATGGTATGTGATCGCTCAGGGGTTCAAGGGCTAGAGGCAAGGCCTGCCCAATCAAAAAGGGCGGCCCGAAGCCGCCCTTTCGATCCGATTATTCAGCCGCCGGGGTCTCAGCAGCGGCAGGCGTTTCGCCCGCGGCCGGGGTTGCCTCACCCTCTGGCGCAGCCGCCGGGGCCGATGCGGCGGGGAGCGGCAGGTTCGAGCCCTGCGCATTGAGATAGGCTGCGATCGCGGCGCGATCCTCAACCTTGGAGAGGCCGGCAAAGCTCATCTTGGTGCCGGGGACATAGCCCTTGGGGTTCTTGAGCCAGGCATCCATCTTGTCCCAGTCCCACGTGCCGCCCACGGCCTTCAGTTCGGCGCTGTAGGCAAAACCGGCGTGGGAGGCGACAGCCTTGCCCATCGTGCCGTGGAGGTTGGGACCAATCCCGTTGGCGCCGCCCGCGTTGACCGTGTGGCAGCTCTGGCACTTGGCGAAGGCCTTTTCGCCGGCCGCAACCAGGTCGGCGGCAGGCATGGCATTGAGCGCATCGGCGATCGACATTTCAGCCGGGCCGCCCGATTCTTCGACGGCACCTTCGATCACGTAGCCAAGCTTTTCCGGACGCTGCGGCTTATCGCCGTGGAAATACTTGCCCGACAAGATCGAAAGACCCAGCCCGAGACCAGCTGCGAACAGCACCCAGCCGGCGGCAGTGTTGAACAGATCGCCGCCACCGTTGCGGTTGCCAGCGTTATCCTGCGAAGAGTTGTCCTGTGTCATCCCGCGCGCTCCATAGTGTCGGCCTCGGCCTCGCGCAAGACCGATCGTGGCACGAATTCTTGCACCTTTTGCAAGCAGGCTTGTGCGGCCGCGCGCGGCGCTCTAGGCGCTTGGGATCATGCGATCCTTCCCCGGCCCCGCCATCGAAATCGTCGACCGCATGCGCGCCGCCGCAGCCGCCGATCCGGCACGCGCCATTGCCTTTCAGGGTTCGCCGGGGGCCAATTCCCACCGCGCCGCGACCGAAGCCGCCCCGGACCTGCACCCGCTTCCGTGTTTCAGCTTCGAAGACGCGCTGGAGGCGGTGAAAGACGGGCGGGCGGGCCGCGCGATCATCCCGATCGAGAATTCGCAGCACGGCCGGGTGGCGGACATCCACTTCCTGCTTCCCGAAAGCGGCCTTAACATCGTTGGCGAATATTTCATGCCGATCCATCATGCGCTGATGGCGCTGGGGCCGGGGCCCTTCGAAGCGGCCTATTCGCACCCGCAGGCGCTTGGCCAGTCACGCCGCTATCTGCGAGAGCGCGGCATCGTGCCGCTCAGCCATGCCGATACGGCGGGCGCGGCCGCCTATGTCGCTGAACGCGGTGACCTGACAGTGGCCGCCATCGCCCCCGCTCTCGCCGCACAGCTTTACGGGCTCACCATCATCGAGAACAATGTCGAGGACAGCGCCGACAACATGACGCGCTTCGTGATCCTCGCCAAAGAGCAACTGGCTCCTGCGGCACTTGCAGGCCGGCCGGTGATGACCACCTTCGTCTTCGAGGTGAAGAACATCCCCGCGGCGCTTTACAAGGCGCTGGGCGGGTTTGCGACCAACGGGGTGAACATGACCAAGCTGGAAAGTTACCAGCAGGGCACCAGCTTTGCCGCGACCACTTTCTACGCCGACATCATCGGCGCGCCGGGCGATCCGGCGGTGGACCGTGCGCTGGAGGAATGCGCGTTCCATTCCAAGGAATTGCGCCTTCTGGGCAGTTACGAACAGGCCCGCGCCCGGGGTTGACCGGGGAGCAATGCGGTTTCCCGTTGCGCAGGCCTCTCCGGCGTGCAACCACTGCTGCGGGATGACCGCAGCGGCCGCACAAAGCCTTTCCGAATCGCCAGTGGAATCAGGTGGATCACCCCCTGCCGGGTGGGAACATCTGCGCGCCGATCCCGAGGTCCAGTTCGCCCCCGTCACCATCCCCGACCGGCCGCCCCCTGAACCGAGCTGGCTGGCCAAGCAGATCGACAAGCTGTTTTCATGGCTCGGCGATCTGCTCGCTCCGATCGGGCAGGCGCTGGCGGCCTCGTGGTGGTGGCTGCAATGGGTGCTGCTTGGGCTTGTTGCCTTGTTCGTCGTAGTCTTGCTGGTGCGCCTTTATGACCCGGCATTCTTCCGTTTCGGCAAGCGCAACAAGGCTGCGGCGACAGCCGATGTCGAGCCGTGGCGTCCCGATGCTGCCACCAGTCAGGCGCTGCTTGACGATGCCGACCGGCTTGCTGCCGAAGGCCGTTATGACGAGGCGACCCACCTGTTGCTTCAGCGCAGCGTTGCCCACATTGCCGCCACCCGGCCCGACTGGGTCGAACCTTCGAGCACCGCACGCGAACTTGCCGGGCTGCCCGCCCTGCCGCCGCCGGCGCGCGCTGCCTTCAGTGTGATCGCGGGACGGGTCGAGGCGTCGCTGTTTGCGCTCAGGGCGCTGGAGCGGTCCGATTGGGAGGCGGCGCGCGCGGCCTATGCCGAATTCGCGCTATCGCGAATCGATGGCGCACGCTCAGACCCGCGGGCCATCGTCGCATGACCGCTGCTGCCACCGCCCGTCCCGCCGCTTTCACGAAACTCGGCGCCTTCGCGCTCGTCTTCGGCGGTGCGGCGCTGTTTCTTGCGATGCTGTGGCTGATCGGTGCCGACGCCGATTTCGCCGGTGAGCGCGGCAGCGGGCAGGCGCATGCGTCGAGCAACGGGTTGAACGGCTACACCGGCCTTGCCCGGCTGGCCGAGGCGCAGGGCTACGCCGTCGAACGGTCGCGCAACGCTGCCGATCTGGAGACCTATGGCCTGCTGGTGATCACCCCCGACTTCTTCGGCGATGGCAAGGAAGTGGGCGAGATCATCGAGAAACGCCGGTTCCGGGGGCCGACGCTGGTGATCATGCCCAAGTGGTGGGCTGCCAAGCCGCCGCCCAACCTGCCGCCCGAAGACCGCGCCAAGTTCAAGAAGGGCTGGGTCACGCTTGGCGGAGCCGAGGCATCCGAATGGCCCGATGTCCTGCCGACCGGCTACACCTTCAAGCATCGGGTCTTCCCCGAGCCCAAGCGGCCGATGGTCGAAATCGTGAAGGACCCCAAGACCGGCAGGCCCGTGGCCAAGCGCCGGGCGGCCGAAAAGCCAGCCCCGCCCCCTGCGCCGGCGCGCTGGAGCGGCATGGGGTTCAGCGGCGTGCTGCCAGCCTCGACAATGCTCTATGCTCTGCCCGGCAAGGATCACGAGGCGCTCGTCACCGATGACAAGGGCCGCGTGCTGGCTTTCGGCATCGGCCTTGGCGGCGAGGACCTGCCCCAGACCGAGGAAGACGAGGACATCTACCGGGAGCGTGTCCAGCCGGTGATTGTTCTGGCCGATCCGGACCTTGCCAACAACTACGGCCTTGCCGATCCGCAGCGCGCCGCCGCGGCGCTTGCGCTGATCGACGAACTGGCCGCTGCCGACGATATCGACACAGTGGTGTTCGATCTGACGCTGGCAGGCTTTGGCGCTTCGGAAAACCTGCTGACGCTGGCGTTCCGCCCCCCGTTCCTCGCCGCCACGCTGAGCCTGCTGGTTGCGCTGCTGATCGTCGGCTGGCGGGGGTTCCAGCGGTTCGGCCCGGCGGCGGCCGACAATGGCCCGGCGATCGCCTTCGGCAAGCGCCAGCTGATCGCCAACGGCGCGAACCTGATCCTGCGCGCGCGCCGCTTCCGCCTGCTGAGCGCGCCCTATGCAGCGCTGGCTGCGCGGCGGCTGGCGGACCGGCTGGGCCTGTCGCGCCATGATGGCCCGGCGATCGACGCTGCGCTTGCCCGCCGCCTGCCGGGCGAGGAACCCTTCACCAACCGGGCCGCGCGGCTCGAAGCGGCGGAAAAGCCCGCCGATATCCTCGCCGCCGCGCAATCGCTCGACGATCTCGCTTCCAAATTGCAACAGGGACAATCCACCCGATGACGATGACACTCGGCGATGTTCGCCAACTCACAGGCGCGATCCGCGCCGAAATCGCCAAGGCGATCGTCGGTCAGGAAAGCATGGTCGACATGCTTTTGGTCGCGCTGCTGAGCGAAGGCCACGTGCTGCTGGAAGGTCCGCCGGGCACCGCCAAGACCTTCCTCGCGCAAAGCTTCGCGACCGCGCTGGGCCTCGATTTCGGGCGCATCCAGTTCACGCCCGATCTGCTGCCGGGGGACATTCTGGGTTCGAACCTGTTCAACTTCCAGACCAGCCAGTTCACACTCACCCGTGGCCCGATCTTCTGCGATCTGCTGCTGGCCGACGAAATCAACCGCACCCCGCCGAAGACGCAGGCCGCGCTGCTGGAAGCGATGCAGGAACGGCGCGTGACTTTGGACGGGGAGACCTACCCGCTGGGTGAGCGTTTCATGGTCGTCGCCACCCAGAACCCGATCGAGAACCAGGGCGTCTACCCGCTGCCCGAAGCGCAGCTCGACCGCTTCCTGTTCAAGCTGCTGGTGCCCTATCCGGCCGAGGAGGAAGAGGCGCGCATCGTCACGACCTTCGGCAAGCGTTCAGGGCCGCAGCGCCCGGCTGATCTGGGGGTCGTCGCAGTCACCAATGCCGCCGGCATTGCAGCAGCGACAGCCGCGCTCGATCAGGTCACTGTCGCTGAAGACATCACCCGTTATGTCGTGCGCCTGATCCGCGCCACCCGCGAGCATTCCGAACTGACCGTCGGCGCCTCGCCCCGCGCCGCGGTGCTGCTGGCGAACGCCGCCCGGGCCCGCGCCGCACTGGAGGGGCGGGATTATGTGATCCCTGATGACGTCAAGGCGCTCGCCGTGCCGGTGCTGCGCCACCGCCTGACCCTGTCCCCCGCCGCCGAAATCGAGGGGCGCGACATGGAAACGCTGGTCACCGAGCTGGTCGACGCGACCGAGGCCCCGCGGTGATCGCGCGCTGACGTGAAACCGGTTCTCCGCCTTTTCGGGCTGCTGTTCCGGCCGCTGCGCCCGCTGCTGATCGTCGCGCCGACGGAGCGTGCGGCGTGGATCGCCGCAGGCCTCGCGCCGGTTGCAGTGGTGATCGCGGCAACCGCGCCGGGGGCGTGGGTGGCCGCGCCCATGCTGGGGGGCGCGCTGCTGGTGCTGGTGGCGCTGGATGCGCTGCTGGCGGGCAAGCTCGCCGGCTGGGAAATCCGCACGGCGGAGGATATCGAAGTTGGCCAGCCCAGCACCCTCGCCATTACCGCACGGTTCACCTCAGGGCTGATCGCCCGCGCCGAGGCCGCGCTCGCCTGCGACCCGCGCTTGGCGAACGACGGCCGTATCGCCTTGTCCCTTGCGCCCGCGCCGCATGGCGAAGGCTGGCGCGGCGAGGCGGTGCTGACCCCCGACCGGCGCGGGACCGCGATGATCGAGCGTGCGTGGATGCGCTGGACCGGGCCGCTCGGCCTCGGGGCGCGGCAGGTCGCCTATCCGCTCGACAAGCCGGTGCGCATCTGGCCCGACCTGTCACCCGTGCGCTCGCCCGAATTGCAGACCTTCCTGCGCAATGCCCAGATCGGTCTCATCAACCGCCGCATCCGCGGCGAGGGCACGCAGTTCGAGGCGCTTTCCGAATACGAGCCCGGCATGGACCGCCGCCGCATCGACTGGAAGGCGAGCGCGCGCCACACCCGCCTGTTCGCCCGCGAAAACGAGAGCGAGCGCAACAACCAGATCGTGTTCGCCTTCGATTGCGGGCAGGCGATGTGCGAGCCGGTGGACGGTCTCCCCCGCATCGATCGTGCGGTTTCTGCCGCGCTCACCTGCGGCTATGTGGCATTGAAGGGCGGAGACAAGGTCGCACTGTTCGGCTTTGCCCGCAGACCGCAATTGATGACCCCCTTCATCGGTGACGCCCGCGCCTTCCACCGCTTGCAGAGCGCGGCAGCGGGCCTCGATTACGAACCGGTCGAGCCCAACTTCACGCTCGCGCTGGCCGAATTGACCGCGCGCCTGAAGCGGCGGTCGCTGGTGGTGGTTTTTTCCGATTTCACCGATCCGACCGCTGCCGAACTGATGGTCGAAAGCCTGGGCCGGCTGGTGAACAAGCACCTCGTGCTGTTCGTCACCATGACCGACAGCGAGATCGAGGAGATCATCGCCGCCGCGCCCGGCGATATCGCCACGCTCGCCCGCTCGGTCACCGCCGACAGCCTTGCGCAGCAGCGCAAGCTGGTGCTTGGACGGTTGCGGCGGCTGGGGATCGACGTGCTGGAAGCACCATGGGACGCCATCGGCCCGCGCCTGATCGATCGCTATCTGGCGATCCGCAACAGCGAAGCTATCGGATGAGAGGCAGATGAAGGCACCGATCATCTCTTCATGGTTCGGCCGCGGGCAGGTGGAATCATCGCCCGATATCGAGAGCGCGGCGCTGCGTTCTGACCGTTTCCGGCTGGAGCGCGAGGGCGACTGGAAGCGGCTTGAGGCGATCCTGGTGCGGATGGAAAAAGGCGGCCTGAGGCGCATTGCCGATGATGACCTGATCGCGCTTCCCGCGCTGTATCGCACCGCGGCCTCATCGCTGTCCGTCGCGCGCGAGACGTCTCTGGATGCCGCCACCCTCGCCTATCTTGAAGCGCTGGTGCAGCGCGCGTGGTTCCAGGTCTATGGCCCGCGGATGGGCTTTGTGCGGTGGCTGCGCGATTTCCTGCTGGGCGGGTGGAGCCGTGCGGTGCGCGAATTGTGGCTCGATATCAGCATCGCGCTGTTTGTGATGGTTGCGGGCACCGTGGTCGGCTGGCTGCTGGTCGCGCAGGACGAGGCGTGGTTCTACCGCCTGTTCCCCGCCAATCCCGGCGATGTGCGTGCGCCCGGGGCGACCCGCGAACAATTGCTGGAAAGCCTCGGGCATGATGAAGGCGCAGCCGGCCTCGCCGGGTTTGCGGCGCAGCTGTTCAGCAACAACTCGGGCGTGTGCATCCTCGCCTTCGCGCTGGGCTTTGCCTTCGGCATCCCGTCGCTGATGCTGCTGGTGCACAACATGGCGCTGCTGGGCGTGCTGTTGTGGCTGTTCAACGGGCAGGGGCTGGTGGTGGAACTGGCGGCGTGGCTTTCGGTCCACGGCACCACCGAACTGTTCGGCATTCTGCTGTCGGGCGCGGCAGGGCTGCATATCGGGCGGGCGATGGCCTTTCCGGGCAAGCGCCCCGTGCTCGATGCCGCCGCTGCCGCCGGGCGCCGATCGGCGGTGGTGATGGTCGGCGTGGTGATCATGATGGTGATTGCCGCGCTGCTGGAAGCCTTCCCCCGCCAGCTGGTCGAGGATACCGGCAGCCGCTTCATCATCGGCGGCTCGATGCTGGTCTTCTGGCTCGCCTATTTCATCCTTTACCGCCCCGCCCCGCGCGCCGCGGAGGCCGCCGCATGAGCCGGCGCGCCGCCCCCGCCTCGCGCCGCGATGAACGCAGGGCGCGCACGCTGATCACGCCCGAGGGGCTGGCACTGCCGATCACTCTTGCCCCGCGCGCATCGCGGGCGGGTGCGCTGATCATCGACGTCATGATCATCGTCTTCGGGCTGATCGCCTTCCAGCTGGCAATCTACTGGATCGCCGACGGCGTGCTCGACGGCACCCGCTTCGATCCCGATCAGATGAAGGGCGGCGCGATCGAATTCCTCGGCATCGTCGCGGCGCTGTTCGTGTTCTGCACCTGGTATGGCTATTTCCTTGTGCAGGAGCTTGGCCCGCGCGGAGCAACGCTGGGCAAACGGCTGGTCGGCATCCGCATCGCCGCACGCGGCGGGGCGCGCCTTACCCCCGAAGCGGTGATCGCTCGCAATCTGCTGCGCGATATCGAGATTTTCTATCCCCTCATCACACTGCTCGTGCTGACCGTGGTGGCCCAGAACGGCGCGCCGATCGGGATGCTCGGGTGGGTGATGACCGGGTGGTTCCTGATCTTCCTGCTGTTCCCGTTTTTCAACCGCGATTCGCTGCGGGCGGGCGATGTGGTGGCGGGCACATGGGTGGTCGAACGGCCCCGCCCCAAGCTCGCCAAGGTGCTGTCGGTCGAAGGGGCTGCCAAAGGCGCAAGCGATGTGACCGGCGTGCGCTATGCCTTCGGCGAGGCGGAACTTTCGATCTATGGCGAAAAGGAGCTTCAGACCCTCGAACGCATGCTGCGCGACAGCCCGCCCGAGGCACTCGCTGCCGTCCACGAAACGATCTGCCGCAAGATCGGCTGGGATCCGGGCGCGGGCGACGAAAGGGCTTTCCTTGAAGCCTACTATGCGCAATTGCGCAGCCGGCTGGAGGCCGACCTGAGGTTCGGCAAGCGCAAGGCGGACAAGTTTGCATGACGATGGATCGGCGCTTCTTCATCAGCGGCACGCTGGCACTGGGCGCGGGCGCGTGCATTCCGCCCGATCAGAGCCCGCTGGGCAGGCTCGCGGCGGAGCTGCGGATCATCGAGGCGGCGGGCGGCGGCACGCTGGGGGTGGAGATTTTCAACACCGCGACGGGCGCCTCGGTCGGCATCAACCAGAACCGGCGCTTCGGCCATGCATCGTCCTTCAAGTTCAGCCTCGCAGCGCTGCTGCTTCAGCGCCATGCGGCAGGCACGATCGATGCGGACCGGCGTGTGACGTGGACCGAGGCTGACATGATTTCTCATGCTCCCTTCACGGCTGAGCGGATTGCGACAGGCGCCACCTTGCGCGAATTGGCGCGGGCAACGCAGATCACCTCGGATAATCCGGCGGCGAACATTCTTCTGAAGCAGCTTGGCGGCCCGGCGGGGCTGACTGCGTTCTGGCGCTCGCTGGGCGACGAGACCAGCCGCCTCGACCGCTTCGAGCCGGAGATGAACCTCGTCCCCACGGCAGAATTCCGGGACACCACCACGCCTGCCGCGATGGCGCGCACGGTCGCCAAGATCATCTATGGCGATGTGCTGCCCGAGAATGTGCGCGCGGAGCTGAAGCAGTGGATGGTGGAAACCGAAACCGGCCTCAGGCGGGTGCGCGCGGGGCTGCCGGAGGGCTGGGTCGCAGGCGACAAGACCGGCACCAGCGGACTGATCGGCGGGACAGAATACAATTACATCGACATCGGTTTTGCCGAAGGGCCGAAAGGTGAAGGGCCGCTGACTTTCGCCTGCTATTTCCGCGCCCGCCAGACCGAAGCCGGGATGCAGCCAGCCGGCGAACAGACGCTCGCCCGCGTGGGCCGCATTATCAAGGAATTCGCCGAGCCGGAACGCGGCTTGCCGCTGGTGGGCAAGATCTACTGACCGACTCCCCTCCCCTCGGGGAGGGGGTCAGGGGGTGGGCCACGAAGCCGCAGGCGAGGGCTCCCATGCCAGCGGCCACGTGCGAGGCCTGCGGCCTCGCCCCACCCCCAGCCCCTCCCGCAGGCGGGAGGGGAGTTATGGCCTCAATGATCCGGCGTGCTCGACGCCTTCTCCTCGCCGCCGAAGATCGCGACTTCGTTCACGCCTGCGCTGGTTGCACGGCCGCGATACATGCCGGTGGTGTTGAAGCTGAAGATCGCGTGGCCTTGCGGCGTGACAAGGATCACCCCGCCATCCCCGCCGAGTTCGGCGACGTCGGCCATGACATCGTCCGCGACTTTTTGAGCCTTATCGGCATCGAGGGGGAAGGAACACAGCCTCGGGGTGTGGGTATCGCATTGGAATAGTGCCTCGCGCTCAAACTTGAGCCTCCCACAAATCTCGTGCGCCACGCCGACGCGGATGAAATACTCCCCCCAGCCCGTCGCCGAAACCGCGCAGGCGCGGTTGTCCGCATAGGTCCCCGCGCCGATCAGCGGCGCATCGCCGACGCGGCCCCAGCGCTTGCCGGTCATGCCGCCCGTGGAGGTGCCCGCGGCCATGTTACCATTCTGGTCGAGCGCCACCGCGCCCACCGTGCCGAACTTGTGGTCGACATCCAGGGCCGAGAGTTTCTCCGCCTTCAGCCGCTCCAGCGCCTCGCGCCGCGCGGGGGTCGCGAAATATTCTGGCGGGGTCACGGCAAAGCCTTTCGACACCGCAAAATCCTCGGCGCCCTTGCCGACGAGGAACACGTGCTCGCTCTGGGTGCGCACGGTATCGGCGAGGAGGATCGGGTTCTTGACCGTCTTCACCCCCGCAACCGCCCCCGCACTACGATCGCGCCCGTCCATGATCGAGGCGTCGAGCTCGTTGGTCCCGTCCCACGTGAACACGGCCCCCTTGCCGGCGTTGAACAGGGGCGAATCCTCCATGATGATGATCGCCGCCTTGATCGCGTCCATCGCATCACCGCCCTCGGCGAGAATCTTCGACCCGGCATCAAGCGCCCGCTGCAAATCCGCCTCATAGGCCGCGCGCCTTTCCGGCGTCATCTGTTTGGGATCGAGCGTCCCCGCCCCGCCGTGGATCGCCAGCGACCACTTGGGCGCGTCTTGCGCAGCCGCAGGTTGGGACAGGAGAGCGAGGGCGACAAGTGCGATGAGCTTCTTCATGGCCGCAAGGTGTAACGCGGCCCCGTCGGTTTCGCCAGCTTAACAGCGTGGCCCTCACCCGCTAGGGCAAGGCATGATCTATCGCCCCGCCACGCTCGAAGATGCCCCCGCCCTCGCCACGCTCGGTGCCGAGACTTTCGTCGCCGCCTTCGGGCATCTCTACACGCCGCATGATCTGGAGAACTTCCTCGCCGAAGTGCATAATCCGGAGGCGGTGGCTGGAGAAATTGCGGGCGATGAATGCACCCACCGGCTGGTGGAAGACGATGGCAACCTCGTCGCCTTCTGCAAGCTGCGCTACCCCACCAAGTTCGGCGAATACACCGATGCCCGCGACCCGATCGAATTGGGCCAGCTCTATGCCCTGCCCGGCTACACCGGCCACGGGATCGGCGCGCAGCTGATGGACTGGGCGCTGTCCTACGCCCGCGCGCAGGGCAACGACGCCGTTCTGCTCAGCGTCTATGCCGAGAACTTCGGCGCACAACGCTTCTACCAGCGCCACGGCTTTGCCAAGATCGCCGACATCACCTTCAAGGTGGGCGATCACTACGATCCGGAGTATCTCTACGAATTGAAACTATAAGGGAGAGGGACATGAGCGCATTCGGCTGGAGCAGCACCACGGGTGAAGTGCTGGCAGGCATCGATCTGTCGGGGCGCACGGTATTCATCACCGGCGCGAATTCGGGCCTTGGTCAGGAAACCGCCCGTGCGATGGCCAGCCGGGGTGCGCATGTCATCATGGCCGGGCGCGATCAGGGCAAGCTGGATGAAGCCGTCGCCGCGATTCATGCCGCACATCCCAAGGCGCAGCTTGATACGCTGACGGTCGATCTCACCAGTCTCGAAAACATCCGCGCCGCCACATCACGCGCGCGCCAGCGGTTCCAGAAGATCGACCTGCTGATTAACAATGCCGGTGTCATGGCGACCCCGTTCCTGCATACCCGTGACGGGTTCGAAATGCAGATCGGCACCAACCACTTCGGCCACTTCGCGCTGACCGGCGAACTCTTCCCGCTGATCGAACGGGGCGCGCTGAAGCGCATTGTCAACCTGTCCAGCCGCGGGCACCACTTCGCTCCGGTGGACTTCGATGACCCGCATTTCGAACGCCGCCCCTATGACCCCTGGCAAAGCTACGGCCATTCCAAGACCGCCAATGTCCTGTTCAGCGTCGGGCTGGAGCAGCGTTTCGCGGTGCTGGGCATCCATGCCTATGCGGTGCATCCCGGCGGCATCCAGACCAACCTTGGCCGCCACATGACGCCCGAAATGGTCGAGACGCTGATGGCCCGCGTCACATCGAGCGACACCGGCTTTGCGTGGAAGACCATCCCGCAAGGCGCGGCAACAAGCTGCTGGGCTGCGACCGCGCCCGAGCTTGAGGGGACCGGCGGGGTCTATTGCGAAGACTGCCATGTTGCCGAGGTGGACGACGAAAGCGCCACCGGGGGCGTGCGCTCCTATGCCGTCAACCCCAGCTTTGCCGAGCGGCTGTGGAAGCTGAGCGAAGATGCGACCGGGGTGCGCTACCCGAGCTAAGCGGCCACGAACTGTGCGAGCAGGCCGAGCGCGTCCCTCGCCTCGCGGGTGGGCAGGATCGCCATGAACACATGGGGCGCGGCCTCGTATTCATAGAGCCGCGCGTCCACGCCGGCATCGACAAGGCGGCCGGTGAAGCTCCGGGAATCCACGATGAACAGATCATGCCGCCCGGTCCAGATGCGCGTTGGCGGCAGCTGGGACAGTGCCTCGGCAGACGCGTAGAGCGGGCTTACTGCCGGATCGTCCATCGCCCGCCCAGCCGCGACCAGCGCCCCGCAGGCGCGCAGAGTGCCGATCTTCAGCATCACATCATGCGGCTCGATTGCAGCAATGGCCGGATCGGCAAGACCAAGATCGAGCCACGGCGCGAACAGCGCGAGCTTGCCGGGCTGCGGGGCTCCGGTCGCAATCAGCCGCAAGGCCAGCGCCAGAGCCATGTGCCCGCCCGCGCTGTCTCCGTTGAGGATGATGCGCGCCGGATCGTGCCGGGCGGCCAGATCGGCCCAGGCCGCATCGGCCAGCGCATCCTGCTCGGCATAGCCCGCTTCGGGCACGACCGGATAGAGCGGCACTGTGGCGCTGATGCCGCAGCGCTTCACCATCTCGGCGACAAGCGGCCAGTGGACCTTGAACATCGGCCGCACGAACCCGCCGCCGTGGAAGTAGAGCATGTGCCATGCGGCAGGCCCGCCTTTCGGATGCAGCGTCACCACCTTGTGGCCGAGCAATTCGCGCTCCTCGATGATGAAGCGCTTTCGGAAACCCTCGGGCATCGGCGCGTCTTCAGGCAGCTTGCGGCCCGCCATCGCCTTGTGAAAGCCTGCCTCGTCAAGCGGGAAGACCGGGGTCTGCTTGCTTACCAGCCATTTGATGCCGCGCATTAGCAGGCTCGGGCTGGCGCTGCGCAGTTCGGTCGCGGTGTGTGTCAGCATGGTCGATCCCCCTTCATGCGCGGTGCACCCTGCCGTGCAGGGCCGCGGTGTCAAGCGCTCCGCGCAGTTGCGATTGCCTGCAACCATATTGCGGCCTATATGCGCTGCCCATGTCTTCCATCCGTCCGTGGCGCACGATCGAGCGGCGCAAATCGCGCCAGATCATGGTGGGGAATGTCCCCGTTGGCGGTGATGCTCCCATCACCGTGCAGACCATGACCAACACACCGACCGAGGATGTGCGCGCCACGCTCGACCAGATCCGGCGCTGCGAGGAAGTGGGCGCGGACATTATCCGCGTCTCCTGCCCGACTGAAGAATCGACCCGCGATTTCAAGAAGATCACCCGTGCAGCGCGCATTCCGATCGTTGCTGACATCCACTTTCACTACAAGCGTGCCCTTGAGGCGGCGGATGCGGGCGCGGCGTGCCTGCGCATCAACCCCGGCAATATCGGCTCAGCGAGCCGCGTTGCCGAAGTGGTGCGCGCCGCCAAGGCCAATGGCTGCGCAATCCGCATCGGGGTGAACGCCGGCAGCCTCGAAAAAGACCTGCTCGAAAAATACGGTGAGCCCTGCCCAGAGGCGCTGATCGAAAGCGCGCTTGACCACATCAAGCTTCTTCAGGACCACGATTTCCACGAATACAAGGTGGCGGTGAAAGCTTCCGACGTGTTCCTTGCCGTGGCCGCCTATCATGGCCTCGCCGAAACGGTCGATTGCCCGCTGCACCTCGGCATCACCGAGGCGGGCGGGCTCATCGGCGGGACGGTAAAGTCGAGCATCGGCATCGGCAGCCTGCTGTGGGCCGGGATCGGCGACACCATCCGCGTCAGCCTTTCCGCAGAACCGGAGCAGGAGATCAAGGTCGGCTTCGAGATGCTCAAGGCCCTCGGCCTGCGCACCCGCGGCGTGCGGATCGTCTCGTGTCCCTCGTGCTCGCGGCAGGGCTTCGATGTCATCCGCACGGTCGAGGCGCTGGAAGCGCGGCTCGAACACATCAAGACGCCCATGAGCCTCTCGATCCTCGGCTGCGTGGTCAACGGACCGGGCGAAGCGCGTGAGACCGATGTGGGCCTTACCGGCGGCGGCGCGGGCAAGCACATGGTTTACCTGCGCGGCGTGACCGACCACACGATCCAGGACGAGGATATGCTCGACCACATCGTGCGCCTTGTGGAAGAAAAGGCCGCCGAGATCGAGCGGGGCGAAGCGACCGCCTTTGATCCCCACGCCGCACCGCAAGCCGCAGTCGCCGCCGAGTGATCCGCGCCGCTTTTGCCGCAAGTCTGGCGCTGGCGCTGGCCGGCTGCGCGACGACGCCGGACTTGGCAGCTACGGCGCGCCCCGATGCCAGGTCCTATGCCGTCAGCGCCAACGCGATGGCCGATGTCGAGGCTGCGCTTGCCCGCGCTGCCACCACCGGCAAGCGCGTGCTGCTGGTGATGGGCGCGAACTGGTGCCACGATAGCACTGCACTCGCCGGATGGCTGGAAACCCCGCGCTTCGCCGCATTGCTGGCCGACCGCTATGAACTGGTGTTCGTCAATGTCGGCATGCCGCAGACTGGCGATGGGCATAACCTCGACATCGCCCGCCGCTTCGGCCTTGCCGAATTTCCCGGCACGCCCGCCCTGCTGGTCCTGACCGCCGAGGGCGAGGCCGTGAACCGCGATACCGCCGCCACCTGGCGCAACGCCGCCAGCCGCAGCGAAGACGCGATCTTCGCCGAGCTGACCGCACTCGCCGGGAGCTGACGCCGTGATCGAAGCCCTTCTGCTCGCCTTTGCGCTGGCGATGGATGCCTTTGCCGTCGCCCTGACACAGGGCGCGAAGTTCCGCCCCTCGGCGCGCGGGGGGCTGGCGATTGCACTCACCTTCGGGGTGTTTCAGGCGCTGATGCCGCTGGCCGGATGGGCTGTGGGAGCCGTCGCGCTGATCTATGTGGAAGCGGTGGATCACTGGATCGCCTTTGGTCTGCTCGCCTTCCTCGGGGTGCGGATGCTGGGCGGACATGTCGGCGAAGAGGAGGCCGCCCGCGCCCTTACGGGCCGGGCCTTGCTGCTTGCGGGCGTTGCCACCAGTATCGATGCGCTGGCGGCGGGGATCACCCTTCCCACCCTTGAAGTCGCCCCGTGGCTGGCGGTGGCACTTATCGGCGTTGTCACCTTCGCACTGAGCGCCGCGGGGGTGGTGCTGGGCCGCCGTGCGGGTGACCACCTCGGCGAATGGGCCGAGCGCGCGGGCGGCGTGATCCTGATCGGACTGGGTATCAAGATCCTCGGCCAGCACATGGGCTGGTTCTGAGCGGGGAGCCGATGCTCCACGTCGTCCACCACGCCGACTACATGGCCCCAAGGCCGGAGCGCGGGACGTTCCGCTTCGACAAGTATTACCTCGTGATGGAGGAGCTGCGGGCCTCGGGTGGGCCGATCACCGAACACGCGCCCGAGCCAATGCCGCGAGAGTGGCTCGAAGCGGTGCACTGCCCCGACTATGTCGACGAGGTGTTCCGGGCCGAGGTGCCCCGCGCCAAGGAGCGCCGGATCGGCTTTCCTGTCACCCCCGCGATCCGCGAGCGGGTGCGGCACACCAATGGCGGGACATGGCTGGCAGCGCAGCTCGCCCGCCAGCATGGCTACGCCGCCAACTCCGCCGCCGGGAGCCACCATGCGCTGCACGACACCGGGGCGGGGTACTGCGTGTTCAACGATCTCGCCGTGACCGCCAACCGCCTGATCGCGCAAGGGGACGCGCGGCGGGTGCTGATCGTCGACCTGGACGTGCATCAGGGTGACGGCACGGCGAGCCTCACCGCCGGGCGCGAGGACATCTTCACCCTTTCGCTGCATGCCGAAAAGAACTTCCCGGTGCGCAAGGCCCGTTCCAGTCTCGATATCGGCCTGCCCGACGGGATGGACGATGAAGGCTACATGGAAGTCCTCACCCGCCACCTGCCTGCGGTCATGGCGGACTTCGCGCCCGATTTCGTGCTCTATCAGGCCGGGGTCGATCCGCACCACGACGACAAGCTGGGCCGACTTGCGTTGAGCGATGAAGGGCTGGGCTTGCGCGACCGCTTCGTGGTGCGCGAGGCCCGCACCCGCGGCCTGCCCATCGCCAGTGCACTGGGCGGCGGTTATGGCGACGATCCGCGCATCGTCGCTGCCCGTCATGCGGCCTCGATGCTGGCGATGGCCGCGCAGAACGCCGCGTTTGCGCCCCCTGCGGCGACGAGTGGAGACTAACATACGATAGGCCGCACCCACCCTTATTGGGAACGTGAGGCCGCAGGGTTACGTTACGGACCAATGAAGCGTCGCGACATCCTGAAGGGCACCCTGGCAGCCGGGGCGGCATTGGCCCTGCCGACGCGGCTGTTCGCAAGCGTTGCACCCGGCACCCCGCGTGACCGCATCCTGTTCGATATTGCCCGCCGCGAGTTGCACCGTGCCGGCGGCGCGATCTGGAAGCACGATATTGTCGGTATCGCGGATTTCGGCCTGCACTCGGCCAAGCCGCGGTTCCATTTCGTGAACCTTGAACGCGGCGAGGTGCAGTCGCACCATGTCAGCCACGGCCAAGGCTCTGACCCGCAGCATGACGGGTGGCTCAAGGATTTCTCCAACACTGAAGGTTCGAACGCGACCAGCCGCGGGGCCTATGTTACGTGGGAATGGTACAAGGGCCGCTACGGCACTTCGGTGCGGCTGGGCGGGCTCGACCACACAAATGATGCAGCGCTGCGGCGCTATATCGTGATGCACCACGCCGACTATGCCGAAACCTCGCACCTTGCGAAATGGGGCCGCCTTGGCCGTTCCAACGGGTGTTTCGCGATGGGGACCGAACAGTTCCGCGAGGCGCTGATGCACCTTTCGGGCGGGCGCCTGCTTTACGCCGACAGCCTCGGGCTGGAAGAAGACGGCTCGATCCAGCCGGTGCCGGAACTGGCGATGTATCAGCGCACCCCGATCGACGGCGGCGCGCGGACCGCTGTCAGCGCGTTCTGAGGCCCGGTGCGAAGGTTCGGATCTTCGCCCGAAACAAGAGCTATCGCCCCTGCCACGCTGCAAGCGGCCGTGCTGGGAGCTGTTCTGCTCGCCGCGTCATTCCTGATTGCACGGGTCATCTTTGCGCACGCTGATCCCTATGACCTGTGGCTCGCATCGGCGCTGCTGTCGCTGGTGTTCGGTTTCATCTTCGGCGGGTTGGGTATTGGCCTTGCCCTGATGCTGGCGGGCGTCCCGATCGCGCGGGCAGCGGGCGAACGGCTGGAAGGCCGCTCCGGCATGACCATCGCGCTGGGGGCGTCAGTCGTATGCACTGCCGGGATTTACGCGCTGACGGCGGACAAGCCCTTCGCCCCCACGCAAGAGGCGATCTTGCCGTTCATCACGCTCTGTTTCGCTATGCCCGCCGCGCTGCTCTACCGCCGACAGGTGCTGCTCGAACGCGGGTTCGAGCGCGCCTAGCTGTCGCGCAGATCATCCTCGATCACGATCACCTCACCCGTCGGCAGAACGCTGCGGTTGCGCACGCGCGGCTTGTCGAGGCTGGCGAGAACCGCTGCATCGCGGCCATAGATGTCCTTGAAGGTCGCCATCTGGCCGTTGATGTCGGTCGCCATCGTGAAATAGGTGATGTAGGCGGCCCACTGCTTTTCGAGCATCACCTTGGTGTACTTGCCCGAATTGGCGATCGCCACGGCTTCTTCCTTGGTCGCGCCGCGTCCGAGGATCGCCATCGTCATCGCCAGTTCCAGCGCACGTTCGGTGCGCACGCAGCCGTGCGACAGCGCCCGGAACTCGTTGCCGAACAGGTGGCGTGACGGCGTGTCGTGGAAGAAGATCGCGTGCGGGTTGGGCATTTCCAGCTTCATCCGCCCCAGCGAATTGCCCGGCCCGGGTTGCTGCACCACGGTGACATAGCCGTTCGCGCCCTTGGTCGCGACATAGCCGTTGGCGCGGCCCCATGCCGGGTTGGCGAGCACCTTGGCGCCCAGCCCCTCGCCCTTGACGATCGACTGCGGCACGGTCCAGGTCGGGTTGAAGACTACGCCTTCGACCACCTCGGCCAGCTGCGGGGTGGCGGTGCGCCCCGGCTTGCCGACAATCGTGCGATAGGTGCTGATGATCTTGTTCTTGACCGTCAGCCGCAGCTGGAATTCCGGCACGTTGGTGATGAGGTATTGCGACCCCAGATCGCGCGCCAGCCACCGCCAGCGGTCCATGTTGGCGCGGATCAGCTTGCGCCGGGCGGTCTGACCGTCGGACGTAGCGGCGAGTTCCGCCTTCAGCCGGGTGTAATCGGGGTGGGTGGGGTTAAGCTTCATCAGCGTGCCCGCGATGTCGCCGCTCTTCAGCGCCTCGGCCAGCACATTGCCCGAAGGGTTCGCCTCGCGATCGGGATCGACCACGAACCACTGTTCGCGGGCATCCATCGGTGTGCGCCCGTCGCGCAGGTCCTCGACCAGCCAGATGAAGCTTTGCGAGGCCATCTGGTTCAGCTCGTCCGAAGGGCCGGACGCCAGCGCCACCTTGAGCGGGGCGAGGTCATAGTCCCGCGGATCGAGACCCTCGGCGCCGATGCCTTCGATCACGGCGACCAGTTGCTGCGCCTGAGCGACGGTCCACGGCTGCACCAACGGGGCGACGGGCGCCATGGCCTGCACCACGGGTTCGGAAACAGTCGGCGGGAAAGCCTGAGAGAACGCATCAGAAGGCTTGGGCGAAGGGGCAGGTGCAGGCATCTGCACCACCGCCGGCCCGCCCTGATTCTGGCCACCGGGGATCATTGCGCGGGCTGCGGCGCGGCCATCCTGCGCAAGGGCCGTGGTCGCCACCAGCGCGGCGATCGCCGCGCCGCCTGCCAGTCTGCCCGAAAACCTGATCATCTGTACGCTTGCCTTTTTGCCCCGTGTCGCCGGGAGGTTGGCGACATCACATCGCCCTCGGGTATACCCGCTGGGCCACGCCCCTATCAACCATCTTGGCTTTCACCTGCATTAATGTGCACATCCCTGTGCCATGATCTGCGTGACCTTGCGCAGGCGCCCCCCTATGCACGGCGCGCCATGCCGCATCGCCATCACGCTCTGCTGCCCTTCGCCGCCGCGCTGCTGGGCGTGGGCTTTCTGTCGCTGATGGACGCCTTCATGAAAGAAGCCGCGCTTATCGCGGGTGCCTATACCGCCACGGTGCTGCGCGCCTTCATCGGCGCCGCGCTGGTCGCGCCCGTGTGGCTGATGCGCGGCGCGCGCCGGCCATCGCACGCCGTCTGGAAACTGCATGTCGAGCGCGGTGTCGTGTCGGCCTTCATGGCCCTGACCTTCTTCTATTCGATCACCATCCTGCCGCTGGCCGAGGCGATCGCCCTGTCCTTCATCGCCCCGCTGATCGCGCTCTATCTCGCCCGCGTGCTGCTGGGGGAGACGATCAGCACCCGCGCCATGGCTGCAAGCCTGCTGGGCTTTGCGGGCACGCTGGTGATCGTCGGCGGGCGGATCGGCGCCGGGGCCTTCGACGAGAAGGCGGCACTGGGCGTCGCCTCGCTGTTCGTATCGGCGGTGCTTTACGCCTACAACTTCATCGTCATCCGGCGGCAGGCGCAGGTTGCCGGCGCGCTGGAGATCGCGACCATGCACAGCGCCGTCAGCGGCGCGGTGCTGCTGGTGCTTGCGCCGTTCTTCTGGGAGACCCCGCAAGCCGAGGCACTGGCGCCCCTGCTGATTGCCGGCGCGCTCACGGTGTGCGGGTCATTCATGATCGCATGGGCCTATGCCCGGGCCCAGGCCAATGCGCTGGTGCCGACCGAGTATTCGGGCTTCGTCTGGGCGGCGCTGTTCGGCTGGGCGTTCTTCCGCGAGGCGGTGACATGGCCGACGCTGGCGGGAACCGTGCTGATCGTCGGCGGCTGCTGGATCGCCGCACGCGCCCCGCGCTCCGCCCCCGCCGCGGCGATCTGAGACGATTGTCCTAGGGTAACCCCCCTTGACCTTGCGCCCCTGTGCGCGCAGGAGCGCGGGCGAAAACCGCGCCCTTGGTGGATCGGGGGCGGGTCAACCCTTAAGGATGGAACCCTCTCATGACCGCAATCGGCCAGGATTCGCTCGGCACCCGCCAGATGCTTGACGTGAACGGCAAGCAGTACGCCTATTACTCGCTCGCCAAGGCCGCGGAGCAGCTGGGCGATATCAGCAAGCTGCCGATTTCGATGAAGGTGCTGCTGGAAAACCTCCTGCGCTTCGAAGATGGCGGCTTTACTGTCGCGCGCGAACACATTCAGGCGCTGGTCGACTGGCAGAACAACCCCACCACCGGCGAGGAAATCCAGTACCGCCCGGCGCGCGTGCTGCTTCAGGACTTCACCGGCGTGCCCTGCGTGGTCGATCTGGCCGCGATGCGCGATGCGATCAAGAAGCTGGGCGGCGACACCGCCAAGATCAACCCGCTGGTGCCGGTCAACCTCGTGATCGACCACTCGGTGATGGTCGACGAATTCGGCCACCCCAAGGCGATGGAAGCCAACATGGCGCTCGAATACGAGCGCAATGCGGAACGCTACGACTTCCTCAAGTGGGGCTCCAAGAGCTTCCAGAACTTCACCGCCGTGCCCCCGGGCACCGGGATCTGCCACCAGGTGAACCTCGAACACCTCGCCCGCGCGGTGTGGTCGTCCGAAGGGCCGGACGGCGTGACGGTCGCCTATCCCGACACTTGCGTGGGCACCGACAGCCACACCACCATGATCAACGGCCTCGGCGTGCTGGGCTGGGGCGTGGGCGGGATCGAGGCGGAAGCCGCGATGCTCGGCCAGCCGGTCTCGATGCTGATCCCCGAAGTGGTCGGCTTCTACCTCGAAGGCGCGATGGCCGAAGGCGTGACCGCGACCGACCTCGTGCTGACCTGCGTGCAGATGCTCCGCAATGTCGGCGTGGTGGGCCGCTTCGTCGAGTTCTACGGGCCGGGCGTTGCCAACCTGACGCTGGCCGACCGCGCCACCATCGCCAACATGGCGCCCGAATATGGCGCGACCTGCGGCTTCTTCGGCATCGATGACAAGACCATCGATTACCTGCGCCTTACCGGCCGCAGCGAAGAAACCATTGCGCTCGTCGAAGCCTATGCCAAGGCGCAGGGCATGTGGTTCGATCCGGCCAACGTGCCGGTCTTCACCAAGACCCTTAGCCTCGACATGGGCGCTGTCGTCCCCAGCCTCGCCGGGCCGAAGCGCCCGCAGGACAAGGTGATCCTTCAGGAAGTCGACGATCTGTTCAATGCCGACCTCACCAAGGTCTATGGCAAGGCCGCCCCGGCCCGCGTCGGCGTGGAAGGCAAGGACCACGACATCGGCGATGGCGATGTGGTGATCGCGGCGATTACCTCGTGCACCAACACCTCGAACCCCGATGTGCTGATTGCCGCAGGGCTTGTGGCAAAGAAGGCCAACGAGAAGGGACTGAAGCCCAAGCCGTGGGTCAAGACTTCGCTCGCCCCCGGATCGCAGGTGGTGACCGACTACCTCGTGAAGTCGGGCCTTCAGGAACACCTCGATGCGGTCGGCTTCGACCTTGTCGGCTATGGCTGCACCACCTGCATCGGCAACTCCGGCCCGCTCGCCGCGCCGATCAGCGCCGCAATCAACGGCAACGACATCGTCGCCGCTTCGGTCCTGTCGGGCAACCGCAACTTCGAAGGCCGCGTGTCGCCCGATGTGCGCGCCAACTTCCTCGCCTCGCCGCCGCTGGTGGTGGCCTATGCGCTGAAGGGCACCGTCACCGAGGACATCACCACCACCCCGATCGGGCAGGACCAGAACGGCAATGACGTGATGCTCG
>VFQM010000674.1_pt1 | contig 35720 bp, 41 predicted proteins | sample 3512391 | NCBI WGS metagenome assembly VFQM01 (sample SAMN10412369, study PRJNA504923) | tailings metagenome | isolation source: Replicate 1 from Balatoc abandoned mine | place: Philippines
AGCGAAATCAGCGACTTACTTGGAGAATGTGGGCTCAAGGCTCTTCGCGAGCAGGTCCGCTGAACGGAACTCCTCGAACTTCAGCTCCGCGAAGTCCCATATGCTGTCGCTCAGCCTCGTGAAATCCGGTGTCATCGCCTCAATTGCCGCGGCAATCGACATCAGGGCATCACAATCCATGAGGCATCCTCAGCTTGCCGTCACCTTTCGAACGGGTGCAGGCTCGATAAGCAGTGGTGTTGCCCGCACCAGGGTCTCCCTCCGGCGCGGGCGGCAAGGCTCAATCTTCGACAGAGACTTCCCAAAGACGGGCATTCGACTGCCAAACCGGCTGGCCCTTCAGCTTTTTCGTCGCTCCCCAGACGTCGACCATGTCGTAGAGGAAGATGCCAGGCATCTCCTTCAGCATCAGTTCATGGAACTCATCGAAGATTGCCTGGCGTTTGGCCTGGTCAGCCTCGACATAGGCCGCTTTCATCAGCGCGATCGCCTTCGGATCCTCCCACATCAGCGAGGCGTTCTTGTCCTTGTCGCCAACATAGAAGGCGTACATCAGCGCCGGGTCGAGGCGCGGCGCGACCGACTGCGAGATTACCTGATAGTTGCCCGAACGGCGGCGATCCACTTGGGTCGCGTAATCAAGCACTTCGATCTGCACATTGAGGCCCGCCTGCTGCATCATGGCCTGCGCCATGACGGCTGCCGGGAAACTTGGGACGTTGCCGCGCTTGTTGGCAATGATGGTGATCGGCTCGCCCTTGTAGCCGGCGTCTGCCAGTTCCTTTTTGGCGGCCGCGACGTCGTAAGGCGGTCGCTTCTTCTGCGTTTCGCTGAAATAGACCGAGTCCTGCGAAACCATCGAGCCGTTCGCCTCGCCCGTGCCATTCGACGCGGCGGAAGCGAGTTGATCGATATCGAGCGCCAACGCCATGGCGCGACGTACGCCGGGATTGCTCAGAACCTTGTCCCGCGTCTGGATGTAGAACAGGTTCTTACCATTGTTGCGCGATACGATGAGTTGCGTCTTGTCGTTCGACTTGAATTCCGGGATCAGATCCGGCGAGATTTCAGCCGTATCGAGTACGCCGGATTCGAGGCCAGCTTTCACGGTGGAAGCGTCAGGAATGACCATGAACTTGATGCCGTCGGCAAGCGGCCGCTTGGCGCCGACCATACCGTCCGGCTTGCCGTCGTTCTCCGGCGAAACATAGTCCGCAAACCGGGTGAGATGGATATACTCACCCTTCTTCCATTCGTTCCACTGGAACGGACCCGTGCCGATCGGCTTGACGAAAGAACCGTCGGCGGCAACAGACTCCGGCGAAATCATTCCGGTGAATCCACATTCCGGACGCGACATCAGCCCGAGGAAGACGGCGGATGGTTTTTGCAGCTTGATCTCGACCGTCGCTGCGTCGGGCGCCTTGACGCTGGCCACGGCTGCTGCGCCGCCGTCGGAAAAGTCCTTCAGGCAGGTCCATTTCGTTTCCGGGTTCAGGTAGCGCGTCCAATTCCACACCACGTCGTCCGCAGTCAGCGGCTTGCCGTTGTGGAACTTCACGTCGGTGCGCAGCTTGAACGTATAGGTCAGCCCATCGGCCGACGTCTCGAAGCTCTTGGCGAGCAACGGCTTCACCTCACCGCTGTTGCTGTAGCCGACGAGGCCTTCGACGATGTGCAGGATCACGCCATCGGTGTTGCCGTCGCGATTGACGCCCGGATTGTTGCTGCGCAGGTCCGAACTCTGCGCAATGGAGATGTCGCGGGCCGCTGCGACATGAGCCATGGCGAGCAAGGCCGTTCCCGTAAGAAGAAGTTTTTTCACAGTTCTACCCTCTTTGCTTGTCGTTGATCGTTATGATTGGAATCCGTCCCAGCAGGCGCGTGAAAGCCTGCCGATGGTCTCGAGCGACACCGTGTACCCCGGCGTGCCGTCCGGCATGACCTGCGGCACCTCGTCGGTAAAGGCGGCGATGATGTAGAAGGGGGCGCCGTCGCGGTAGACGATGCCGGCATTCATGCGACCGCGCTTGCCGGTGCCGCCCTTGTGCGCCACCACCGTGGCAAATGGCAGGCGCGAGGGGATGGCATAGCGCAGAATCTGGTTCTTCAACGTTTGCAGCGCATAGGCGCAGAGTTCCCGTGACGCGCCGAGTCTGGCCACCGCGTCGGCCGAAGTCTGCGCATCGAGGATCGCCTGCAGCAAGAACGCCTGGTCACGTGCCGTCGTCGTGGTCACGGAGGTCAACGCATGATCCGACGCCAGCGCAAGCGGCGGAATGAGGAAACGATGGTGCGTGTCGTTCAAACCGATGGACTTGCAGTAGGCATCGACCTCCTCGAGGGTCAGTCTCTCGAACACCATCTTGGTGCAGACATTATCGCTCAGCACCATCATGCCGGTGATGGCGTCGCGCAGCGAGATGACGATGCCGGGCGTCATGTAGCGGAGCATGCCGCTTGCCACTTCCTCGGCAAAGCGGGCCTCGTAGGTGATAGGCTCGTCGAGATCGAGCCTGCCGTCGTGCACCGCCTTCAGCGCCGCCATCATGATGGAGGTCTTGCGGGTGCTGGCCGAAGGGGTCTCTTCTCCGGCGCGGTGCTCGATCGTCTCGCCGGTCATCAGGTTGCGGATTGCAAAACGTGTCACGAAGGGCTGCGCGTCACAGATTTCCGCCAGTCGTTCGGCGACCGGGCCGTGATTGGAAGACGTGTCCACATCAATTCTCCAGGCGCCATTTAAGTGTCACGCCACCCTTCGCATTCTGGTCGAGGGCGGGAATGGCCGAGAGAAGCCGGCGCGTATAGGCCTCCTTCGGGCTGTCGAAGATGGTGTCGCGGTCGCCTTCCTCGATGATCCGGCCGTCCTGCATGACGACGACGCGATCGGCGACCTGTTCGACGACCCCGAGGTCGTGGCTGATGAACAGGCAGGAAAAGCCGTATCGCTTCTGCAAATCGGAAAAGAGGTCGAGCACCTGCGCCCTGACCGTCACGTCGAGGGCAGAAACCGGTTCGTCGGCAATCAGGAAACGCGGGCGGCGGGCAATGGCGCGCGCAATCGCCACGCGTTGGCGTTGTCCGCCGGAAAGCTCGTGCGGATAGCGGTCGGCATAGTCCGCGCCTAAGCCAACCTCCTCAAGCGTTTCCAGGGCGCGACGACGCTTGGCAGCAGCATCGAGACCCGGCACCAGCCGCAACGCTTCCTCGACCAGCGCCAGGATGGTCATGCGCGGATCCAGCGAGGAATAGGGATCCTGGAACACCATCTGACAGTTCAGGCGGTAGTCGGTCCAGTCCTCCTCGCGTGCGCGCCCCTGGAATTGGATCTGCCCACCGCTTTCCTTGACGAGGCCGGCAATGGTGCGGCCGAGCGTCGTCTTGCCCGAGCCGGAGCCGCCGACCAGCGCCACGACCTCGCCCTCATGGATATCGACGCTGATGCCCTGCAGTGCCCGCTTGGACTTGTTTTTCCTGAACAGCGACTTGCGGCCCGGATAATCGACGACGACATTGCGGGCCGACACCATCGGTGCCTTGCTCGTATCGATTTCGCGCACCTCTCCGCGGAACGGCAGTGATGACAGCAGCTTCTTCGTATAGGCATGCTGTGGCGCCTCCAGCAGGTCCTCGGTCTGGCCCCGTTCGACGATGGCGCCCTTTTCCATGACCACGATGCGGCTGGTGTAGCGTGCCACCATCGGAAGATCGTGGCTGATCAGCAGGACCGCCGTGCCCTCGGCACGTGTCAGTTGCACCATCAGTTCCATGACGTCGCGCTGGATGACGGCATCGAGCGCCGTCGTCGGCTCGTCGGCGATCAAGAGCGCCGGTTTCAGCAGCATCACCGAGGCGAGCATGATGCGTTGGCGCATGCCGCCGGAAAACTCGTGCGGATAGGCCGTCAGCGCGCCCTCCGGATCGCGAATGCCCACCCGCTTCAGCATATCGAGGATGTGCGCGCGGCGCTCCTGCGGCGATCTCTTGCTGTGGAGGATCAAGCCTTCTCCCAGCTGCCGCCCGATTGTCATCGACGGATTGAGCGAGGTCATCGGTTCCTGGAAGACAACGCCTATCTCGGCGCCACGCAGGTCGCGGAGTGCCCGGTCCTTCATGGCCAGCACCTCTCGGCCCTTGTAGCTGACCGACCCGCCAGCCACGCGAATGGCCGGTGGCAAGAGCGAAATCAGGGCGCGGGTCGCCAGCGTCTTGCCCGAACCGCTCTCGCCCACGATGCCGAAGATCTCGCCCGGTGCGATTTCGAAGGAGATGGACTTGACGACCTGGCGGCCGGTCCCTGCGACCTCGAGCGAGAGGTCACGCACGGTCAGAAGCGTATCTGTCGTCATCACAGACCTCTCATGCGCGGGTCGAGCTTGTCGCGAAGGGCGTCACCCAGGAGATTGATGCCGAGCAGCGTCAGCGCGATGCACAGGCCAGGAAACAGGCCGAGCCAGACGGCCTGTTGGATGAACGGCCGGCCCGCGGCCAGCATGTTGCCCCAGGTCGGAGCGGGCGGTGGCACCCCGAGGCCGAGGAAGGAAAGCGCGCTCTCCGACAGGATCGCCCAGCCGAACATGGAGGTCGCGAGAACCGTGATCGGCGCGAGGCAATTCGGCAGGATGTGACGGGCCATCGTGTAGAGCTCACCATTCCCCATCACCCGCGAGGCTTCGATGAATTCCCGCTCGCGCAGCGACAGCACCGCGCCGCGCACGACGCGGGCCATGGAGGGCGTATAGGCGATGCCGAGCGCGAAGATGATGCCGTATTGGTTGGCGCCGAAGACGGCGAGCAGGCCGAGCGCCAGCAGTATCCCGGGAAACGCGAGGAGTGCATTGTTGACGGCCATGATGACACCATCCACCCAGCCGCGCGCATAGCCGCTGACGAGGCCGACCAGCGTGCCACAGACGGTGGCGAAGCCGACGGTCAGAACGCCGATCCAGACGCTCGCACGGGCCCCAACCATTAGGCGGCTCAGCACGTCGCGGCCGAATTCATCGGTGCCGAGCAGGTGGTTAGCACTCGGCGCGGCAAGCCGTGCAGTGAAGGAGAGCGTCATCGGATCGAATGGCGTCCAAACCAAGCCGAGGGCAGCGACGATGAGCAGGGCGGCGATCAGGATGCCGCCGATGAGCCCGTTGAATGTGAAGTGTTTCATTCGGCAACAACACGCGGATCGAAGAGTGGGTACAGGAGGTCAACGACGAGGTTGACAAGTACGTAGGAGAGCGAGACGAACAGAAGGCATCCCTGGATGACCGGGTAATCCCGGGCAAAGATGCTGTCGACCATCAGCCGGCCGAGGCCGGGAATGGTGAAGACGGTCTCGATGACGGCGATGCCGCCGAGCAGGTTGCCGAGGATGAGGCCGATCATCGTCCAGGTGGGCCCGAAGGCGTTCTTGAAGGCGTGGCGCCACAGGACGGCGCTTTCGGAAAGTCCCTTGGCGCGGGCGTGGGTGATGTAGTCGAGGCGCAGCACTTCCAGTGTTGAGGCGCGCGCCATCCGGATCAGGACGCCCGCCTCATGAATGACCAGTGTCATGATCGGCAGCACGAGATAGAGCATGCCGCCGACGAGGTCGGCCCGCATCGACACATAGCCCAGCACCGGCAGCCAGCCGAGCTTGAGGCCGAAAAGCAGCAGCAGGAGCAGGCCGAGCCAGAAGGTGGGGATCGACAGCAGGACCGTTGCTGTTCCGACAAGGGCAAGATCCGTCAGGCTATTCTGGCGCCAAGCTGCGACAACGCCCGCTGGCACGGCAACCAGGCTCGCCAGGAGAACGGCGACGACGACGATCTCAGCACTGACCAGGAAGCGAGATATCACCAGCGGCAGCACCGCCTCGTCGTTCACGATCGACCGGCCGAAATCGCCCTGCAGGACATTTCCCGCCCAGATCAGGAACTGCTGCGGCATGGACTTGTCGAGGCCGAGCTCGGTGTGCATTGCCGCGATCTGGTCGGGTTGCGCCATGTCACCAAGCATCAAGGCGGCGGGATCGCCAGGAATGAAGCGGATCAGCGCGAAGACCGTAATCGAAACGAGTGCGATCGTTGGAAGCGCCATCACAAGGCGGTTCAGGATGAATCTCAGCATGGTCCCCCCGCGATTGACGGCCCGCATCCCTGCCTGAGCCGTCATCGGTTTCATTATGGTGAACTATGATGGAATGAACGAAAGTCCGCAATATTATGCGTATTCGTCATATAGTTATGCAGCTTTTGGAGCTATTAGCCAACGACGCCCTAAATGCGGAAGCCGATCTAGAATATTGATATTACTTGTCTTTCTGAGACAATTGAATTTGTCTCTTCAGGGCATCACTGAGCGCCTGGGCCGCGATGGACAGCGGCAATCCGGCCGCGCGTGCCAAGCCGAATTCCTGTGTCGCGCGCGGTATGAATGGACGATGCACCACCGGAAGATGTCGATAGAGATTCGCATAGAAGCTGCTGATGATCGCAACTCCCAGCCCGTGCGCCACGTAGGCGCAGGCCGAACTGTTCGTATGCGTCTCGATCTTGACCATCTGCTTCACGCCAGCCCGCTTGAAGGCCTGATCAAGCGCCATGCGGTTCGGTCTCTGCCGACCGATGAGTACGAGCGGTACGTTTCTGAGATGGCTGATGGTGACTTCTTCCACTTTGGCAAGCGGATGATCCCTGGGGATCACACAGACGTTTTCGCCGGTGGCAACCTTGTCCACCGCTATTCCCGGTCCCACTTCGCCTTCCATCCGCAGGAAGCCCAGATCGATAATCCGCTCCCCCACCAACTTGCTGATGGCGGTCGTCGTCTCGAAAAACGTCTCGATACGAACGCCAGGAAAATCCCGGATATAGTCGATCAGCATTGCCGGAGCGAAGTTTTCCCACATACTGCTCGGCAACCCAATTCGAACAATCTCTGGGCCAGAGGCGCCGCTCCGCAAGTCTTCCGCGTTTCCCGTCATGCGGCCGATGGCAAGCAGCACGTTTTCTGCATCCCTGGCCAGGACCATTGCTTCCGGTGTGGGGATCAACCGCCCCTTGTCGCGAGCGAACAGAGTAAGCGCCAGATCGGCTTCCAGCTGCGCCAGAAGCCTGCTTACACCTGATTGACTGAGCCCTAAGGCTTTGGCTGTCGCTATCGTCGATCCTGTCGAGAGAAGCGTACGCAAGACTTCAAGCTGCTTGATGTTCATGACGTGCCTGTGACGGAAGAGTGGCTCACGACCAGCCGGCAACGCTTTGCAGGAAAAGGCCTGCTGTTTTCGGCAACGGGTACTTGTCGCTGCTAATGAGGCAATAGGTCACTGGCAATTCCGGCTCAAGAGCCACGAAGCGCAGCTCCGGTCTTGCATGTTCCCGGGCAATCAGGTCGCCAACGAGGGCGATGCCGAGCCCTTCGGCAGCCAGTGCGCAAGAGCTTGCCACAGAATGCGCTTCCAGAAGGGGCCGTTGCCGCAGGCCGTGCTGATAGAACAGCGCCTCGAGTTGATGACGCACAGGCCGCTCACGATTGAGGACAATCAGATCCTGCCCTTTCAAATCCGCGATCGAAAGGGCCTGTCGACCGGCCAGTGGATGCTCTGCGTGCAGCGCACAGACGACCCGTGACGCAATAAGTTTCTCCTGTTTAAGCCCCGGAGTCGCAAGCGGAAGACGGGCGAAACCGATATCGGCGTCGCCATCGGCAATCATCCGTTCGATCGCAAGGTAGTTTCCCGATGCGATCTCGACGCGTATCGGACCATTGGTTGATAGGAAGGCGCGGATCATCTTCGGAACACGTGTCGAGGAGAGGCTGGCAGGAAAGGCAAGCCTGAGGAGCAAGTCGCGTGAGCGGCCGTTCTCCAGCTCGATTGCCGCCGTCTTCAGGAAGCGCAACCTGTCCGAAATGGCCCGAATCTCTGGTCCAAGCTGAAGGCCTTCGCGTGTCGGGGACAGGCGATTCTTGTCCCGATCGAATAGGCGCACGCCGAGGTAGTCTTCAAGTTGCTGCAGAAGGCGGCTTGCGTTCGACTGCGATATTCCGATTCCCGCGGCTGCCGCCAGTGTCGACCCTGTCGCAGCGATCGCATCGTAGACCTCGATGTGCTTCAAACTGATCGCGGCGCTCGTTGCCTTCGCCATCAAGTACCCCTCCCTTCGATAGCCCTATCGGGAAACCGCATAAGATTGCGAGCCCGCTCGAAGTCTTACACTTTCGCACGCGACCCAAACCCAGCGAAAGACATTCGTCAATGACTACTATTCTTCTCGACATCGCCAACCAGCTTGCTGTGCGGAACGAGTTTTCGTCGTTGGCCTTGGAGCGTGCCCGTGACGCCGTCATCGACACACTCGGTTGCATGATCGCCGGCGCACGGGATGCAAGCTTGCAGGCTGTCCTCGGAGCTTTCGGCAGCGAGTCGTCCGCCGGCGGTGCGCATTGGCTCATCACCGGCGGACACGCAACGTCCTCATTTGCTGCATTGGCAAACGGAACCGCAGCCCATGCGCTCGACTTCGACGACAATTTCCATCCAGCTCGTGCCCATGCCTCCGCCGTCCTTGTTCCGGCGCTTCTCGCCGTAGCTGGGCCTGACCGGCCGATCAGTGGCAAGCGATTTCTGCAGGCATATCTGACGGGGCTCGAGGCCCAGGCCGCGATCGGCTTTGGCGTCAACCCCTCGCACTACAACAGGGGTTGGCACGGCACTTCGACCGTTGGGGCAATTGGCGCAGCAGCGGGAGTCGCGCGATTGCTGGGCGCCGATGCTGGACAAACAGCGCAGGCCATGAGCCTCGCAACCTCGATGGCCAGCGGCCCCAAAGGCCAGTTCGGCAGCCTCGTAAAGCCTATCCACGCCGGGATAGCGGCCCGCAATGCCGTCGAAGCCGCCCGCCTTGCGATGGCCGGCGCCGTCGGCCGGCTAGACATCATTGAAAGGCCGCAGGGGTTCCTCGATTTGTTCGGCGGTGACGAGCCAGGTGGCTGGGCGAACTGGCAAGGCACGGAAACCCATGTCATCGAAACACGCGGCCTCGTCACTAAGCGTCATCCCTGCTGTGCTTCGACGCATCGCGCAATCGACGCACTCCTCGAGCTTGTCCATGAGCATCGATTGAGACCCGACGACATCGCAGCGATCGACACGAAGGTCGGGATATCCGCCGTTCGCAACCTGGCCTACTCCAGCCCTGTGGATGAAATGCAGGCGCGCTTTTCAATGCAGTATTGTCTGGCGACCGCCTTCATCAAGGGGTCGCTCGGCCTTTCGGATTTCACCGGACTTGCGCTTCACCGACCAGACGTCAAGTCCCTGATGATGCGTATCGAAATGCAGTCCTACACTGCAGACGAAGAACAAGGGCATGAGCGATTGCCCCATCTTGTAACCGTGAGGCTTCGGGATGGAACTTCGTTGCAGCGATCACGCCTCCATGCAAGGGGGGCGGTGCAGGATCCGCTGGATGCCAACCAAAGACGATACAAATTCTTCGACTGCATCGAATGGGGGGGGTGGCACCCTGGTGACGACAGTTTCGACCGGCTCACCAAGTTCGCCGATGCGGAATCGGTCTGGCATGTGGTGAAATCGCTATAGTCGCAACTCCGTCCCATTCGCTGCCACCATGCGCCCCCTTTTCGACCTGCGCCGTCGTGAATCGCGACGGCTATTTCTCGAGACCTTGGAAATGGGATTTAGCCGGCGTGCAGCGGTCAGTGAATGACATGCGCAAGGAAATCGGATGCGTGGGATGGTTCGAATGGGTGGGGCTGTCGCGGACATGTCCCAACACCAGCCGACCGTTCAATCGAAACAGTCCGTGCGACCAGTTTCCTACCCCCGAACGTGGAGGTGCACGCTTTGCAATTGCCGCAACGGCAGTTCACCGAATGCCCTGCCATTGGCCGGCGCGATGAAGCACCCTCTAGTGCAGCGCCGGCCATTCTATTCCGCGCCCCGCGGCGCGTTCTTCCATCAGGCTCGCGGCGCGTTCTTTCGACACGTCGCCTGCGATGCGTTCGACCCGTTTGGTCATCTCGGCCGCTGCCGGCGCGAGAAGGTCATCAGCAGAATACGCCTCGGGTCAGCACCGCGAACAATGAGGTGGGCAACGCAATGGGCAGTACTTGCCTGACCCGGCTCCGGCGATGATGAGGAGAGGGCCGGAAACCGGACCGTCTCCATGCATGCTGCGGCCCTCTGCCCTTCGTTCAGCTTCGACAGATAGCCGGGTTCTTCGATCGAATCATCAATGACGATGCTCATGGGATCTTGAAGCATCGTTTCCGTTTTGTTCGCAACGCCGCCGGGACGCATTCCGCCTATGGGGCGTTTCTGGGGGATGGTTCTCGGCACAAGGTCGATCGCCTGACATTGAGGCGAGGGGCCGCTTCACAGCTCACCTATCGACTAGCTTGGTGGCCTGGCCGGCCTCGACGGAGGTCGGCGCCGGCCCAAAAGGAAGCAGCGCATAAAGCGGAGACTTCGGCACGTCCGACAGGATGACAATGCCGGGACGATGTCGAAGCAAATTCGCGGCCACTCGCTCGGTTAACAAGGTGACCTAAGGAGGTTCAGGATTGCGCCGCGCAGCGGGAACCGGGACTGATCACCTCCGACGAATGGTCAACTCAGACAGGTGCGATCGGCGCATGCCGGACACCCTCGAGGCCTCAATACGGACCTGTCTCCTGGCACTGCCGGCGCCCCTTTTTTCAGGGATCGGGCGATACCGTTTACGATCCGTCCTGAGTCCATCTCCACTCACACGAACATCATGACCACCACGTAGCCCACGGTCACGAGCACCAGACCAGCGACCAGCATCGGCACGAGGGTACTTCCCGAATGATGATCGTTCATGGTGCCATTCCCTGTTGGCGTCGTTTGCTCGTGAACTGACTTTGATCGGGCGCCGCCGAGCGCAGGACGAGATTGGTGGGGCTAGCCTGCCAAAGCCGGAGATTGCCTGAGGTTGATCGACTCCTCGCTGACAATGCAGTTGTCGGCGTCGACAATTCCGCGCCAGACCGAGTGGCCGTTGCGCACGGTCAGCCGCTTGCGGCCTTCGTCGCTGTCGACACCGCGCTCCACAATGCTGGTCACGAGGCCAAGACGCATGCGGCGCCGAAGTTCGCTCGCCTCCACCGAGAGGCGCAGCGCCAGGAACGCGGGGTCCAGGACATAGTCACCCGTCTGATCAAGCTCTAGCCTCATCTGGTCTCCCTGATCGCAAGCGCGCCGACATTGTGCGACTAAAGATAGATTGACGATATATGTTTTAGTCCGCATGGTGAAGCCCACACACCCTTCAAAATTGGTCGACAAAGGGCCGCATGGCTGACAGTGGAACTGAGACATGATCGAGGACGCGAAGGACAAGCCAACCATCGTCATCGACGGCCGGGTGCTGCCCGAGCGGCTGGACGAGCATCTGATCCGCGACGTGGTTCATGGTTTCTACGACGAGATCCGCAAGGACATACTACTCGGGCCGGTGTTCAATGGCGCCATCGCGCCGCATGACTGGCCACGGCATCTGGTGAAAATGTGTGACTTCTGGTCGTCTTTGATGCTTCGGACCGGCCGCTATGACGGCCGCCCGCTGCCGCCGCATCTGGCGCTTCCGGGCCTGGGCGAACAGCATTTCCGGCGATGGCTGGGTCTGTTTCGCGCAACCGTCGACAACCTCTGCCCGCCGGAGATCGCGGCACTGTTCATGGAGCGGGCCCTGCGAATCGCGCATTCGTTTCGCCTTGCGCTGGCCTACAATCGCGGTGAAAACACGCTGACCGTCGAGCCGATCACGGCCGACAGCCTGTGACTTGCCGGACAGGGCCGACACTGCGAAGGTTGGAGCGCAATGAGGCTGACGAGTTTTTCCGACTACACGCTGCGCATGCTGATGTTCGCGGCGTCCGCCGGGGACCAGCTGTTCACGATCGAGGAGACGGCGCGCGCCTTCGGCGTCTCGAAAACGCACCTCAACAAGGTGGCCAATACGTTGACCCGCGCCGGCTATCTTGTTGCGGTTCGCGGCAGGTCGGGCGGGCTGACACTCGGTCGCCGGCCAGAAGATATCCGCATCGGTGACGTGATCCGGCTGACCGAACCGGACTTCGCGCTGGTCGAGTGCTTCGCCACGGGCAACCAGTGCACGATCACGCGGCGCTGCAAACTTTCCGGCATGCTACGCGACGCGCTGTCGTCGTTTCAGAGCACGCTCGATCGCTATACGCTCGCCGACATCGCATTGGCGCCCCAGGATTTCCTGAGTGACAAATCCCGCGCCTAGCGACCGCTTCCTCACCGACGCGGCCATGCAGGCCTGCTGTTCTCACTCATCGGAATGTTGAGTCGTGATCGGCGGTCGGGGAAGAGAACCCAGCCTCCGATGCAATGGTTCGAGGCGTTCTTCCAGGGGCTTCTCCGGCGGCGTTGGTTGCGTGTGCCGTTCCAGGGCCTCGTCGCATGCCATGCGCACTGCGGGGGTCAGGGTCATGCCGTTGGCCGCTGCAAGCTCGCGGGCCGACTGTGAAGTTGCCTCGTCCTTTATGTGCAGGACTACACTGGAGGCCTTGTCGGCGGTTCGGTCCCACCGGCCGCGCGGGTCTTCAGTGCGGACAATGGCTGACTCGACGGCTTCGCGGAAGGCCTCGGTGATGCTGAGGTCGCGCAGTCGCGCGAGCTTGCCCCTTAGGCCCCGCGGTCCGGATGGGGGCTGCCGAGCCCGCAGTCGCCTCGGCGGGCCTTTTTGCGTCCACATCATCGGTCGGGACGGAACTTGCGCCCGCCTCACCGGGAGGGAATGGGTGGAGAGGCGGGCGGGCTCAAGCTCGAAGGGCGGCGCACCGCCACCGGTGCACCATAAGCGGTAGTTTGGCGGGCGTTCTAAGCCACTACGATCGCGCTCAACTGCAGGGCGGTCGCCGCCCAGGAAGCAACCGACGATGTGTCCCGGATACCCGGGATACATCGAGTTCTATTTCACGAACGCTTTGCCTAGCCCCATCGCCCGCTCCACGATCATGATCACCCCGAGCGTCAGGAGTATCAGCAGCGCCGAGGCCGCCGCCACCAGCGGATCGGCCTGGTTGTAGACGTAATTGTAGAGTTCGACCGGAAGCGTGCTGATACGCGGGCCCGTCAGGAACAGCGTGATCACCACCTCGTCGAAGGAGACTAGGAAGCAGAGTGCTGCAGCGGCAACGATACCTGGGGTCAGCATCGGTACGGTCACGCGGAAGAACACCGTCAGTGGCTTGGCACCCAGCGTCCACGCCGCTTCCTCGCAAGCCCTGTCCTGGGTGCTGAGCGAAACGGCCAGCACGCGCAGCGCATAGGGCAGCGTCACCACCAGATGGGCGAACACCAGTCCCTGCATCGTCGCCAGCAACCCGAGGGAGGCGAAGACGATCAGGATGGCGAGGCCGAGCACGATGGTTGGCAGCAGCAGCGGTGCCGTGAACAGGTTGAACAAAAGGTCCCGACCGAGGAACTTAAGCCGTGTCATTGCCCATGCCACGGGCACGGCGATGACGATCGAGAGCACGGTGACGATCGCCGCCAGCGACAGGCTCGTCCAGAAGGCCTTGAGCATCTGGCTGTTCGCGAACAGCGCCGCGTACCAGCGCGTCGACCAGAAGGTCGGCGGGAAGCGAAGCACTTGATCGCCCGAAAACGACAGCGGGAAGACAAGGATGACCGGGGCGAGCAGGTAAGCGAACAGCACGAAGACGATGATGCGCATCGGCCAGGATGTCTTGTGGATTTCCATTTGCGCCTCCTCAGTCCAGACGCCGCAGCACGGCGGAATAGGCCCAGAGTGCCGCCCCGAAAACGATGAGCACCAGGATCGACAGCGTCGAGGCCAGTGGCCAGTTGAGCGTCACGATCGCCTGGTCGTAGATCTCTGTCGCGAGCAGGAAGACGCGGCCGCCGCCCATGAGTTTGGGCGTGATGAAGGACGAAACGGCCAGCACGAAACACAGCAGGCAGCCGAGCGCGATACCGGGCAGGGTGAGCGGCAGGATCACCTTCAGGAAGGTTCGCGCCGGCGTGGCACCTAGCGTGCGCGCCGCTTCCTCCACCTTGGGGTCGAGCCGTCCGAAGCCGGCCATCAGCGCCAGGATCATGTAAGGCATCAGGATTTCGGTCAGGCCGATGAACACGCCCTTGATGTTGAACATGAGGCTGGGCGCCGGCAGGCCGATCGCCTTGATCGCGCTCACCAACGGGCCGTCGTCGGTCAGGATCGCGATCCAGCCATAGGTGCGCACGACCGCGGACGTCAGCAGCGGCGAGATCACCAGCACGGTGAGAAAGGTCCGCCAGGAGCCCGATGCGCGGTGCAGGTAGAGTGCAATCGGATAGGAAACGAGAAGGGTCGTCAGCGTGATCGCCAGGCTGATCCAGACGGAGTTGAAGACCAACTCGAGATAGAACGGATCGCTGAGCAGCCCCGCCCAGTTGTCCCAGGTGAACACGTTCTCGATGCCACCGCCGATACGCGACTCGTTGAACGAATAGCGGGCAAGGTTGAGCACCGGGAGGATGAAGCCGATCGCATTGATGAGCGCGATCGGCAAAAGCAGGATGACGGCTAGTTCGCCGTTGCGCCACTGGCGTGGGAGGGCGGCTGCTGCGCTCATTGGCCACTGTCCGGATAGACCAGCGTGTCCTCGGCCGACCAGCCGAGCACGACGGCGTCGCCAACGCCGAGAGGGCTGCGCTCGCGTCGAGTCGCCTCCTCCACCGCGATCTCGTCGTCGCCGACACGCACGCCATACTGGACGAGGTCGCCGACGAAGGTGACGCTGGAGACCTTGCCCTCGACCTTGTTGTCAGCCTGGGGGCTATCGCCTGCAGAACCCTGGAGATGGATCCTGTGCGGGCGGACGAGGACCTCCACAGTCCCAGGGGCGACCGTGGTCGCCGACCGAAGCTGTTGTCCCGCAGCAGACAATACGCCGTCCGATCCCATGTTGCCCTTGAGCTTGTTGGTGCGCCCGACGAAATTGGCGACGAAGGCCGTGGCCGGCCGCTCATAGACCTCGGTCGGCGTGCCGAACTGCTCGACATGACCGTTGCGCATCACCACGACGCGATCACACATGGAGAGCGCCTCGACCTGGTCGTGCGTCACGAACACCGCCGTGATACCGCTCTCTTGCTGCAGAGCGCGTATCTGCATGCGCATCTCGTCGCGCAGTTTGGCATCGAGGTTGGACAAAGGCTCGTCGAGAAGCAGGATCGAGGGCTGGATCACCAGCGCGCGGGCCAGCGCCACGCGCTGCTGTTGACCGCCCGACAGCTCCTTGGGCTTGCGATGAGCGAGATGGCTAAGTTGCACCATCTCGAGTGCCCGGCTTGCCCGCTCCTCCGCCTCACGCGCCGACACGTTGCGCATCTGCAGGCCGAACTGAACGTTGCGCGACACGTTCATGTGCGGAAACAACGCGTAGCTCTGGAACACCATGCCCATGTCGCGGTCGTGGATGGGAAGGCGCGTGATGTCGCGTCCTCCCACCACGATGCGGCCACGGGAGGGCCTGTTGAGCCCTGCGATGATCCTGAGCGTCGTGGTCTTGCCGCAGCCGGACGGGCCGAGGAACGCAACCATTTCACCCTGGCGGACCGAAAGATCGAGCGACGGGATGACATTGACGGCGCCGAAGCTGACGCCGATGCTTTCCAGTCTGAGATGCTCTTCGGGGGCGGAAGAGACGGGCATGAGCGACTCCCGGAGTAGCATCAGCGGCTGAGCGGGATGACGCGGCGGCGCCACTGCTCGGTGATGGCTTCGCGGATCTTGGCAACCTCGAGCCAGTTGATCGCGATCATCTTGTCCATCGACCCGGCGGCTGTGCGCTTCAGCGCCTTTTCCGAGATGAGCGGTGCGGCGTTGGTATTGGTCGGCGCGTAGAACATCTGTTCAGTGAATGCGGCCTGGGCCTCGGGGCTCAGTGCATAGTCGATGAACTTCTTGGCGCTTTCGCTTGCCGGTCCGCCCTTGATCAGGCCAATCACGTTGATCTGGAAGCCGCTGCCTTCCTGCGGCAGGACGACTCCAAGCTTGCCGGCCGAGAGGTCGGAGTAGACCTGGGCGCGTGCGTTCCAGCCGATGCCGATGGCGGCCGTGCCGCTGGAGATGGGCTGGTAGACGTCGGGTCGTGGTTCCCAGGTCTGGACGTTGGGTGCGAGTTCCTCGAGCCGCTTGATGCCGGCATCGACGCTCTGGATGTAGTTGGTGCCGCCAGCGATCTTGTCGGTGATGATGGTCAGCGTGGTGCCTTGGATGTCGGGCACGGCGGGGATGGAGACCTGCTTGGCGTATTGCGCATCCCAGAGCGCGTTCCACGAGGTCGGTGCCTGCTTCACCTTGTCGGTGTTGTAGAGCAGGACGAGATTGTCGAAGGTTACGCCCACGGCGTTGACACCCTCGACCTTGGCCTGCGGGTAGAGGTCGCCGAGGTGCTTGGTGATAGTGTCGTCCATCGGCGCAAAGATGCCCTCGTCGGTCGCCGCCTTCGCCACCGAAACGTCCATGATCGCGATATCGATCTGCGGCGCGCTGACCTGGGCACGGAGCGTGCCCAGCATCTGGGCTGAGTTCGGCATGCCGTAGAATTCGACGGTGATATCAGGATTGGCCTGCATGAAGGGCTCGACGACGGCCTTCACATAGTTTTCCTGGAAGATGCCCGAATAGGCGGTGAGAACCACCGTATCGGCCATCGCCGCCGATGCGGCGATGGACATGGCAAGCGCAGTCAGGCTCACACCGGCGGCGCGTTTCATTGCGGTCATCAGATACTCCTCCATTCTTGAACCGAAAAATTGTTCCCGTTTGTCGATTGGGCCGCCTCAGGCGGCCGAGGCGTCCACGATCTTGGTGGCGCCGGAGATATCGGGCAGCTTCTCGCCCTTGCGCAGCCGTTCGAGCAGGATCAGCTCGTTCTGCTGCATGCCGATGGCCTTGTCAGCCGCCCATTCGGCGTTCGAGGGGCCGAGCACCAGCACGCCGCTTTCGTCGGCGATGATGGCATCACCGGGGTTGACCGTCTGGCCGCCGACCGATACCGGTACGTTGATTGCACCCTCTAGGCCGAGGATCTTGGTGGTGATCGGCGATGGGCCGCGGCACCACATCGGCAGGTCGACCCGGCGAATCTCGGAAAAATCGGTCGCGGGGCCGTCGATGACGGCGCCAACGATGCCGCCGAGCTTCATCGAGTGGGTCACCACGCCACCCCAGCAGGCGTGCTTGTTGTCTCCGCAACGGTCGACGACGACGAAATCGCCGGGGCGCACTAGCTTGGTGAGGTAGTGCAGGATGGTCGAGTCTGCATGGGGAAGGCGCACGGTCACAGCGGTGCCGGCGATGCGCTTTTCCGGTAGCACGGCGCGCAGTTCACGGTCCATGAAACCCGAATGGAGGAAATGGCCGACCGTCGCGGTCTCGACCTGTTCCATCTTCCTGATCAGATCGGGAGCGATCTGCTGCGGCATGGCATTGACGACGAACATGTTGGTGGCAGCTCCTTAGAGGACGTAGTGCTGGGCGACGGGCACGTCGCGGCGGACATTGGCCACGCGGTTAAGGTCGACCTTGGCGGTCGCGGCGCCGACGCCGTCCGAGCACTGGGCGACCATCAGGCCCCAGGGATCGATGACCATCGAGTGGCCCCAGCACCACTTCTTGCCGTCGGCATGGGCGCCGGTCTGGCCGACCGCCACGAAATAGGTCTGTGTTTCGACGGCGCGAGCGCGGGCGAGGACTTCCCAATGATCCTTGCCGGTCATCAGGGTGAAGGCGGCGGGCAGGACGATGACGTCGGCACCCTTGTCGCGCAGGGCACGGAACAGTTCAGGAAAGCGGATGTCATAGCAGATGGCGCAGCCGACGGTCGTATCGCCGACCTTGTAGGTCACCACCTCTTCGCCACGGCTGATCGTGTCGGATTCGCGGTAGGAGACGCCTCCGGGCGTATCAACGTCGAACAGGTGGATCTTGCGGTACTTGGCGATCTCGTCGCCCTTCGGCCCGAACACGACTGTCGCGTTGTAGTGGTTGTTGCCCGCCTTCTCGACCATCGAGCCGCAATGCAGCGTGACGCCGAGTTCCTTCGCCAACGACCCCATGCGCTTGTAGGAACCGCCGTCCGGGAAATATTCCCCGCTGCCGTGGACCGCATCGCGGCCCTCGCCCAGGAAGGCGAAATATTCGGGCAGCACCACCAGATCCGGCTTCTCGGCGGCGACGACGTCGCGCACCAAGCGCTCGGCATCGTCGAGGTTCCTGGCTTTGTCGGAGCCGGAATTCATTTGCACCATACTGATCTTCATCGAAGTCCTCCAAGTTCAGTTGGAGGTATCGTCAGGCCTTGGCGCGGCCATGACAAACGATAAAGAATTGTCGTTCCCGATAGAAAAAACTTGTACACCTGACGCTACGCCGAAACCCCCGCCGTGTGCACAGACGCCTCTCGTGCGATCACCGAAAGCATTGATGGAATTAGATTTTCAGGGTCATCGGCATAGACCGCGTGCAGTTTGAGTGCCGGAAATTGCGGCGTGATCGACAACAGCTGCAGCACTCCGGTCTCGATCAGAGGCGCTACCATCGGCAGCGGCAGCAGCGCCACGCCGACACCGTCGCAGGCGAGCCGAGACATCGCGGACAGCGAGTTGGAATTGGAAATCACGGGTGGCGGCACGCCCAGTTCCTCGAACTGCCGGAGCAGCCAGATATGCGGCGCGCTGTTGCGGGAGAAGGTCAGCACCGAATAGGCGCGGAGATCCTCCAGCTTCAGCGCCTGATCTCCAAGGCCGAATGAGGGAGCTGCCACCCACACACATTCCATACTGCCGAGATCGATGTTCTTGAGGCCAGGGGTCAGTACAGGCCCCATCAACAGTGCGAGGTCGAGCCGGCGCTCGCTCACTTCGCGTCCGATCGCCAGGGACGTGTCGACATTGAGGTCGAGCCCCAGCGAGGGGAAGCGCTCCTTCACGCGTTCGATGAAGTTGGGCAGCCAGGCATGGACGATCGAATCGATGGTGCCGATCGATACCGTCGCCCTCAGATGCTGCGGACTGCCGATCGCTACCTTGAAACTGGTCGCCGCCTTGAGCAATTCCTCGGCCGGCTGCAACGCTCTCTGGCCGACTGTTGACAGCCGCACGCCTCCGGGCGCCCGTTCGAACAGTTCGCAGCCCATCTCTGCCTCCAGGCTGGCAATGCGATTGGAGACGGCTGCCTGCGTAGCGTTCAACCGCTCAGCCGCAGCGCGAAAACTCCCCAGCCGGGCGACCCAGACGAAGGTTTCGACGAAGCGCAGGTTCATTGCCGGTCCATAGTTCAGACAATCAGCCAATACAAATCAAAGTCGGCAATTCGCCTCAAACTCGCCCTATCGGAATCGGGGGCGATCGTATCCGGCAGGCGACGCGAATGGCAGGATCGCATAAACGTTACGGCAGGGGCAGAACCTCGGAACGCTTCATCTGACCAAGCGCGAAGCTTGTCTCGATCGAGGCTACCCCCTCCAAGCGCGTCAGCTTAGTTTTGAGGAAGGTCTCGTAGGCAGCCAGATCGGCAACGACGACACGCATCAGATAGTCGTACTGGCCAGTCATGAGATAGCAATCGACAACCTCCGGCCATTTCGAAACCGTTTGTGCGAAGCGATCGAGGTATTCCTCCCTTTGCCGCTCGAGCTTGATCGAAGCAAAGGCGCTGACCGGCAATCCAATCTTTGATTGGTCGACAATTGCCGTATAGCCCTTGATGATGCCCTCATCCTCCAGCATGCGCAGTCGCCTGGCGCATGGCGTGGGTGACAGTCCCACCTTGTCGGCCAGGTCCTGAAGAGTGATGCGCCCATCGCATTGCAGCTCGGCTACGATCTTGTTGTCGATGCGGTCCAGCTTAGTCATTGACGGAAATCCCTAATATCAAGCTCGAAGATATATGAAATCTCCAAAAATGGCATGGAAAACATTCCACTTTGCCTGATCTCTCTAGCACCCTCTGCATATTGTCACATTGAACCGAGAGGGGAAGCAATGAAAGACGAGATTGCATTTCTGGCCGAGCTCGAAAAGAAGGTGCTGTGGCTGTCGAGCTGGATGATTCATCACGCGAACCACATTCGGCCAGGAGATGATTCACTAAAGGTCGGGGGGCACCAGGCATCATCCGCATCGCTGTCGACGATCATGACGGCGCTCTATTTTTCGGTCCTCAAGCCCGAGGATCGCGTCGCGGTCAAACCCCATGCCAGTCCGGTGTTCCACGCGATCCAGTATCTGCTGGGCAATCAGACGCGTGAAAAGCTGGAAAACTTCCGGGGGTTCGGGGGTGCACAATCCTATCCTTCTCGCACCAAGGACACCGACGATGTCGACTTCTCGACCGGTTCGGTGGGGCTCGGCGCGGCGCAGACGCTGTTTGCGTCGCTGGTCCAGGACTATCTGGGCGCGAAGGACTTGCTTCGGCAAACCGAAGAGGGACGGATGGTGGCTCTCCTCGGCGATGCCGAGATGGACGAAGGCAACATTTTCGAGGCGCTGCTCGAAGGTTGGAAGCACGGGCTGCGCAACACCTGGTGGGTCGTCGATTACAACAGGCAGAGTCTCGATGCCGTCGTGCGCGAGGGCCTCTGGCAACGTTTTGAAGCGATCTTCAAGAACTTTGGCTGGGACGTGGTTGTCCTCAAGCACGGTTCATTGCAGCAGTCTGCGTTCGCAGAGCCAGGCGGGCAGGCACTTAAGGAATGGATCGACCGGTGCCCCAACCAACTCTATTCGGCACTGACTTTCCAGGGGGGAGCTGCATGGCGAAAGCGGCTCCTGGATGATCTTGGCGATCAGGGCGAGGTGTCAGCGCTGATCGAGCGTCGCAGCGATGCGGACCTGGAGGCTCTGATGACGAACCTCGCGGGTCACGACCTACCCGTCCTGATGGAAGCCTTCCGGGCCGCAGCCTCGCACGAGCGGCCAGTGTGCTTCATCGCCTACACCATCAAGGGATACGGGCTGCCGCTTGCAGGTCACAAGGACAATCATGCCGGCCTGATGACATCGACGCAAATTGCTGCATTGCGCTCGAAAATGGGCGTTCGTGAGGGGTATGAGTGGGAGCCCTTCGAGGGGCTCGCCGAAGCGCGAGAGCTGGAAGCATTTCTTGGTCGCGTGCCGTTTCGGCAGAAAGGACGGCGCCGCCTTTCCGGGACACAGATCGAAATCCCGGAGCGGATAGAAGTCCAGATCGCGTCGTCGATGTCTACACAGCAAGGCTTCGGCTTGTTGATGCACGAAATCGCGAAACGAGATTCCGAGTTTGCCGCGCGGGTGGTCACGACCTCGCCCGATGTCACCGTTTCCACAAATCTTGGGGCCTGGGTGAACCGGCGCGGCGTGTTTGCGCGCAACGAGCTGGCCGACTTGTTCCGCAAGGAACGCATTCCGTCGACCTTTGCCTGGGATGCGTCGCCGAGGGGGCAGCATCTTGAGCTTGGTATCGCAGAGATGAATTTGTTCCTGATGCTGTCAGGGCTTGGTCTGTCACATTCGCTTTTTGGCGAACGGCTATTGCCGGTCGGAACGCTCTACGATCCGTTCATCGAGCGCGGACTCGATGCCTTGAACTATGCCTGCTATCAGGACGCTCGTTTCATAGTTGCGGCGACCCCGTCGGGAGTGACGCTCGCGCCCGAAGGTGGTGCGCACCAGTCTATCGCAACGCCGCTGATCGGGATGGCGCAGGATGGTCTGGCATCATTCGAACCGGGCTTTGTCGATGAACTCGCCATCATACTGAGGTTCGCGTTCGACTACATTCAGCGCGACGACGACCGCGCGACCGGTCCCTCTGACTGGCTCAGAGATGCGCGCGGCGGTTCTGTTTACCTGCGTCTGTCGACCCGCACGATCGAGCAGCCCAACCGCAAGATTGATGATGGTCTGGCTGCCGATATTGTCAGGGGTGGCTATTGGCTGCGTCGCCCCGGTCCAAATGCGGAGTTGGTCGTTGCCTACACGGGCGTGCTTGCCCCTGAAGCACTTGAGGCTGTCGGGATGATGGCTGAGGATCGGCGCGACATCGGTCTTCTCGCCATAACATCTGCCGACAGGCTGAATGCCGGATGGAATGCAGCCCAGGCAGCGCAGGAACGAGGGACTGCCGATGCTGTCAGCCACATAGAGGAACTCTTGTCTGCTGTCCCGGCAGGGTGCGGTCTGATCACGGCCGTCGACGGTCATCCGGCAACACTCGCCTGGATTGGGGCTGTATTTGGACACCGCACACGTTCGCTCGGGGTAGAACACTTCGGCCAGACGGGGACAATTCCCGAACTCTATCGTCACCATGGCATCGACGCGCAGGGAATCATGAAGGCAGCACGGGCTCTCGTTCCGGGCCGCCCCATTCGACACTTGCGCAGCTTTGCGTAGCCCCCGGTGCAACGCGCGCAGGGCAGGGCAGGACGCTTGGTCAATACCAGTTTCCAGGAAGTGACGTAGGGAAGCGACAACCCCATCATTTCGAACAGAGACCAATTGTTCGGAGATGGGGCATGGCAGGCTTCGCCGATAATTCGGAATGTGTCGCGCTGGGAAAGCCAGGAAGGGGACATGCAATCGCCCATCACGGAGAACTTCTCCAAGGGGTGTTCGAAGACGATCACGGGCGTTTGCATCGCGGACTGGTAACGCTTCCGTTGGATAGTCTCCGATCCACGGCAAATCTTGTGCTCGAGGAGGGTGGACATCTCACCGTTGAGCCTCGCGGTCGGGTGAAGGCGCTGCGCGCCGCGCAACTGGCGGCGGAGCATCTGGGGTATCCGGCCCTGGGAGGCCGCCTCAGCATAGAAAGCGATATCCCGATGGGGCATGGCTACGGCTCGTCAACAGCCGACGTCATTGCTTCCATCCGCGCGGTAGCGGCCGCAGTGGGCATGCGACTGCTGCCTGCCATCAGCAGTCGCTTGGCAGTTGCTGCCGAAACGGCATCAGATGCGATCGCGTTCGAATCCGAAGCACTGCTTTTTGCGCAGCGGGAAGGGGTCGTCCTTGAGCATTTCGGCGGGTCGTTACCGCCGTTTGTCCTCATCGGTTTCAAAGCCGATGCCAATGCGGGCATCGATACGCTTGAGCTGGCTCCGGCTCGATACAGCGGCGAGGAAATCCAGCTCTTCAGGGTACTTCGCGGGATGGTCGCGCGCTCAGTGCGCTATCAGGATGCACGTCTTCTTGGCCGGGCGGCGACGATGAGCGCGCGTGTCAGTCAGCGCCATCTCCCCAAGCCACATTTCGATTTCGTGATCGGTCTCGCCGATCACCATCAAGCGTGCGGGATCCAGGTAGCGCACAGCGGCTCTCTTTTCGGGCTTCTGCTGGATGCTCAATCCGCCAGTCTAGGCACGGACATTGACCCGATCGTCGTGGCGCTGAAGGGCCACGGTTTTCAAGACATCGGCGTTTTCTCAATCAATGCGGTGGGGAGCGCTCATGTCATTTGACGTCGACTACTTTCGAGCTTTGGAAACGCCGCGTCTCGCGCGACTTGGTCCAAACATCGTCGCGGCCGCGTTTCCCTTGATGAAGCTGATGCCGGCACGCTTCATCCTCGATCAGGCGGAGAAGTCCGGCGAGCTGAGGGCCGGTGCCCACATCGTGGAAACAACTTCCGGCACATTCGGTATGGCGGTCGCGCTTCTCGCAGCGGCTCGTGGTTTCCGGCTCACCTTGGTTACGGCTGCCACGTTGATTGATCCGGCTTACCAGCACAGGCTTGGCCGGCTCGGCGCGAAAGTCGTGGCGCTTGAGGATAAGAACGGCGATGGAAACCAAACCGGGAGATTGGCGCATCTCAGGGCGATAATGGAAAATGAGCCGCGCACGTTCTGGACGCGACAATATGACAGCCCAGGCAACTGGTTGTCCTATGCCCGTCTCGCCGAACTGTTCGTACGCTCGATGGGCCAGGTTGACTGGCTCGTTGGTTGCAGCGGCACCGGCGGCTCATTGTGTGGGACCGGTACTTTCCTGCGTCAACTCTATCCGCATTTGAAGGTTGCCGCCGTCGACACCCATCGCAGCGTGCTCTTCGGCCAACCCGTGGGCAAACGCATGCTGCGCGGGCTCGGAAACAGTGTAGTCCCGGCGAATGTCCGGCATGTTCTGGTCGACGAAGTCCACTGGGTTGGGGCCTATGCTGCGTATCACTCGGCACATTCGTTGTTACGCAACCGGGGGATCTTCATGGGACCGACGAGCGGAGCCGCGGTTCTCGTCGGCGAATGGATAGCCAGAACCAATCCGGAGGCGGTGGTCGCGGTCATCATGCCCGATGAGGGGTATCGCCATGCCAATACGGTCTATAGCGATGATTGGCTGGCGTCGCTTCCCGGTTGGCCGTGCAAGGCCGTTCGCGAACCCGAAACTCTTGTCACAATCGAGCCCCGCGCCGAATGGGAATGGACACGGTTCGAGTGGGGAAGAAGGTACCTGGACGACGTCGTGCAGCCCCACCCAAGCTAAACCATTGTGATCGGAAAGCCCGCAGACGTCAGCCGATTTTCCGTTCCGCAGCAATCGTCCCGCTTACCCACCGCCACGCATCCTCGACACTCTCGAAAGGAGCTTGAGAGGCAGCTGGATGGGCTGAAATGTCGAGGTCTTTCAATCCGCTGGCGGTCACGATGGCCACTACCCGATCGTCAATCCCTATCATCTTTCGTTCGCGCAGATGTTGGATCGCGACAAGAGGGGCAACCGACGCTAGCTCGGCGAAGAGACCTTCTCTGGCCGCCAGCGTCTTTTGCATGTGAACGAGCTTTTCGTTGGAAACGCAAACAGCCCGACCTTTGGTATCACGTAGCGCTTTCAGCGCTTGATAAGTGCTGCGCGTCGTGCCGATCGACAAAGCAATCGTTTCGAAGAGGGGCTCCTGTTCCTCGATCCGGTCGAGGCCCTTCGCAAGGGCCATTGTGAGCGAGCCATGGACTTCAGCAGCAACCATCCTGGGAATGCGCGCGATCTTGCCCATGGTGAGCAGGTCGTGGAAGCCGGCCGCTATTCCCGCCAGGGCATCCCCGTAACAAACCGGGAGCACGCACCAGTCAGGCACATGTCCGTCCGACTGGTCCGCAATCTCATAGGCGATCGTCTTGTACCCTTCGATGCCAAGTGGGTGACTGCCCACGACAGGATTTTGGCAGGGGGACGTGACAAACCAGCCGAGACGATCGGTCGCGCGCTCAAGAAGCTTCCACCTGTCAGCCTTCTGCGCCATCGGCACCACCGTCGCGCCGTAGGCGCGAATTTGCGACAACATGGGGCCTGCGGCCCCGGCAAATGTGACGACGACGCAGCCGAGCCCGGCTCTGGCGGCGTAAGCCGCCAGCGATGCACCGGCATTGCCCGATGATGCAGTTGCCAGCACCCTTGCTCCTTGAGCGAGGGCCGTCGACACAGCGACTGTTGAAAATCGATCCTTATGCGACCAGGTCGGATTGCGCCCCTCATCCTTGATGAAGAGCTGTGGGACGCCGAGAGCTACACCAAGCCGTTCGGCAGGCAGCAGTGGTGTCAAACCTTCGCCCAGCGACACCACCTGGCTTACAGCGCACGGCAGGAACGATGCGTAGCGCCAGAGGGTATTGTGAAGGACGCTCCCTGCGATGGGATCGCCAACGGCATGGCTGCCCTGAGCATATATCGGCTTGAGATTTGCCGGGGCTTGTTCATAGCACTTGGGACAGCCGCGGGAGTCTATTCTGATGTTGCTTGAATGTTCGGCACCACATCGGATGCAGCGGAATCCAGTAACGATCGCCATGTCGGTCGAAAGCTCCGTCCACGAGGTTTCTGGCCCTGTCGGGCGTGGTTTTGAGGCTGCTGACAAGCTGCGTGCCGCATTCGCCTCACTCCTCCCTGCAAGCCCGCAGTTGTTCAAGCAGGACGTGTCCCACATGTCAACGAAAATGTTCACTATAGTGCGTTGCATTATAGTGAACATTTGGGAGATTCACGCAATGAAGCTTCGAAGTACATTTGGTCTGAACCTGCAGCGGTTGCGCCGGGAGCGCCGGTTGTCACAAGAGCAATTGGCTCACCTTGCCGGTTGCGCACGTGCCTATCTCAGCGGTGCCGAAGCTGGTCGCCGCAATGCGACGCTCGATACGCTGGAGGCGTTGGCAAAGGTATTGGAAGTAGCGCCGGCAGACCTTCTGAAAGACCCGATGGCAATGCGCGAAGAAAAGTGAGAAGCCACTGGAACCTTTTGCTTTTGCGATTTGGCATTTATGCAGAAAAAGATATCGATAATGCAGCATATAGTTAACATAAGTTTCAGGTAGTATTGAAATGGCCTGGAGACGAGCGTTACGCTGATCAAACAAAAGATTGGCGTGGTGGACTGCGTCGAGACGCGGCGATGGACATCGATGTGGTCTCAAGGCTCGCGGGAGCGCTCGCCAGAATTGATGCTGCAACCGGCCCAGCGGAGATTCTTGGTGAGGTGCTCGCGACCCTGCATCCCTTCGGCTTTCGTCACCTCCTTATGACTGGTTTGCCGATGCCGCAGGATGGGCCGTGGCAGCTCGAGATCCTGTGTGACGGTTGGCCGGTGGCGTGGCTTGAGCACTACATTGCCAGGAGGCATTTTTCTCACGATCCTTGCGCCCTGCGCAGCCGCCACGCCGGCCAGCCCTTTCTGTGGCGTGATTTGTCACGCAGGCACATGACCGCCGGCCAGCTGCGTGTAATGGATGAAGCCACAGAGTTCGGACTGAATGACGGGTTATGCGTTCCCATCCATGAGCCTCTCCGAGCCCCGGCAGTCGTGACTGTTGCCGGACACCGTATCGAGCTCGCGAGGGAAGATCTGCCAATTCTCGAAACGGTATGCGTGCATGCTTTTAGGGCCATGCGCCGGCTGCGTGCAGGAGAAGGGCGATCATTTCATCTCAGACTGACTGATCGAGAGCGAGAAGTTCTAACGTGGATTGCGGCAGGCAAGGCGGCAGAGGACGTTGCCTGTATTCTGGGCATTTCGCGATTCACCGTTGAACGTCATCTGAGCAACGTTCGAGAGAAATTCGACGCGGTGAATACCGTCCAGGCGGTGATGGAAGCTGTGCGGCGCGGCGAAATTCACCCATGACAATCCCAGAAAACCAGTATGGATAGGTTTTGCAGCCTCGGGTACGCGTTGTCCGGGGTGTGCCATGTTCAAGATTCACATTGTCGACTGGTCGAACCGCCGGACGTATCAGGATCATCTCGAGCGCTATTTTCGCGTTCGACACGAAATCTACGTCAATGGTCGAAAGTGGCAGCAGATCGATAGGCCAGTCCCACTGGAGATCGATGCGTTTGATACCAGGGACGCAATCTACCTGCTTGGGATCGACGAGAGCGGCAATATAGCCGGCGGCTCCCGCCTTGTGCCGACGTTGAGACCGCACTTGCTCTCGGAAGTCTTCCCGGTGCTTGCCGGAGGGGATCCACCCCGGAGCGCAGATATTTATGAATGGACCCGCTTCTTTGTCTCACCGTCTCTGCGCAGGAAGGGCGGATCGTCGCAAGCGGCGGGCATCGTGCTGTGTGGTCTTCTGGAGGCCTGCCTGAGACTGGGGATAGGCAAGCTCAGTGTCGTGTGTGAAGACTTCTGGCCGGCCCGGTTGGAGCAGATTGGCTGGTCGATTACCCGACTGGGCCCAGTGATTGATCATCCCGATGGCAGGATTCTCGCTCTTCTCATCCAGATAGACAGCAAGACATTGCAGTCCACACGCGTTGCCTACGGTCTGGACGCCGCCGCTGTCTTCGCACAGGCTGAACGCGAATGCGATCGCGTTCGTCGCAGAAGCTGACGATACGACCAGTTCAGGAGAGGTGTCCTGACGGAGCGCGTATGAAGGTCGCCCTGAGATTGCTCCAACTTGATGATGTCGCGGCGGTGAATGGCATCGATCTCGACGAAGGCGACGAAAACCTCGCCGGCGGGAATATGGCGACGGTGTCTGGGAGGCTGAGGCACCGATCCGATCCGCAAGCCCATCATCCCTTCCTGATTACTGTGGAACGCAAGACTGTGGGATTCATGATGCTGCGCGAAGGACCGGCCTTGCCGTCCTGGGCTCCTCCGGATGCGATCAGCCTGCACAACTTCCGCATCAGTAGGCAAGTGCAGGGGAGGGGCTATGGAACCGCAGCCCTGGTCCTTGCCGCTCGTTGGATAGCTGTCTATCGTGCTGAATTCTCCGAGTTGGTGCTGAGTGTAAACGAGGAGAATATCAGTGCGATCCGGCTCTACCTCCGATGTGGGTTCAGGAGTTCAGATCTCCCCTTTGTGGGCCGACTTGGGACGGAGTTCGTTCTTTCCTGCAGCGTAGACGAACTTGCACAGAAGCACTTTGCTGGTGGGTAGCCGGTAGGGAGCGCGTGCAATGGAATTTATACTCTGTCACTATCTCGGCCTTTGTGATGGCCCGCGACCAGGTAGGCGACTTGGGTCGAGAAATGCTCCGCCTGGATTGACCAGGTGGGGCGTCATCGCGGGGCCTGCTCGCCCTTACGGCCACCCGGGCGGGACCAGATCAGACTGCAGGCTTCACAGTCCTCATCGTCGAAGAGGTTTGCAAAGATGGAGGCATTGAAGCTTGGCTCATCGAGCTTGAGGCCCAGATGGACGCGACTCTCGTCGGAGCGCTTGGTCCAGTCGTCACCGATCTCGGCGTTATGCGGTGCACCGCATAATCGGCGCGGCCCACGAAGACCCTGTGGCTGGGAGCGTTCTCGCCAGTGGCGCGGGTTTTAGGGACGATACCGACCCGCGTGCCCCGGACGCTGAGAATGACGATTTCGCCAGTGAACTCGTTGTTGCAGGACTGTTCGAAGCTGACAGCGGTCGCCATGGCAATTCTCCTTGATCCGTCTGTTTCGACCCCGCACCGCTGCGGTCTCGATGGTGATCGCCAGGCCGGAGGTGATCACCGGCGTACCCATGGGCCGAAGCCTCAGCGCAGGATGGCGCGGGCGCGACTTTGTTGGTTCGCGAGGAATGGCGCGTAGCGCCAGGGGAAGAAAGTCGTGACGCGCCGTTGCGTCTGAGGCAATTGAGGCAAGGCCATCCTTTGGAGATACATTTATCTATGAGGCCGCTTCCGTGCGCTCGCTGTGACGGACCGGGATCGCGGAAGCATACCTGGGCGATCTCGCTGTATCCTGAAGTCGCGACATTCGGGAAATGGGATCGCCCCGTCCCGAGCGATTCTTGAGAGCTGTCTGTATCGAACACGCGCGCCTCGATGATTCTGGCCTCCGGGGAGAATAGTAGCGGCTCAGACACACCAAACCTGCCTCGCCTGTTAATGGAGTACTAACGGCACCCCACAAATCGTGGCATTTCTGCCACAACGCTGCCACATAGAACAAACGGCACGTTCCATTCTGGATGTTGGCTGTTGAACCGCGCCGGCTCATCGGTAATGTCGGCCTCGAAGAAGCAGCGCGGTGCGCAACTTTTTCAAACGGGGATGGGGCAGGGAACGCTGTCCTTCAGCAAAAATACCCAGACCCTCTTTTGAAACTTTTGACTGGAGGTCAGAAAATGAACATCAAGAGCCTTCTTCTCGGCTCCGCTGCGGCTCTGCTCGCAGTCTCCGGCGCTCGTGCGGCCGACGCTGTCGTCGTCGCTGAGCCGGAACCCATGGAATACGTCCGCATCTGCGACGTCTACGGCGCGGGCTTCTACTACATTCCCGGCACCGAGACTTGCCTCAAGGTCGGCGGCCTCGTTCGTTACGAGATCCAGTTCGATAGCGACGACGACGGCTGGAAGAAAGAGACCCGCGCTCGCATCAACCTCGACGCTCGTTCGGAAACCGAATACGGCACGTTCCGTCGCTTCATCGAAGTCGAATGGGCCAACAATGGCGGCTCCACCGGCACGACGTATGCCTACGATCCCGACCTGGGCGATTTCGTTGCCACCAGTGGCTACAGCGGCGATTCCTCGACCACGAAGATCCGCTACGCCTTCTTCGAACTCGGCGGCCTGATGGTCGGTCGTAACGACACCCTGTTCGATGGCGACCTCGGCGGCGAGTTCGACTCCGGCGGCGGCGACTTCGTCAACCAGATCCGTTACACCTTCGACGCCGGCAACGGCATCGCAGTGTCGCTCGGCCTGGAAGAAGAAGACCGCAACTTCGACTACATCCCGCTCATCACCGGCAAGGTCTCGGTATCGCAGGGCTGGGGTTCGGTCGACCTGTTCGCCGCCTATGACGATCGCTTCGAAGAGTTCGCCCTCAAGGGTATCGCTCGCATCAAGGCGACCGACGCTCTGACCCTCGAGCTGCTCGCAGCCTACGAGTCGGGCGCCACTTGGTTCGGTCTGGACGACTTCTACTCGGGCTACGATTGGTCGGTCGGCGGCTACCTGAAGTACCAGGTCAACGAGAAGCTGCGCGTCGGTTTCGGCGGTCAGTACTTCGCTGATGCTCACGTCGGCACGTTTGCCCTTGACGGCACCGCCCTCACCACTGTCTCGTCGAACGACGACGACTGGCAGATCGGTGCGGTCATCGACTACACGATCGTCGAAAACCTGAACGCCAAGCTCGCCCTCAACTACGGCGACGGCGACAGCGGTCGTTTCAACGATGCAAACGGCGACGGCTCGTTCAACGGCTTCCTCCGTCTCGACGCCTCGTTCTAATCAGCTAACAAGCTGACTTAGATTGACGGCCCGCGGTCTTAGGATCGCGGGCCGTTTTCGTTTGGGTTGATTGATGCAATCTTATCCTCGCCGAAGGTGGATTGATCGATGGTTGAACTTCACAATCTTTCCGTCACGCGTTTACGCCGGGAGGGGCTAAAACCAGTCCGGTTTCTAACGCGAGACGAAGAAGTCGCTATTTTTTCGGCCATACAACGTCAGTCGGAGCGTTATTTCGATCTCTCGATCTTTTTGGTGGACACCGGCGCTCGGCTAGGTGAGGCCCTAACGCTCGGTTGGAGGGGAGCAGCGCTAAACCATCTTGCGTTGGAACGAGGAAAGACCATTGTTGCGAGAGTGATACCCCTCACTCACCGAGCAGCAGCAGCGGTTCAACGTCAGTCGACAGACCGATTGGGGCCGTTCTCGGATGTAAAGCCGCATGATTATCGAGCGGCATGGAGCGTCGCCAAGCAAGAGGCTGGGATTTCTGACCCTAGGGTAGTTCCTACCGTTCTGAGGCATACCTGTGCGGTACGCCTGATTCAAGGTGGCATAGACTTGCGTACTGTCCAAAAATGGCTGGGCCATCAATCGCTGGCTATGACCATGCGTTACGCACAGTATGCCTCGACCGATCTCGAATCGTGTGTAAGGGTCCTAGAGCGGTCACCGGCGGGTCCGTCGTGACTATTGATGCGTGTGGATCAGATTTCTGACAAGTCTGTGGTCGTCACGAATATCCGTGCAGCCCGCACCACCTCTTGAACGCGGTCCATTTTCAAAAGGTCAATCGGTAGGTAACCGTCCAGTTCTTCACACGGTTTGCTGAGCCAATACCAGCTCAGTCTGGGATGGCCGATCACTTCGCTCACCTCCGCTATGCCACTGGCAGGACGGCCATCCACGAACTGGGCCAGTGGGAACACGTGCCTCTTACCGCCTGCCAGAAGCGCAATCGCTTCATTTCGCCGCTGCCAACGGTGGAGTGTTGACCTTGGAATGCCAAAATTTTCTTCCAGGAAAGTTGGGCCGGCTGATGGTCCCACCCATTCATGCAAAGCGACAGTCGAAAGCGGATTTGGAATATGGGACGGCGGGGTCAGCGATTGTCCGCCGTTCTCGTGTTCGGCCTTCTGAGCGAGAATTTCCTTTCGAGTGGCTCCCGCTATTTCTGCTATGAAACTATCGAGCTTGTCGCCTGCAACGCTGAGATCCGATGTGAGCGCTGCCTGTCTTTTGAGCGACAGGAAAACATAAGAGGTCGCGGCGACCCCTGCCAATTTTGCAGCGCTAACAATCGCGGGACGCTTTAGGTCAGGATCAAGACGGGCAAACAACTGCTCGATCTCTGCAGCTACGAGGCCCACCATCTCATTTTTTGTATATTTGCGGCGCCGTGGGGCATCATCGGACAATCGAAATCTCCTATGCTGGAACTGGCTACCCGTTATCCAAGGAGGCTCGAGTGAGCGACGATGACATACCGGCGGTGTTGGAGGCGCTCAAATTCCGTTTATGGCCGAACCCTATCCACCGTTACAACGCGGGGCTTGCGATCAATGAGTTAGACCGATTTGGCGGGCGACGTGGGATCGTCGCGACAGCGCGAGATATCGACCAAGTGGTGGCCCGTTACCGTGGCACCGGCAATTCGGACGCTACAATCAATCGGAAACTGTCCTTCTTTCGCAAGCTGGTAAAAGGTGCTTTTGACGCAGGATATATAGTTGAAAGGCCGAAAGTAAACCGGCTGCCGGAAGTCTCAAAAGCTCCGCTCGTGCTCAATGATGATGAAATCGATCGAGCCCTCGCTTTCCTTCAAGTCATTGACCGGGAGTCTTGTCGGTTCATCGCTTTCCTTGCCGATACCGGAGCGACGATCCAGGAAACCCAAGCACTGAGATGGTCTGACATTACTCACCGGCACGTGACATTTTGGTCCGTGTCCGGCTATGGGCGAACGATCCCTCTTACCAAACGCGCATCGAAAGCTGTGACGTTCAAGCCCATCCTGCCTCTGGGCCCATTTTCCGCAATGAAACTGAGAGGGCTTCGGGATGCTTGGCGGCGAGCGCAAATTGAAGCCGGGATTCTCCGGCCCATACTACCATCGGGCCTGCGTTACTCGTGTGAGGCACGGTTGGTTCGGCAAGGTGTGGATCCTAAAACGATCCATCGTTGGCTGGGATATCGGACGCCACGTACGTCTTCCAGATTTCCAACGTCGGATGATCTTCACGGAGCGCAAGCCGTTCTAGAGGTCTACGACTGGCAGAAGCGCCGATACGTTTCTGGCAGCATTGCCGATTGAGGAACCCTTCTTGAAATTTGCAATCGTCGAGATACGCTCAGTCGTTCCCGTTTTCCAGGCGGAGGGATCGCTATGGCTGAGGCTCGGTATCTTAACCACAGGCTGGAATGCCCCTATTGCAAAACGATCAGGTTGAGGATCCCAGAGGACGCTAATCCAGATACGCCTATCGCATGCGACGACTGCGGCGAATATCTAGGTAGTTGGGACGAGCTGCAACCGATCTGGCCAAGCAGGGCGGCACCAACGGGGTGTTCTTCCTTGAGAAGGGGCGGATCAAGAGGATTGGTTAGCGGTTCTTTGCTAAGATTCGCGCCTCCCTTAAGAGTGACGACCAGTCATAGCCGAGATCAGCAACAAGCCGCCGAGCTTGTTGTTCCGTGATGCCGGCTTCTTCCATCAAACGCCGGACCAGGAAATCTCCCCTGCTGAGCGGCTCCCTCGGTTCGTCGGTCATTTCGAACTACCTTTTCGGAAAGGCCCACCGCCCCCGGTTGGACGCGGGAGCGATAGGCCCGCTGCTAGAGCGAACGCAATGAGGGGTTGCCGATCGCTCCAACAACCAAACAAAGCATCTGCTCGATAGTTCCCCAACGCAAAAAGCCCCGCCACCTTTCAGCAGCGGGGCTAGGGATGGGAGAGTTTCTACGGCTTCAGCCTAACATGATTCGAATGCCGCTACGGCAGCTTGAAGCCTCCACCCATCATGAAGGCGACGATCGCCAGGATGATGCCGCTGATGACCAGCTTGGCGATCCAGTTGAGTGTGCCGCTTACGCCGTCGATCTTGGCGTCCAACGTCGAGAACCGCATGTCCATGTGCTTGAACTGCTCGTCCTTGCGGGCGTCGGCGATATCGCTCTGACGCTGCCAGGCCTCCAGCGCCGTCAGCCGCTGGTCGCGAGACTGGCCTTGATGCTCCAGAGACACCACTCGGGAACGCAGATCGCCGTCCATCTCGGTTGTCCGTTCGCTCATTTCTGACCTTCCAGTGCATTCAACGACTGTGCCAGTGCACGATGGCGGCGAGCGCACTCGCCCAGGGCCATGCGGTCCTTGCCCCACAGCCGGGCGACTTCCGACGCGGTCAGATCGCGGGACGGAACGTCCACCACACCCTGACAAGACATCCGCAGCGACGTCGGTATCTTCGCCATCGGCAAGGGCTCAGCGACCAACCGGGTTGATGGCGTCAGACAGCCGCTTAGGGAAAGCAGGGGCACTGCCAGGAGCAGCATTTTCAGTCTCATGGATTTGCTCCTCGAGCAGGGCTTGGGCCTCGTCGGCACGCTTCTGTTGGGAAAGGGTTTCGGCCTCCACCAGGTCGATTTGAGACTGGGCCGCCTGGCGCTTGCGTTCGTTCTCGGCGCGCAGCTCGGCCATCCTGGAGGCCCATTTGAGCTGTTCCGAGTGCATGCCCTCGACCTTGCCCTCGTAGTGCTTGTAGCCGCCGTACAGCCAGATGCCGGCGCCCAGCAGCAGCAGGCCGAGCACGTAGATGATGATGCTATTGACCCCGAGCACGCGGGTGATGGCCGCAATCATGGCTTCAGCCCCGACACGCACAGCTCAGCCTCGCCGATGCGCTGCGCGTCGCCCATTTCACGGCGCTTGACCAGGCCATTGACCACCTGGCCGCCGGCCCTGTTGAAGGCGGTCTGCGCTTCGCACGCCTGTCGATACCTGCCGGCTCGAACATGCCTTGCCGCGGTCGATCGGCAGGCCGCGGCCACACCGAAATTGTAGGCGCCCGAGATCAGGGAGGCCTGCAGGCTCACTGGCTTCTGGTCGAACCCTGCGATGCACGTCGTCAGCGGCCGGTAATAGTCGGCAACGATGCGGTGCATCAGCATCGCGCGGCATTCCGGCTCGGTCTTGACCATGTTCGGGCCGATGCCCTTGGTCTCGCCGTAGCAGATGTCCCAGATCTTGGCGTAGCGGTCCCAATGCGACCTGAGCACCAGCCCTTCCCAGGGAATGATGAGCTTGTCGACCGCAAGGCGCACCGCCGCTGGCACAGACTCCTCGCCCGGCCGATTGGTCATCAGCACGCCGCCGACCATGGTGGCCAACGACAGCACTGCCGCAATCGCCGCTGCGGCACGCTTGCTGCTACTGATCCTATTCACCGGCATCGGAAAGTCCTTTCTGCGCGACATGGCGAGCGATGAAAGCGCCGATGGCAGTCAGCCCGGAAAGGGCTGCAAACACACCGGGCGGAATGGGGAGAAGGCCGCCGACGAGAGGCAACATGACCTCGATGCCGGAGAGCACCGCAGCGAGCAGCATCAGGCGCACGCTCCACGCCTGGCGCAGCACTGCGCGCCAGTTGGCAACGAGCTTCATGGGGTATTCCTCGGATGGGTGTGGGGGAGTAAAATGCGGCGCGCGCGGGAGGCGCGGATCGCTGTGCGGCCGCTCTCACCTATGACCTGGCAGGACTGGTATTACTGGATAGTCGTCATCGCGGCTTCGGCGATGATATTGTGGATTGTGATCTCCTAAGGCGCGCCGTCGATGTGGGAAGAGGCTGTGTCTTGAGGTTGCTGATCAAGCGATCGTAGGGTAGGTAACGACCTGCCTAAGCAAGATGGTCGGTGAGATGCTGGCCAGTGCGGGTGACCTGAGACCCTGACCTTCCTCCAGATTTGGGTAGAGTCCGTCGATCATGGAGACGGACAATG
>VFQM010000676.1_pt1 | contig 35625 bp, 37 predicted proteins | sample 3512391 | NCBI WGS metagenome assembly VFQM01 (sample SAMN10412369, study PRJNA504923) | tailings metagenome | isolation source: Replicate 1 from Balatoc abandoned mine | place: Philippines
CGGGCGGCCAGCCAGAAGTCGATGGCTTTCTCCACGCTGGACGGGGTGATGAAGTCCGGCATGCCGTGATAGGACAGCAGGTGGGCGCTGTCCAGCAGTGCCACCGCCAGGTAGCCACAGGCCAGCAGGCTGAGGTTGCCGGCCTGCTCGCTGCGGTAGCTGTGCCAGCTGATGCTGAACACCAGGGCAGCGACCACGATGGCCAGCAGCTCCATGCAGCTGTGTAGCCAGATGGGGAACCAGTGGCCAGCGGTCTTCAGCAGGCTGTTAGCTGGCAACAGCCAGACGATCAGGAGCACGGCGGCCAGCCAGCCGAGAATAAGCAGGGTGCTGCGGCTGAACAGAGAGCTATTGTCGTGGCTCTGGTGCATGCGTAACTCGTCGAAGCGGTTTGTTCTTGTGCTGGCGGCAGCCTAGCAAGACTCGTGACGCCTTGCCTCTGGACGAATGGGTCAATTGAGGCTGAGCACCTGCGTCATTGAGAGCGCTTGCCCGGCCAGCCTACCCTGCGTGGCAGATCAACCCGGCGGAGACCCGAACGATGCAGCGCACTCATTTCGAAACCGAACACAACATGTTCCGCGAGTCCTTCCGTGCCTTCCTGCTCAAGGAAGTGGTGCCGCACCAGGAAGCCTGGGAAGAGGTCGGCATGGTCAGCCGCGAGGTCTGGCTGAAGGCCGGCGAGCAGGGCTTCCTGCTGCCCTGGGCCGCGGAGGAATACGGCGGCCTGGGCCTGAAGGATTTCCGCTACGAGCAGATCATGTGCGAGGAGCTGGCGCGCATCAACGAAGCCGGTTTCATGATTCCGCTGCACTCGGCCCTGTGCGGTCCGTACATCGCCGAGTACGGCAATGCCGAGCAGAAGGCCCGCCTGATGCCGGGCATCATCCGCGGCGAGACCATCCTCGCCGTGGCCATGACCGAGCCGGGTGCCGGTTCCGATCTGGCCGGTATGCGCACCACGGCGGTGGACAAGGGCGACCACTGGGAGCTGAACGGCTCCAAGGTGTTCATCTCCAACGGCTACCTGGCCGATGTGGTGATCGTCGCGGCGAAGACCGATCCGTCCAACAAGCACGCCATGGGCCTGTTCCTGGTCGAGCGCGGCATGCCGGGCTTCGAGCGCGGCAAGAAGCTGAAGAAGCTGGGCATGCATAGCCAGGATACCGCTGAGCTGTTCTTCAACAACGTCAAGGTGCCCAAGGCCAACCTGCTCGGCGACGCCAAGGGCGGCTTCTTCTACCTGATGAATATGCTCGCCCAGGAACGCCTGACCAATGCCTGCGGCGCGGTCGCCGGTGCCGAGGCGGCGCTGCAGACCACCATCGACTACGTGAAGGAACGCCAGGCCTTCGGCCGGCCGGTGTCGCACTTCCAGAATACCCGCTTCAAGCTGGCCGAGATGCGCACCCAGGTCGACGTGGCCCAGGTGTTCACCGACCGCTGCGTGATGGACCACAACCAGAAGAAGCTCAGCCCCGAGGTGGCCGCCGAGGCCAAGCTGTTCACCACCGAGCTGCTGTGCAAGGTGGTCGACGAAGGCGTGCAGCTGCACGGCGGCTGGGGCTACATGTGGGAATACCCGATCTGCAAGATGTACGCGAACGCGCGCATCCAGCGCATCTTCGCCGGCACCTCGGAGATCATGAAGGAGATCATCAGTCGCGGGATGAAGCTGTAGCATCGGCTGCAAGTACAAGCAGCAAGCGAATAATGAATAGCACGCCGCCGTAACGTGAGTCGAGCCATAACAACAAGAAGGATCTGGCGATGAGTGAGCCTCTGCAACTGCCGCTACAGCGCTTCAACCACTGGTTGCAGCAGCAGCCCGATGCCGTCTGGCTGCGCCAGCCGGTGGCCGGTGTGTGGCACGATTTCACCTGGCGGCAGGTCGACGAGCAGGCCCGCCGTTTGGCCAGCGCGCTGCTGGCGCTGGGCTGCGCGCCCGGTGACCGCGTGGCGCTGGGCTGCGCGCCCGGTGACCGCGTGGCGCTGCTGGCGAAGAACTGCGCCGAGTGGTTTATCAGTGACCTGGCCATCCAACTCGCCGGGCTGGTCAGCGTGCCGCTCTATCCGCTGCAGGCGCCCGAGCAGATCGCCTACGTGTTGGAGCATGCCGACTGCAAGGTGATCCTGGTCGGCAAGCTGGATGAGCCGGACAAGCTCGCCACCGGCATCGCGCCGCACATCACGCGCATCGCCATGCCTTATCCAAGCATGCCCACGGCGCACGACTGGCACAGCCTGCTGGCCCGCCACGCGCCGCTGGCCGGCAGCCGCGATCAGCAGGCTGATGAGCTGCTGTCGATCCTCTACACCTCCGGCACCACTGGCGCGCCCAAGGGTGTGATGCTCTCGGCCGGCGCCATGGCCCGTTCGGCGGCCTGGGCCACCAGCGAGCTGGGGGTCGGAGCGGGCGACCAGTTCTTTTCCTACCTGCCGCTGTCGCATGCTGCCGAGCGCTTTCTGGTGCAGTTCAACAGCCTGTACAGCGGTGCGCCGGTGGCCTTTGTCGAGTCGCTGGAGACCTTCGCCCGCGACCTGCGGCATGTCCGGCCGACCGTGTTCTTCTCGGTGCCGCGCTTGTGGACGCGTTTCCAGCAGGGCGTGCTGGAGAAGTTACCGCAGGCCAGGCTGGATCGCCTGCTGGGCATCCCGCTGCTGGGCTGGCTGGTGGCGCGCAAGATTCGCGCGGGGCTCGGCCTGGACCGGGCGCGGGTGTTGATATCCGGCGCGGCCGCCATCTCCACCGGGCTGCTGGCCTGGTACCAGCGCATCGGCCTGACGATCTGCGAGGGCTATGGCATGACCGAGCATTTCGCCTATGGCTGTTTCAATCGGCCGGGGCAGGTGCGTTTGGGCAGCGTGGGGCGGCCGATGCCCAACCTTGAGGTACGCATTGCCGAGGACGGCGAGATTCTGCTGCGTAGCCAGACGCTGATGCAGGGCTATTACCGCGACCCGCAGAAAACCGCCGAGACGCTGCGCGATGGCTGGCTGCACACCGGTGACAAGGGCGCTCTAGATGGCGACGGTTACCTGCGCATCACCGGGCGGGTCAAGGACATCTTCAAGACCAGCAAGGGCAAGTACGTGGCGCCGGCGCCCATCGAGGGTGAGATCGCCAAGTGCCCGTGGGTCGAGCAGGTCTGCCTGATGGGCAGCAACCTCGACCAGCCGCTGGCGCTGATCGAGCTGTCCCCGGCAGCCCGCCAGCAGGCGCAGGCGCTTGTGTCAGCAGAACTGCTGGCACACCTGGCTGCACTCAATAGCCATCTGGAGCCGCACCAGCGGATCAGCCATTTCGTGCTGGTGCGCGAGCCCTGGACGGTGGACAACGGTTGCATGACGCCAACCATGAAGATTCGCCGCAATGTGCTGGAGGCGCGCTACGCCGGGCTGGTCGAACAGCTGCCGGCAGATCAGCCGCTGCTCTGGGAATGAACCTGATGACGGCGCGGGCCTGCTCCGCGCCGCACGTTGAACTGTATTGAGGAGTCGCTATGTCCGGTCCGTTGTCTTCGCTGAAAGTGCTGGATTTCTCCACCCTGCTGCCGGGGCCGTTCGCCTCGCTGCTGCTGGCCGACATGGGCGCCGAGGTGCTGCGCGTCGAGTCGCCGTCGCGCATGGACCTGGTGCGCGTGCTGCCGCCCCACGACCAGGGCGTGTCGGCCAGCCATGCCTATCTCAACCGCAACAAGCGCGGCATCGCCCTGGACCTGAAAAAGCCCGAGGCGGTGGCGCTGGTCAAGCATCTGGTGCAGGAGTACGACATCGTCCTGGAGCAGTTTCGCCCCGGCGTGATGGACAAGCTCGGCGTGGGTTACCAGGCGCTGCGGGCGGTCAACCCGAAGCTGATCTATGTGTCGATCACCGGCTACGGCCAGACCGGCCCCTACAAGGATCGCGCCGGGCACGACATCAACTACCTGGCCCTGGCGGGGCTGGCCAGCTATACCGGCCGACGCGACACGGGGCCGCTACCATTGGGCATTCAGGCCGCAGATATCGCCGGCGGTTCGCTGCACGGGGTGATCGGCCTGCTGGCCGCCGTGGTGCAGCGCCAGGTGACGGGGCAGGGGCAGCACGTCGATATCAGCATGACTGACTGTGCGTTCAGTTTGCATGCGCTGTCCGGCGCCGGCTACCTGGCCTGTGGCGTGGAGCCACAGATGGAGAACCAGGCGCTGAATGGCGGCAGCTTCTATGACTACTACCGCGCCCGCGACGGGCGCTGGTTCGCGGTGGGCAGCCTGGAGCCGCAGTTCATGCAGCAGTTCTGCGCCGCCATTGGCCGTCCCGAGCTGGCTGCCCGTGGCCTGTCGATGCAGCCCGCGGAACAGCAGGCGCTCAAGCGGGAAATCCAGATGGAATTCGAGAAGCGCGACTTCGCCGACTGGCGCGAGCGGTTCGCCGCGCTGGATGCCTGTGTCGAGCCGATGCTGGAGCTGGCCGAGGCGATCGAACATCCCCAGCTGCAGGCCCGCCAACTGGTTACCGAGGTGCCGCGCGAAGGTGCCGCGCCGCAGCGGCAAATTGCCTGCCCGCTCAAGTTCTCCAGCGGGATCGATGCGCCGCGGCATATCGGCGTGCCGGTCGGCGCGCATACCGATCAGGTGCTGGCCGAGCTGGGCTGTTCGGCTGAGCGTATTGCCGAACTGCGCGCCGGCAAGGTGGTGGCCTGAGAGCCTGTTTATGATCTCCTGGCTGTCGGCCATACAGCGTTAAAAACGATCTCGGATGCTCATTTACCACTCGTAAACTGCGCTTCCTCGACCGTTTTTGCCTTGTCTGGCTCTAATCCAGAAGATCGTAAATTGGCTCTGGCTTCGGGTTATTCGCGGCGCTGCTCGCCAGTAAAGCTCAGGGTGACCTTGCAGCGCCGGCAGAAATAGCGCCGGCCTTGCCCCACCAGCCGGTGGCGCTGGCTGGAGAAGGGAAACTCGCCGCCCTCGGTGCAGGCACAGCGATAGATGTAGCGGGTTTGTACGCGGCGCTGCACTTCATAGCTGTGGCAGCGCTCCGGCACCAGGCCATAAACGCCGCGCATGATCAGTTGCCATTCCTCGCCATGCGGGGCGATGCGTGGGCCGAACATCTGGTGCGCGACCAGGTGGGCCACCTCGTGGGCCACGGTCTGGCGGAGGAAATGCTCGCGGTTCTCGCGGTACAACTGGGCGTTGAAGCGCAGCTTGTTTTCCGTGAGGTGCGCAACGCCCGCTTTCAGACCGCGCAGGCGCAGGCTGACCGCAGGACGCAGAAAAGGACGCTGGAAGAAGGCCTCGGCCAGCTGGTAGCAGGCTTCGACACGCTGCAGAAGGGCTTCGCTCATGGCGCGATTATGCCAGAGCCGGCTCACTGGTAATGCCGGCGCAGCACTTCCATGGCCAGGTTGATGGTTTGCAGGCGCTCGTGGCTGCCGCCGCGGTCCGGGTGATGTTGGCTGACCAGTTGCCGGTAGCGCCGGGTGATCGCGCCCAGCGACAGGTCCTCTGCCGTGTGCAGCTCGAACAGCTCCAGCGCGGCCTGACGGTCTTCGTTGCCGTGCAGGCGTGTCCAGAAACTGGCCAGCAGGCGCTCCACGTCGTCACTACCGGTGTCCTCCAGGTGCTGCAGGTCGAGGTAGTAGCTGCGCAGCGGATCATGGCTGGCCAGCGCCTGGCTGCCCGGCGTCCAGGGCGCCAACTGGACGCACAAGGGACTGATCAGCAGCTGCGCCTGGCCGCGCTCCAGCAACAGGTCACGCAGCTGGTACAGGCCGTTGAACAGCAGGAAATGGCAGCGAAACAGGCACAACGGGTCACTCAGCTCTCCGCTCGGCAGCGGGTTGTCGGCCTGGCTGCGCAGCTGTTGCAGCAACTGGTATTCGCTCAGCCCGGCCGGTTGCTGTTGCAGCAGCAGGAGCAGTTGCTGGCAGAAGGTCGGTAGCGGGGCAGCGGCAGGGCACATGGTCGACTCATTGCAAGGGGGGCTGGGGAGGCGCCGGCTTTGCGGGTAAAATGCCGGCCTTTTACGCATCCGGACCGACACCCAGCATGGCAACCCTTTCGGTGAACCAGAACAAACTGCAAAAACGCCTGCGCCGCCTGGCTGGCGAGGCGATTGCCGATTACAACATGATCGAGGACGGCGACAAGGTGATGGTCTGCCTGTCCGGCGGCAAGGATAGCTACACCTTGCTGGATATTCTGCTGTATCTGCAGAAAGTCGCGCCGATCCGCTTCGACATCGTAGCGGTCAACCTCGACCAGAAACAGCCCGGCTTTCCCGAGCATGTGCTGCCGCAGTACCTGTCGTCGATTGGTGTGGATTACCACATCCTCGAGAAGGACACCTATTCGGTGGTCAAGGAGAAGATCCCCGAGGGCAAGACCACCTGTTCGCTGTGCTCGCGCCTGCGCCGTGGCACCCTGTACACCTTCGCCGACGAGATCGGCGCGACCAAGATGGCCCTCGGTCACCATCGCGACGACATCGTCGAAACCTTCTTCCTCAACCTGTTCTACGGCGGCACGCTGAAGGCCATGCCGCCCAAGCTGCTCTCCGACGACGGGCGCAATGTGGTGATCCGCCCGCTGGCCTACTGCAGCGAGAAGGACATCGAAGCCTATTCGGCGCTCAAGGAGTTCCCGATCATCCCCTGCAACCTGTGTGGTTCGCAGGAGAACCTGCAGCGCCAGGTGGTCAAGGAAATGCTCCTGGAATGGGAGCGCAAGTCACCGGGGCGTACCGAGATCATGTTCCGCGCCCTGCAGAACGTGGTGCCTTCGCAACTGGCCGATGGCCAGCTGTTCGACTTCAAGAGCCTGCGCATCGACGATAACGCCACACCGCGTTTTGTTGACGTGATGAATCTCTAGCCGGTTGCCAGAAGGAGCACGCACATGGCGGATTTCCAGCGGCTTTATGATTACGCGGTCAACCGGTTTGGCTCGCCGCAAGCCCTTGAAGCACGCCTGCCGCAACCGCTGAGCAACGCGGCGCTACGCGCGGTCAGTGATGATCGTTATTTGTCGCTGCTGACCCAGCGGATCTTTCGCGCCGGCCTCAAGCACAGCCTGGTGGATGCCAAGTGGCCGGCGTTCGAGGAGGCGTTTTTTCGCTTCGTGCCGGAAAAGGTCGTGCTGATGGGCGCCGAGCACCTGGAGCGGCTGATGGCGGATCGCCGGCTGATCCGTCACCTCGGCAAGCTGGCCAGCGTGCCGCGCAATGCGCAGATGCTGCTGGACATCGCGGCGACGCACGGCAGCTTTGCCGCCTGGCTGGCCGACTGGCCGGGCACTGACATCGTTGCTCTGTGGCGTTATCTGGCGCGGCATGGCCAGCAGCTGGGCGGCCTGTCGGCACCGCGCTTTCTGCGCATGGCCGGCAAGGACACCTTTATCCTCAGTCCGGATGTGCTGGCCGCACTCAAGGGACTGGGTGTGATCGAGCGGCCGCCGACCAGCCAGGCCGCGCTGGCCACGGTGCAGGCGCAGTTCAACCAGTGGCAGGCAGAAACGGGCCGTCCCTTGGCGCAGTTGTCGATGCTTCTTGCGCTGAGCGCCGACCACTGAGCGAGCGGCGCGGTTAGATGGCCCGGCTGCGGCACTGAGTCACAGCTGGGGCGATTGAATTTGCAAATCGATCCTATAGACGGCATAGTCGCGCGATTCCAACAATTCGACACGGTCGTGCCCATGCCTCATCGCTTCGCACCCCTCGTGCCAGTTACCTTGGCCCTCCTGTTGTCTGCCTGTGCCCATCAAGGCGCGTCTGACAGTCCATTTGCCGCTGCTGACAGCGTGGCAGAGTCCGTGCGTCTCGCCGAGCTGCAGCTTGATCAGACCCAGGCGGAAGAGCAGGCCATGGCCGAGCTCAGTGATGAACAGGACTACCAGATGCCCAGTCTGGCCGACAGCATGATCGAGCAAGGACGAGCCCTGCTGGGGACACGCTATCGCATGGGCGGCAGCTCGGCGAAGACCGGTTTCGACTGCAGTGGTTTTGTCGGCTTCCTGTACAAGCAGCAAATGGGTATCCAGTTGCCGCGTTCCTCGCGGGAACTGATCAAGGTCGATGCGCCCAAGGTGGCGCGTGCCGAGCTGGAACCGGGCGACGTACTGTTCTTCAACAACCGCGGGCGTGGTCAGGTCAGCCATGTCGGCATCTTCATTGGCGATGACCAGTTCATCCATTCCTCCAGCTCGCGTAGCGGTGGCGTGCGTATCGACAGCCTGGAAAATCGTTACTGGAAAGCCAGCTACATGCTCGCCAAGCGCATCCTCCCGGAAGGCCCACAGCCGTTTGCCGATCAGGCGCTGAGCAGCGAAAACTGACTGCCTGACTTGCCTGTCCGACGTATGGCAGGCAGAGTAGGGCGGTCGTTCGTCGGCCGGAGCCGCCCATGCCTTCATCGCGCCTGTCGTTTGCCAGCCTGCTGCTGAGCAGTGTGTTGCTGGCCGCCTGCAGCAGCCAGGCACCGCAACCCTATGTCGCACCGCCCGTGCAGGTTGTCCCGGAGCGTTCCGGGGTGGCCGAGGACGTGCTGTTTCGCGCCATTGGCCTGGTCGGTACGCCCTATGTGTATGGTGGAAACACCCCGCAGGGTGGCTTCGATTGCAGCGGGTTGATTGGTTTCGTGTTTCGTGACGCCGCCGGCGTGCAGTTGCCGCGTTCCACGCGCGAAATGATCGCCCTGCGCGTACCCAGCGTGCAGCGCCACAGCCTGCAGCCGGGCGACCTGGTGTTCTTCGCCACGAATGGCGGCGGCCAGGTGAGCCATGCCGGTATCTACGTCGGTGAAGACCGTTTCGTCCATGCACCGTCCAGTGGCGGTACGGTGCGCCTGGATAGCCTGTCGGCACGCTACTGGCAAAATAGCTACCTCGGCGCACGCCGCGTACTGGCTGGCCAGCGCCTGGCCAGTAATCCCTGATTGACCCGGAGCGGCTAACCCTCTAGAGTCCGCGCCCTGCTTCAGGTGCCTCATGCAGAGGCTGAAACTGGGAAGCCGGTGAGAAACCGGCGCTGCCCCCGCAACGGTAAGTGAGATGAGCGAGCGGCTCTTGGCCGGCTCGCCTGTCGTGATGAATGTCACTGTGCGCCTGCATGGGAAGGTTTCACGACACCAGGCATGACCTGCATCCACCAGCCCGGAGACCGGCCTGTCGCATTCCCATGGCACGCGGCGGGCGTGGTCGGGCACGCCACGGCGCACCGCCGGGCTGTCTTGTCTCCCCTTGCTCTGCGTAGCCTTTACCGGCAATCACGCGGCGGGCGTGATGGAGACAGTTTCGATGCACAAGCAAGTCCTGCGCGCTGGCCTTTTCGGGCCAGCCAGTCTGTTCTGCCTGGTTGCCCAGGCCAGTCACGATACCCTCAATCTGCAGCAGCAATGGGTTACCGCAACCCGCACCAGCCAGGCCAGCCAGGCACGGCTGGCTGCCAGCAGCCTGCTCGATCGCCAGGCCATTGAGCACAGCCAGGCGCAATCGTTGCCTGAATTGCTACAACGCCTGCCGGGCATCAGCCTGACCAACAGCGGTGGCCCCGGCAAGGCCACCTCGCTATTCATGCGCGGCACGCCCAGCAACCATGTGCTGGTGCTCATCGATGGCGTAAAAGCCGGCTCGGTGAGCAGTGGTGGCCTGGCCTGGCAGGACCTGCCGCTGGAGTTGATCGAGCGTGTCGAGGTGGTGCGCGGGCCGCGTTCCGGCCTGTATGGCTCGGAAGCCATTGGCGGGGTCATCCAGATTTTCACGCGTCAGGCCGATAGCCAGCAGGCACGGCCATTTTTCAGTCTTGGCTATGGCAGCCAGGTGACGCGCACGGCCAGTGGTGGGGTGAGCGGCGCGGCGGGGCCGGCCTGGTACAGCCTGGCGGCGAGCAGTCAGGCCAGTCATGGCCTCGAAGCCAAGCAGCCGCGCGCCAGTGGTTATGAGGCCGACCACGACGGCTATCGCAACCTGGCCAGCAGCCTGCGCGGCGGTGTGCAGCTGAATGACGACCTGCAAGTCTCTGCCAGTCTGTTGCAGGCACGTACCCATAATGACTACGACGGGGTGAACAGCAAGCGTACGACGGGCTTTTCCGCGTACGGCGAGGGTGTGCAGGACGTGCTGGGCGCCACCCTCAGCTATCAACCGTTGGGCATCTGGGGTAGTCGCGTGCAGGTGGGGCGCAGTCAGGACAAGTCGGACAATTTCCAGGATGGCCGGTTCTATTCGCGCTTCGACTCGCGGCGCGACAGCCTCAGCTGGCAGAACGACTTCACCCTCAGCGCGGGGCATGTGTTCAGCCTGGGGGTAGATGGTCAGCGCGACGAGATCAATGGCAGCACGCCCTATGCACGGGATAATCGCGACAGCCATGGCCTGTTCAGCCAATACCTCGGTGAACTGGGGCGTCACCAGTGGCAGGTCAATCTGCGTCGTGACGAGGATGAGCAGTTCGGTCGCCATGACAGTGGCAGCTTGGCCTATGGCTATCAGTTGAGTCATGCCCTGTTGCTGTCGGCCAGCTATGGCAAGGCCTACAAGGCGCCTACCTTCAACCAGTTGTACTACCCGGGATTCGGCAATCCGCAGTTGCAGCCCGAGCAGTCGCGTAGTGCCGAGTTGGGCTTGAGCGCTGAGCATGACTGGGGACAGTGGTCGCTGCATGCCTACCGCAGTGAAATCGACAACCTGATCGCCACTGTGACCCGCCTGGTCAATGGCAAGCGCCAGAGCATGGCCGAAGGCGTGGACCGGGCGCTGATCCATGGCCTGGAGATGCAGCTGTCCAGTCAGTGGCAGGCCTGGAGCTGGCAAGCCAACTACAGCCTGATCGATACGCAGAACCGCAGCCGCCGCCTGGTTGCCGGCCAGTCACTGTATGGCAAGCCGCTGAATCGCCGGCCACGGCAGACCTTCAACCTGGAGCTGGACCGCGCGCTGGGCCGCTTCAGCCTGGGTGGCAGCCTGCATGCCCAGGGCGCCAGCTATGACGACCTGGCCAAGCAAACCGAACTGGCCGGGTTCGTGACCCTCGACCTGCGCGGCGAATACCGCCTCAGCCCGGCCTGGCGCCTGCAGGCGCGCCTGAGCAACCTGCTGGATGCGGATTACCAGACCGTCGATGGCTTCAACCAGCCGGGCCGTGGTGCCTGGCTGACCCTGCGCTACAACGCTTTGTGACCTGACCTGAAGGAGATTTCCATGCCCCTTGCAACCCCGCGCCAGCAATGGCTGGTTGGCCTGACCCTGCTGTGCCTGCTGCTGCTCACCCGTGGTCAGCATTTCGCCACACTCAACCTGCCCAGTGCGTCCTGGGCGGTGTACTTCGTTGGCGGGGCCTTGCTGGCTTCGCCGCTGGCCTTTGCCGGTCTGTTTGCCGGCGCAGTGGCCATGGACTTTGGCCTGTTCAGCCAGGGGGCGGTCAGTGACTGGTGCCTGACCCCGGCCTACTGGCTGCTGCTGCCAGCCTATGCCAGCCTGTGGCTGGGCGGGCGCCTGTATGCGCGCGGGCATGCCTGCCAGGCCAGTGCGCTGTGGCGTCTGCTGTGCTGTGTGCTGGGTGCTTCACTGGTCTGCCATCTGTTGTCCAGCGGCGGCTTCTACTTCTTCTCCGGGCATTTTGCCGATGCCAGTCTGGCCAACTGGCTGCCACGCATTGCCGAGTACTATCCGCGCTCACTGGCGGCGATGAGCTTCTATGTATGCCTGGCCGCGGTGCTTTACAGCCTGCGCCAGGGCCTGGCCCTGGCCTCGCGTGAGCAGCGGTGGCAGCGATGAGCGAGCAGACCGCCCGCGATGCCCGTCATCAGGCGCGCATGCAGCGTAAGAAAGCGCTGATCGATCAGCGTATCGCCGAGGCCCAGGACGAGTACGGCTTGTTGCTGGTACACAGCGGCAACGGCAAGGGCAAGAGCAGTGCCGCCTTCGGCATGTTGGCACGTACCCTCGGGCATGGCCTGCGCGGCGCCGTGGTGCAGTTCATCAAGGGGGCGGCCAGTACCGGTGAGGAGGCCTTCTTCCGGCAATTCCCCGAGCAGGTGCGCTACCACGTGATGGGCGAGGGCTTTACCTGGGAAACCCAGGATCGTCAGCGCGACATGGCCAAGGCCGCTGAAGCCTGGGCGGTGGCCCGTGAGCTGCTGAGTGACGAGACGCTTGCCCTGGTAGTGCTCGACGAGCTGAACATCGCGCTCAAGTACGGCTATCTGGCGCTGGACGAGGTGCTTGCCGATATCCAGGCGCGCCCGTTGCACCAGCATGTGGTGGTGACCGGGCGCGGGGCGCCGGCGGAGCTGATCGAGGCGGCCGATACGGTCACCGAGATGGGCCTGGTCAAGCATGCCTTCAAGGCCGGGGTGAAGGCGCAACGCGGGGTGGAGTTCTGATGGTCCGCCATTGCCCGGCGCTGCTGGTCGCGGCCCCGGCTTCGGGGCAGGGCAAGACCACCCTGACTGCCGCCCTGGCGCGCCTGCATGTACGCCAGGGGCGTCGGGTGCGGGTGTTCAAGTGCGGCCCGGATTTTCTCGACCCGATGATCCTCGCCCGCGCCAGTGCTACGCCGGTGTACCAGCTGGACCTGTGGATGGTTGGCCACGCGGCCTCGCGCCGCTTGCTCTGGGAAGCGGCCGGCGAAGCCGACCTGATCCTCATCGAAGGGGTGATGGGGCTGTTCGATGGCCAGCCTTCGGCGGCCGACCTGGCCCGTGAATTTGGCGTGCCGGTACTGGCGGTTATCGATGGCAGTGGCATGGCGCAAACCTTTGGGGCCATGGCCCACGGCTTGGCCAGCTACCAGGCGGGCCTGCCGTTTGCCGGGGTGTTGGCCAACCGCGTGGGCAGCCTACGCCACGGCGAGATCCTGCGTGACAGCCTGCCGGCAGGGCTGGCCTGGTATGGCGCGCTGCCCCGTGAAGCGGCCTTCGCCTTGCCCAGCCGCCACCTCGGCCTGGTACAGGCCGAGGAGCTGGCTGATCTGGATGCTCGTCTGGATGCGGCCGCCGACGCCCTGCTGGCCAGTGCCGGCGCGCAGTTGCCGGCGGCGCTGGAGTTTCATGGCGAACCGCCTGCGGCGTTGCCGGCAAGCCTGGCGGGGCTGCGCATCGGGGTCGCCCGTGACGCCAGCTTTGCCTTTGTCTACCAGGCCAATCTCGATCTGCTGCGTGGTATGGGCGCCGAACTGAGCTTCTTTTCCCCGCTGCATGACCGGCAATTGCCGGCGGTGGACAGTTTGTACCTGCCGGGTGGCTATCCGGAGCTGCACCTGCAGGCGCTGGCCGACAATCAGCCGATGCTGCAGGCGATTCGTCAGCATCACGCCGCCGGCAAGCCGATCCTCGCCGAGTGTGGTGGCATGCTCTATTGCCTGGAGCAACTGAGCGACCGACAGGGCCGGGCGGCCAGCCTGCTTGGCCTGTTGCCGGGCCAGGCGCAAATGCAGGAGCGCCTGGTGGCGCTGGCCCTGCAGGAAGTCGCACTGCCCGGCGGACGTTTACGCGGGCATACTTATCACCACTCGCAGCTGCACTGCACGCTGCCCGCCCTGGCCCGGGGCGAGTGCCCCAACTACCGGCGCACCAGCGAGGCGGTCTATCGCCTGGGACGCCTCACGGCCAGCTATATCCACCTGTACCTGCCGAGTAATCCTGCGGCGGCAGCGGAGCTGTTCTTGCCATGAATCCCCACGCCTTTTCTGCCGCAGAGCAGGCGGCCGTCTATCGGGCCATTGCCGAGCGGCGTGACATGCGCCACTTCAGCCCCGGCACGCTGAGTGACGAGCAACTGCAGCGTCTGCTGCAGGCCGCGCACTGCGCACCGAGTGTCGGCCTGATGCAGCCCTGGCGGTTTATCCGCATTACCCAGCCGACCCTGCGCCAGCGCCTCGGCGAGCTGGTCGAGGAAGAACGGCTGCGCACCGCCGAGGCGCTCGGCGAGCGCGGCAACGCGTTCATGCAGCTGAAGGTCGAAGGCATCAACGAGTGTGCCGAGTTGCTGGTCGCGGCGCTCATGGAGGGGCGCGAGGCGCATGTGTTCGGGCGCCGTACCCTGCCGGAGATGGACCTGGCCTCGCTGGCCTGTGCCATCCAGAACCTCTGGCTGGCGGCGCGGGTCGAGGGGCTGGGCCTGGGTTGGGTGTCGCTGTTCGATCCGCAGGCAGTGGCTGAGCTGCTCGGCCTGCCGCCCGGTGCCAAGGCGGTGGCGATTCTCTGCCTGGGGCCGGTGCCGGCCTTTTATGCGCAGCCCATGCTGGTCGAGCAGGGCTGGATTGAACCGCGTCCGCTGCACGAGCTGCTGTTCACTGACCACTGGGGTGTCAGCGGATGAGCAGCGCCTGGCTGCTGCTGGCCGCGCTGGCTGTCGATCTGTGCTTGGGTGAGCCGCGTCGCGCACATCCGCTGGTGGCCTTTGGGCGCCTCGCGGAGCGCCTGCAGCAGCGCTTCAATCCGGGCGGGGCGGGTTGGCGCAGCCATGGGGTAAGCGCCTGGGCGCTGGCGGTGCTGCCGCTGACCCTGGCCAGCGCGGCGCTGGTGCAGCTGCCGGTCATCGGCGTGTGGCTGGAAATTTTCCTGCTGTATCTGGCGATTGGCCAGCGCAGCCTGCTGGAACATGCCCAGGCGGTGGCCAGCGCCTTGCGCCTCGGCGACCTGACGGCAGCCCGTGCGGCGGTGGCGCGCATGGTCAGCCGCGATACGGCCAGCTTGGATGAGCAGGGTGTGGCCCGCGCGGCCTGTGAGTCGGTGCTGGAAAACGGCAACGATGCGCTGTTTGCCACGCTGTTCTGGTTCTGCCTGCTCGGCGCTCCGGGGGCTGTGCTGTATCGCCTGGCCAATACCCTGGATGCCATGTGGGGCTACCGCACCGCCGAGCTGGAGCGCTTCGGCTGGGCCGCGGCGCGTATTGACGACCTGCTCAACTACCTGCCGGCGCGCCTGGTGGCACTCAGTTATGCCTTGCTCGGCAATACCTGGCGGGCGCTGCGCTGCTGGCAACTGCAGGCGGGCGAGCATGACAGCCCGAATGCCGGGCCGGTGATGGCGGCCGGCGCCGGCGCGCTGAACCTGGCGCTGGGCGGTCCGGCGCGTTACCGCGGGGTATGGCAGATGCGCCCGCTGCTGGGCGAGGGACAGGCCCCACGGGCGCGTGATATCGAACGCTGCAACAATCTGGTCGTGGCCACCTGCCTGTTCTGGCTGCTGCTGATCGTACTGGGATTTGCCTATGTCTGAATGGCTGGAGCACGGCGGCCAGCTGCGCCGGGCGGCGCGTCACTACGGCATCGCCGAAGCGCGCTGGCTGGACCTGTCCACCGGCATCGCGCCCTACACCCTGGCGCTTCCCGAGCTGCCGGCGAGTGCCTGGCAGCGCCTGCCGGAAGCCGACGATGGCCTGGAAGCCGCGGCCCGCGACTACTACGGCTGCGCCCAGCTACTTGCCGTGGCTGGTTCGCAGGCGGCCCTGCAGGTGTTGCCGCAGCTGCGCGTAGCGGGCCTGGTCGGGGTGCTCAGCCCCAGCTATGCCGAACATGCACGGGCCTGGCGGACAGCCGGGCACCGGGTGCGCGGGCTCTCCGTGCAGGGCATGGAACGCCAGTTGGCACAGTGCGATGTGCTGTTGCTGGTCAACCCCAACAACCCCACCGGGCAGCGCCTTGAGCCGCAGTGCCTGCTCGACTGGCACGCGCAACTGGCAGAACGTGGTGGCTGGCTGGTGGTCGACGAGGCGTTCATCGACTGCGCGCCGGCCTTCAGCCTGGCCAGTGCCTGCCCGCGTCCTGGGCTGATCGTGCTGCGCTCGTTCGGCAAGTTCTTCGGTATGGCCGGTGCGCGGCTGGGCTTTGTGCTGGGTGAGGCCGCGCTGCTGGAGCGCCTGGCGCAGCGCCTGGGGCCCTGGGCGGTGAGCGGCCCGGCCCGCGCCATGGGCCGGGCGCTGCTGGCTGACTACCCGGGGCAGGCACGCCAGCGCCAGCGCCTGCTCGAAGACGGCGAGCGCCTGGCGCGCCTGCTGGCCGACTGTGGTCTGCCGGCCTGGGGTGAGGCGGTGCCGTTTCGCCTGGTACCGCACGCCGAGGCCGCCGCGTTGCATGCCTACCTGGCTGAACGGGCCATTCTCACCCGGCTGTTCAGCGAGCTGCCGGCACTACGTCTGGGCCTGCCCGGCGACGAAGCGGGCTGGCAGCGCCTGGCCCAGGCACTCCATGACTGGAAGGGGATACCGCTATGGCGTTGCTGATGGTGCAGGGCACCACCTCCGATGCGGGCAAGAGCACCCTGGTGACGGCCTTGTGCCGTTGGGCGCGCCGCCAGGGGCTTGCCGTGGCCCCCTTCAAGCCGCAGAACATGGCGCTGAACAGCGCAGTGACCATCGACCAGGGCGAGATCGGCCGCGCCCAGGCGGTGCAGGCGCAAGCGGCCGGGCTGGCCCCGCACAGCGACATGAATCCCGTGCTGCTCAAGCCCAACAGCGACACCGGCGCCCAGGTGATCATCCAGGGCCGGGCCATCGGCACTATGCAGGCGCTGGATTACCACCACTACAAGCAGACCGCGCGCGAGGCGGTGCTGCAATCCTGCCGGCGCCTGCAGGCGCAGTACCCGCTGCTGCTGGTGGAGGGCGCCGGCTCGCCGGCGGAGATCAACCTGCGTGAAGGCGATATCGCCAACATGGGCTTTGCCGAGGCGGTGGATTGCCCGGTGTTGCTGATCGCCGATATCGACCGTGGCGGGGTATTCGCCCATCTGGTCGGCACCCTGGCGTTGCTCTCGCCCAGTGAACAGGCCCGCGTGCGCGGCTTCGTGATCAATCGCTTCCGCGGTGACCTGGCCTTGTTGCAGCCGGGCCTGGACTGGCTGGAGCAGCGCACCGGCAAGCCGGTGCTGGGCGTGCTGCCCTATGTACATGACCTGCATCTGGAGGCCGAGGACACCATCCAGACCCGCCAGGAGGTGGCGGCTGAGATGCAGCGCCTGCGGGTCTGCGTGCCGGTGCTGCCGCGTATCAGCAACCACACCGATTTCGACCCGTTGCGCCTGCACCCGCAGGTCGACCTGCAGTTCGTCGGGCCCGGCCAGGCCATGCCGGCGGCCGACCTGATCATCCTGCCGGGCTCGAAAAGCGTGCGCGCCGACCTGGCCAGCCTGCGTGCGCAGGGCTGGGATCAGGCCCTGCTGCGCCACCTGCGCTATGGCGGCAAGCTGCTGGGCATCTGCGGCGGTCTGCAGATGCTTGGCCAGCGCATCGATGATCCGCTTGGCCTGGAAGGCGCGCCGGGCAGCAGCCCCGGCCTGGGCCTGCTGGAGCTGTCCAGCGAATTGCAGGCTGACAAGCAGTTGCGACGGGTCAGTGGCTGTTTGCTGCCGGAGGGGGCGACCGTGACGGGTTACGAGATCCATGCCGGGGTCAGCCAGGGGGCGGCGCTGGCACAGCCGGCGGTACGCCTGGACGACGCGCGTACGGACGGCGCACGCAGTGCCGACGGGCAGATCATCGCCACCTACCTGCATGGCCTGTTCGAGCAGCCCGAGGCCTGTGCGGCGCTATTGCGCTGGGCCGGGCTGCGCGAGGTGGTGCAGGTGGATTACCATGCGCGCCGCGAACAGGACATCGAGCGTCTCGCCGACCTGATCGAGGCGCATCTGGATACCCGTCTGTTGCGTGAATTATGTGGCATGAGCCCGCAGCCATGAGTAGCCGGCATGATTGAACTAATCCTCGGTGGCGCACGCTCCGGAAAGAGCCGCCTGGCCGAACAGCGCGCCAGCGACAGCGGTCTGGAGGTGGTGTACGTCGCCACCAGCCAGGCCCTGGATGAAGAAATGGCCGCGCGCATCGCCCATCACCGCCAGCAGCGCCCGACGCACTGGCGGCTGCGCGAGGAGCCGCTGGCCCTGGCCGCGGTGCTGCGTGAAGAAGCGGCGGCGCAGCGTTGCCTGCTGGTCGACTGCCTGACCCTGTGGCTGACCAACCTGCTGCTGGCCGAGGACAGCCAGGCCCTGGCGCGTGAACGCCAGGCGTTGCTCGACTGCCTGGAACAGCTGCCGGGACGGCTGATCCTGGTCAGCAATGAAACCGGCCTGGGCGTGGTGCCGCTGGGCGAGCTGACGCGTCGCTATGTCGACGAAGCCGGCTGGCTGCACCAGGCGCTGGCGGCACGTTGCCAGCGGGTCACCCTGACCGTGGCCGGTCTGCCCATTATCCTGAAAGACAACGGAGTAGCCGGATGAACACACAACCCTGGTGGCAGGCCGCTTGCCTGGCCCCTGATGAGGCGATGAGCAACGCCGCGCGTGCACGCCAGGCGCAGCTGACCAAACCGGCCGGCTCGCTCGGTCAACTGGAAAGCCTGGCCATCCAGTTGGCCGGTCTGCAGCGCCGCGAGCGGCCCTGGGTAGCCCGCCCGCGTTTGTACCTGTTTGCCGCCGACCACGGCGTGGCGGCCGAGGGCGTCTCGCTGTTTCCCCAGGCCGTGACCGTGCAGATGTTGCACAACTTCGTGGCAGGCGGCGCGGCGGTCAGTGTGCTGGCGCGTGCCCAGGGCATGCCCATTGAACTGATCGATCTGGGCACCGTGCAGGAAGACCTGCAACTGCCCGGCGTGCGTCATCTGCGCCTGGGCGCCGGCACGGCGAATTTCTGCGAAGGGCCGGCAATGCGCGTGGAGCAATGCCAGGCCGCCCTGCAGGCCGGGCGGGATGCCGTGCAGCGTGCTGCTGAGGCGGGCTGTGATCTGTTCCTGGCCGGTGAAATGGGCATTGCCAACACCACCTCGGCCACCGCGCTGCTGTGCGCCCTGGGTGGCTGGCCGGTGGCCGAGTTGACCGGACGCGGTACCGGCCTGGATGCCCAGGGGATGAGCCATAAACAGGCCGTCATCGAGCGTGCCCTGGCCTTGCACCGACCGGCCATGGGCGAGCCCTTCGAGGTACTGCGCCGCCTCGGCGGCCTGGAAATCGCCGCCATGGCCGGTGCCTACCTGGCCTGCGCCCAGCAGGGCATCGCCGCGCTGGTCGATGGTTTTATCTGCACCGCCGCCGCCTACTGCGCGGTGCAACTCAATCCGGCCTGCCGTCCCTGGTTGTTGTTTGCCCATGCCAGTGCCGAGCGCGGCCATGCCGTGCCGGTGCAGGCGCTGCAGGCACAGCCACTGCTCGACCTGGGCCTGCGCCTGGGCGAGGGCAGCGGGGCGGCCCTGGCCTTACCGCTGGTTCGTCTGGCGTGCGAGCTGCACGCCGGAATGGCCACTTTTTCTGAAGCTAACGTCGCGGAGGGCGACCACCCATGACCTTGCACCTTGATCTATTGCGCCATGGCGAAACCCAGGCCGGCCCGGGCTTCATCGGCAGTACCGACACCCCGCTGAGTGAACGCGGCCTGCAGCAGATGCGTGCCGCAGTGGCCGAAGGCGGCCCCTGGGACCTGCTGATCAGCTCGCCGCTGAGCCGCTGCCAGGCCTTTGCCAGTGAGCTGGCGGAACGCCTCGGCGTACCGCTGCGTATCGAGGAGGATCTGCGGGAAATCTGCTTTGGTGAGTGGGAAGGGCGCAATGCCGCGCAGATCCTCCTGGAAGACCCCAAGGGCCTGGAAGGCTTCTGGAACGACCCGCTGCACTACACGCCGCCGCAGGCCGAGGCGCTGCCGGCCTTCATCCAGCGTGTCGAAACGGCGGTTACCCGCCTGGCTGGTGAACTGGCCGGACAACGTGTGCTGCTGATTACCCATGGCGGGGTGATGCGCCTGCTGCTGGCCCGCCTGCAGGGGTTGCCGCAAGCTCAGCTGATGCAGGTGGAAGTCGGCTACGGCGCACTGCACAGCCTGCGTGTGGATGCCGCACTGAACCTGGAACAGGCCTGATGCCGCTGCCCCTGCTGATTGCCCTGCAGTTTCTCACCCGCTTGCCGGTGAGCCTGCCGGGCATGCCGCCGCCTGATGAGCAGGGGCGTTCCTTGTTGTATTACCCGCTGGTGGGTGGCCTGCTCGGTGGCCTGTTGTGGCTGGCCAGCCTGGGCCTGGCCGATACCCCGGCGTTGCTGGGCGCCGCGTTGCTGCTCAGCCTCTGGGTGCTGCTCAGCGGTGCCCTGCACCTAGATGGTCTGGGCGACTGCGTGGATGCCTGGGTGGGCGGCTACGGCGAGCGCGAACGCACCCTGGCGATCATGAAGGACCCGCGTTGCGGCCCGATGGCTGTCGTGGCGCTGTGCCTGTTGCTGTTGCTGAAGTGCGCCGCGCTGAGTGTATTGCTGCCGGCCGGGCAGGGCGTGGCCGTGCTGCTGGCGGTCTGGCTGGCGCGCAGCCTGCTGCCCTTGCTGTTCTATTGCACGCCCTATGTGCGAGCGGAAGGCCTGGGTGCTGCGCTTAGCCGGCATTTGCCGCGCCAGACGGTGCCTTACCTGCTGGCTGTGCAGGCCGGCCTATGCCTGTTGTTCGGCTGGGCGGGCGTGTATGCCCTGCTGGCTGCGCTGGGCTGTTTCTATCTGGCACGCCGCGCCATGCTGCAGCGTCTGGGCGGTTGCACGGGGGATTGTGCCGGGGCGCTGGTGGAGCTGGCCGAGCTGGCCATTCTGCTGGTGCTGGCCCTGGCCCTTGGCTAGCCGGGCACCCCTGCTAGACTGCTGCGGGAATCTTCCCAGGAAGCCTGCTATGCGGCGTCTTCTACTGATCCTGTGGCTGCTGGCGGTGAGCGATGGACTGCGTGCCGAGCAAACCGTACTGCATCTGGTGGCTGATCGTTGGCCGCCGTTCAATGACCAGCGTCTGCCGGGTGACGGGCTGATGGTTCAGCTGAGTCGCGAAGCCTTGCAGCGTGCCGGTTATTCAATACGCTACACCGAGCTGCCCTGGGCTCGCGCGCTGCGTGGTGTGCGACTGGGCGAATACGACATCCTGGTCGGCGCCTGGCATTCGCTCGAGCGTGAAAGCTTCGGCCTGTTCAGCGATGCGGTGCTGGACAATCGCCTGCGTCTGCTACAACGCCAGGGCGAGACAGTACGCTTCAGTAGCCTGGATGACTTGCGCCCCTATCGGATTGCCGTGGTGCGTGGCTACAGCTATGGCGCGGCATTTGACGAGCATCCGGCGTTGCAGCGTGTTGCCGTACGCGACTTCCCCACTGGTTTACGCATGCTGCTGGCCGGGCGCGTCGACCTGGCGGTCGAGGACGAATGGGTGGCGAGTCTCCACCTGGCTGGCGAGCTGCGTGAACAGGCCGCAAACCTGGCCTTCGTCCCGGGCACGCTGAGCGAGAAACCGCTGTTCCTGCTGGCCAGTCGCAAGCATCCACAGCATCGGCAGATCATCGCCGCGTTCAACCAGGCGTTGGCCGCTATGCGCGTGGATGGCAGCTATGCCACCCTATTGCAGCGTCATGGCCTGAGCGAACCTGTCCCGTTACCCGAGGATCACTAGATGAAACGACTACGCTGTGTTGCCGGGCTGCTGTGCCTGGCCTGGGGTTCCCTGCAGGCTGCCGAATGCCCGCCACTGCTGCAGCAGCAATTGCCCAAGTTGCGCTCCCAGGAAACCCTCGATCTCTGCCAGTTCACCGGCAAGGCCCTGCTGGTGGTCAACACCGCCAGCCACTGTGGCTTTACCAGCCAGTTCAAGGGGCTGGAGGCCTTGTACCAGGAGTTTCGCGGCGAAGGCCTGGAAGTGCTGGGCGTGCCTTCCGATGACTTCTTCCAGGAGGCCAATGACCAGGAAGAAACCGCCACGGTCTGCTACGTCAACTACGGGGTGACCTTCAGCATGAGCCAGCCGCAGTCGGTGCGCGGCAGCCAGGCCACGCCGCTGTTCCGGCAACTGGCCGAGCAGAGTGGCACGGCGCCGAAATGGAACTTCTACAAATACGTGGTGGATCGCCAGGGCCAGGTCGTGGCGGCATTCAACAGCAAGACCGCGCCGGATGACCCGCGTCTGCGCGAGGCCTTGCGCCGTGCACTGGACAGCCAGCCCTGAACGCCACAGCAAACCTGCCGCCGGCCTGTGACGACGAGCGTCTGCTGCTGGCGGCGCGGCATACCGGTGGTTGGCGGCTGCGTTTTGTCGAGCCGCTGGAACAGGCTTTCGGCCTCTGGCGGTTGGCGCGCATGCGCCGTCGCCTGGGGCTGATCATCAGTACCGCGGCGCTCTTCCAGCTGTGTTTCATGCTCCTCGATGCCTGGCTGCTACCGGCCGAGATTTTCGAGGGCAGCCTGTTCCTGCGTGGGTTTGGTCTGTTGTTGCTGGCCTTGGCCTGGCCGCTCTGTCGTCATCCAGGGTTGCCACCGCCACTGGCCCTGCACCTGTACTTCCTGGCTTTCCTCGGCAATGCCTTGGTGGTGGTGGCCTTCATCGGCTGGTGTTATCTGAATGACCTGGCCATGCGTTACGACGGTCTGTTTCTGGTGTTGCTGTTTGCCTTCCTGCTCACCGGCTTGTCCAGTCGCAATCTGATTGCCAGCGCCTGGCTGGTCTGCCTGAGCTATGTGTTGCTGATGCTCTGGTTGCGTGGCGCTCAGGCCGAGCTGTATTACGAAAGCCAGTTTCTGCTCTGTGCGGCGGTGATCGGCAGTATCGGCAGCTGGCAGCAGGAGCGTGGCCAGCGCCAGGCCTGGCTCGATCAACAGTTGCTGAGCCTGGCGCGCGTGCGTGCCGAGCAGGCTGATCAACGCACCCAGCGTCTGCTGGCCGCGGCCAGCCATGACCTGCGCCAACCGCTCAACGCCATGGGCCTGTATGCCCGCCATTTGCAGGAGCAGGCCAGCGATGCACAGACCCGGCAGATCAGCCAGCGCCTGGCGGTGTCGGCCGAGCAACTGGGACGCATGCTGCAGTCGCTGCTCGACTACACGCGCATGAGCTTGCCGGAAGGTGGCAGCCCGCAATGGCAGGATGTGCAGCTGCAACCGCTTCTGGCACGCCTGATGGATGAACTCAAGGTGATTACCCGTGAGCAGCAGGAGGCTGCCGAGCTGCAGCTCGACTGCCCACTCGACTACTGGGTGCGCAGCGACCCGGTGCGCCTGGAGCGGCTGTTGCGCAACCTGCTGGTCAATGCCTGGCTACATGCCCAGGCGCGACGCATCTGGATCAGCGTGCGTGAAGAGCAGCAACAGCTATGTCTGGAGCTCGGTGATGATGGCCGCGGCTTGCTGGAGGAGGCTGGGCAGCCGCTACGTAGCAGCACCGGCCTGGGGCTCGGGCTGGCCATCGTGCGCCAGTTGGCCAGCCAGCTGGAACATGCCTTGCAGGTCAGCAGTGCTCCCGGTCAGGGGGTGCGCTATCAGTTGCGTCTGCCCAGGGTGGCCGCGCGTAGTCCGGAAACCGGCAACAGCCAGCCTGGCCAGTTACCCATGCAGGTGCTGCTGCTGGAAGACGATGCGGCCAGCCGCGAAGCCCTGGCCGGCCTGCTGCAACGCTGGGGCTGCCAGGTGCAGGCCTGTGCCAACCTGGCCGAGGCGCGCCGGGCCCTGGCCAGCCAGCCGGTACAGTTGCTGATCAGTGATTACCGCCTGCAGGACGAATGCAATGGCCTGCAGGCCATCGAGCGACTACGCGAGCAGGCCGGGCGCATGCTGCCGGCCCTGCTGGTGAGTGCCGAGAGCAGCGCCGAACTGCAGGAACGTTGTGCGCCGGCGCATGTCAGCCTGCTGGCCAAGCCGATCCTGCCGGCGCGTCTGCGTCAGGTGCTGTTCAGCGGCCTGCTGCGCTCAGCCTAATAGACCGCGCTGGCGCGCCACGCTGACGCAGGCGGTACGGGTATGCACGCCCAGGTGCTGGAACAACGCCTTGAGGTGGGTCTTCACGGTGTCCTCGGACAACTGCAGCTGGCGACTGATGCTTTTGTTGGGCAGGCCTTCGGCCAGCAGCAGGAGGATTTCCTGCTGGCGTGGCGTCAGGCTGCCTGCCGGCGGGTTGCCAGCCAGTGGCAACGGCAGCGGCAGACACTCGCCAAGCAGCAGACGGCTGATCGCGCTACGCAGGCTCTGTGCATCACTGCTCTTGGCAATGAAACCGAGCGCCCCGGCCTGCAGTGCCGCCTGCATGTCGGCGGGGCTTTCGCTGGCACTGAGTACCGCCACCGGGGTCGGGTTGCCGGCCTGTTGCCAGTCGCGCAACAGTTGCAGCCCCGAGCGATCCGGCAGGCGCAAGTCGAGGAGGATCAGGTCGTAGTCATGCTGGCGACGCAGTTGGTCGGCCGCCGCAGCACTATCGGCCAGGTCGATGTGCACGGCCCGGCTGAGTGGCTGCAAGACCAGCGCCAGGCCTTCGAGAAACAGCCGGTGGTCATCGACCAGCAGCAGGCGCAGCTGGTCGGGCAGTTGCAGATGCAGCAGGCTCATGCGCCGGTCGCCACGGGACGTTGCGGATCAGTGATCCATTCGCTCCACGAGCCGGCATACAACGGCAACAGCGGATAGCCAGCCAGGCACAGGGCGAACAGGTTGTGGCAGGCGGTAATTCCCGAGCCACAGTAGGCCACCGCGGCGGCAGGCGGACGCGTACCCAACAGCGCAGCAAAACGGCTACGCAGGGCTTCGCTAGGCAGGAAACGGCCATCGGCTTGCAGGTTTTCCGCAAAGGGCGCGCACTGTGCGCCGGGAATGTGTCCGCCGCGCGGGTCGATGGGTTCCTGCGCGCCGCTGAAACGTGCCGGGGCGCGGGCATCAAGCAGGGTCAGCTGGGGATCGTCCAGGCGGGCCAGCAGTTGCTCGGCGCTGAGCAGCAGGCTCGCCTCGGCACGCGCCTGGAACTGCCCGGGGTTGATTGCCGGCTCCGCCTGGCTGAGCGGCAACCCGGCGGCTTGCCAGGCAGCCAGTCCGCCGTCGAGCAGGTAGAGGCCGTCACGCTTGCCCAGCCAGGCGAGTATCCACCAGGCCCGTGCGGCAAAGGCATTGCTGTTGTCGTCGTAGAGCACCACCGTGCTGTCATCGTTGATACCCAGCTGGCGCAGGCAGTCTTGCAGCGCCTGCGGGGTTGGCAGGGGATGGCGGCCGGTCTGCCCCGGACGATGAGCGGCGCTGAGCTGACGGCCGATGTCGACGAAGCGTGCCTGGGCAATATGCCCGGCGCGATAGCTGCGCAGGCCGTAGTCGGCATCGTCCAGGGCAAAGCGGCAGTCCAGCAGGACCAGTTGCGGGTCGTGCAACAGGTCGTTGAGGGTGAGCGGATCCATCAGGCGGGCAAGCGACATGACACACTCCAGACAGGCAAGTGCCCGAATCATAAGCGCTTTATCAGCCGTATGGCAGCTTGCCGGCGGCAGCTCGTTTATACTGCCAGCCTTGCACAGGAGAGCTGCGTGGCCATCACCATTCACTGGATACGAGACAATGCCGAGCTGGCACGCCAATGCCAGGCCTGGCGGCAGCAGCCGTTCGTGGCGCTGGATACCGAATTCATGCGGGTCGATACCTTTTATCCGATTGCCGGTTTGCTGCAGGCCAGCACCGGGGAGGGGGCCTGGCTGATCGATCCGTTGTGCATCGACGACTGGACGCCGCTTGCCGCACTGCTCGATGACCGTGGCGTGACCAAGGTGCTGCATGCCTGCAGCGAGGATCTGGAAGTCTTCCAACGCCTGCTGGGCTGCCAGCCGCGCCCGCTGTTTGATACCCAACTGGCTGCTGCTTACCTCAACCTGGGGTTTTCCATGGGCTACTCGCGCCTGGTACAGGCGGTGCTTGGCCTGGAGCTACCCAAGGGGGAAACCCGCTCCGACTGGCTGCAGCGCCCTCTCAGCGAAACCCAGGTCAGCTATGCCGCCGAAGACGTGCAGCACCTGGCCGAACTGTATCAGGCACTGCTGCCACGCCTGAGCGCAGAAAAACATGCCTGGCTGCTCGAGGATGGCGCCGAACTGGTCGACAGCCTGGGGCGCGACAGCGACCCGCAACAGGCCTGGCGCGAGGTCAAGCTGGCCTGGAAACTCAGTCGCCAGCAACTGGCCGTGTTGCGTGCCCTGTGCGCCTGGCGCGAGGCGCAGGCCCGGCTGCGTGACCAGCCGCGCAATCGCATCCTCCGTGAGGGCACGCTCTGGCACCTGGCGCGCCTGCAGCCGCAGGACCGGGTCAGTCTGGCGCGTATCGAAGACATGCACCCACGCACCGTGCGCCAGGATGGCGAGACGCTGCTGCGCCTGATTGCCGAGGCGGCCAGCCTGCCGCCCGAGCAGTGGCCGCAGCCGCTCGATGAGCCGCTGCCACTGGAAGCCAGCGGCCTGCTGAAGAAACTGCGCAGCGTCGGCCAGCAGGAGGCCGAACAGCTGGACATGGCCCCCGAGCTGATGTTGCGCAAGAAAGTCCTCGAAGCCTTGCTCAAGAGCGGCTTTCCGCACGGACCTTATCACCTGCCTGACAGCCTCAAGGGTTGGCGACGCGAGCGCATGGGCGCTGCCTTGCTGGCCCGGATTACCGCGCTGACCACCCCCGGAGCTTCGGCATGAAACGTATCTGCTCGATCTACAAGAGCCCGCGCAAAAACGAAATGTATCTTTACGTGCTCAAGGCCGAGGCGCTCAGTCGCGTTCCCGAAGCGCTGCTGCAGGCCTTCGGCACGCCGCGTCACGCCTTTGACCTGGTGCTCAGCGAGGCGCGTCAACTGGCCCGCGAAGACATCCACAAGGTGCTGGAAAACCTCGACAAGCAGGGCTTCCACCTGCAAATGCCGCCGGCCGAAGAGGAGTACATCGAGCACCTGCCCGATGAACTGCTGCGCATGAACGATCCACTCTGAGGTAGCCATGGCAGCCAAGGTCGAACCCTTCTGGAAACGCAAGAGCCTCGCCCAACTGGATGCCGAGGAGTGGGAGTCGCTGTGCGACGGTTGCGGCCTGTGCTGCCTGCAGAAGCTTGAAGACGAGGACGATGGCAGCGTCTACTACACGCGCATCGCCTGCAAACTGCTCGACCGTGACAGCTGCCGGTGCAGCGACTATGCCAACCGGCGAGCCCAGGTGCCCGACTGCATCCAGCTCGATGCGGCGCAGGCCGAGCAGTTCAAGTGGCTGCCGCCAACCTGTGCCTATCGGCTGGTCGCCGCCGGCAGCGACCTGCCACCCTGGCACCATCTGGTCTGCGGTGATCGCAATGCGGTACACGAACAGCGGATTTCCCAGGCTGGCCGTATGCTCAGCGAAAACCAGGTGGCCGAGGACGACTGGGAAGATCATCTGATTTTCCGCGCCGGTTGAGGGTTTCCGGCACACCGCGGCGCTGACCGGCAAGCACCGTGCACCGCGGCTCAACGATATCGCTTATCCAGCGCCCAGGTGGGCGCGCCTGACCGGGAGATTCCCCAGATGAACCTGCTACGTCCGTCAGCATTGCTGATTCTGCTTGGCCTGTTGTGCAGCAGTCCGCTGTGGGCGGCCAAGCGTGAACGCGTGGACCTCGATTACCACGTGCGTTTTCTCCCTGAAGCCGACCAGGCCGAGGTCAGTCTGAGCCTGTCGCGCGCCGACAACCTCTACTACTTCAACTTCAACCTCGGCGATGAGGGGGCCTACAGCGATTTTGCCGGTGACGGCACCTTCGAGCAGAAGGACAACAAGCTGTACTGGCAACCCGGCAAGGGCAAGAGCACCCTGAGCTGGAAGGTCAGGGTCAGTCATCCGCGAGGCGAGCGCTACGATGCGCTGATGACCCCGCAGTGGGCGCTGCTGCGTGGCGACGATCTGGTGCCCCCGGCGCACATGGACAACGACCCCAAGGTGCAGCTGGTCGCGCGCCTGCAGTTCGAACTGCCCAAGGGCTGGAAGTCGGTGGAAACCGGCTGGCCACGGATCGGCAAGCACAAGTTCCGCATCGATAACCCGGAGCGGGTATTCGACCGTCCCACCGGCTGGATCATTGCCGGCAAGCTCGGCACGCGCCGCGCGCAACTGGGCAACACCGACATCACCATCAGTGCGCCAACCGGCCAGGGCATGCGCCGCATGGATGTGCTGACCTTGCTGACCTTCATCTGGCCGCATGCCCAACAGGTCTTCCCGCGTGATCCGGCCAAGCTGCTGATCGTTGGCGCCGGCGACCCGATGTGGCGGGGCGGCCTGTCGGCAAGCAACTCCTACTACATGCACAGCGACCGTCCGCTGGTCAGCGAGAATGGCACCAGTTCCCTGGTGCACGAACTGGTGCATGTGTTCAGCCGCATCCGTGACACCGATCGCAGTGACTGGATCAGCGAGGGTATCGCCGAGTACTACGCCATTGAGCTGATGCGCCGTGCCGGCGGGCTCAGCGAAGACCGCTACCACAAGGTGCGTGCCCAGCTGAAACGCTGGAGCAAGGATGTGAAGAGCCTGCGTGGCGAGAACAGCAGCGGGCCGATGACCGCGCGGGCCGTGCTGCTGTTGCAGGACCTGGACAAGGAGATCAGCCAGGTCAGCGAGGGTCGCCACTCGCTGGATGACCTGACCCGGGCGCTGATGCGCCTGGAAAAGGCCAGCACCGACGATGTGCTGGCGATCAGCGAGAGCCTCTTGGGTGCGCCCTCCGAAGTGCTGGACAGCCGTCTGCTGCGTTGAGAGCAGATCATTCAGCGGGATGATGGTGCACTGCCGCGCCAGCCGGCGCGGCTACACTGCCGGTCAGTCGTTTACCCACTGAACAAGGCAGGCACGCATGCACAACCGCATCATGATTACTGGCGCAGGCTCTGGTCTGGGCCGCGAGATGGCTCTGCGCTGGGCACGCGAGGGCTGGCGCCTGGCGCTGTCCGACGTCAACCAGGCCGGTCTGGAAGAAACCCTGCGTCTGGTGCGCGAAGCCGGTGGCGATGGCTTCATCCAGCGCTGCGACGTGCGTGACTACAGCCAGCTGACCGCCCTGGCGCAAGCCTGCGAGGAGCGCCTGGGCGGTATCGATGTAGTGGTCAACAATGCCGGGGTGGCCGCCGGCGGCTTCTTCAGCGAGTTGAGCCTGGAGGACTGGGACTGGCAGCTGTCAATCAACCTGATGGGCGTGGTCAAGGGCTGCAAGGCCTTCCTGCCGTTGCTGCTGAAGAGCCAGGGCCGGCTGATCAATATCGCTTCCATGGCCGCGTTGATGCAGGGGCCGGCGATGAGCAACTACAACGTGGCCAAGGCCGGCGTGGTAGCGCTCTCGGAAAGCCTGCTGGTGGAGTTGCGCGACCAGCAGGTCAAAGTGCACGTGGTGTGCCCGTCGTTCTTCCAGACCAACCTGCTCGACTCGTTCCGTGGCCCGACGCCGGCCATGAAGGCCCAGGTCGGCAAACTGCTGGAAAGCTCGCCGATCAGTGCCGGCGAGATCGCCGACTACATCTTCCAGCAGGTGGCAGCCGAGGAATTCATGATCCTGCCCCACGAGCAGGGGCGCATGGCCTGGGCCATCAAACGCCAACAGCCGCAGGCCATCTACGACGAGATGGCGCGCATGGCGGCGCGCATGCGCAGCAAGAACAGCTGATTGATGCAGGCGACGACGGGGTGCGGCGCATCGCGCTTTGCCCCGTCGCGACTTTGCGCACGCGCCGGGCTGTGTTAGAAGGCAGCACGAATTTTCAGGAGCGTGTGCGTGCAGTCGGAATCCATCGTCTACGGCAGCATTCAGGACTGGCCGGCCGCTGACGCCGAGCAGACCCTGCTGCGCCGGGCCAGCAACCGCCAGGTACTGGACAGCCTGGCGCATGAACCGTGGGACTTCCTCGGCCGGCAGATGTTTGCTTGCCAGCAACTGCCGGAGCGCGGCCTATACCAGACCCAGGTGATTCATTTCGGGGCTAGCTACGCCAACATCGAGTACGAGTGGAGCCTGTGGATCGAGCAGTTCGAGGCGTTGCTGCGGCGCCTCTACTGGTCCAGCGCGGTGGTTCACCTGACCACCGAACTCAACGGGACGCATACCTTTCGCTGGCACAGCGAGCAGGGCGGCAGCGCGCCGCAGGAAGGGCCACTGCGCCTGCGCTGCGTGTGGGAGCGCGAAGCCTGATCAGTGCCCGGGCTGGGCACAAACCTGCTGGGCAATCTCGATGATCTGTTCACGCATCCAGCGGTTGGCCGGATCCTGATCGGTACTTTCGTGCCAGTACAGGTGGGTTTCCAGATTCGCTACGCCGTTGACCGGCAGATCCAGCACATGCATCTGGTGGCGCCGCGCAAAGCGCTCGGGCACGGTCATCGCCATGTCGGTCTGCTGCAGCACGCTGGAGGCCATCAGGTAGTGCTGCGAGCGCAGGGCAATGCGCCGCTGCAGGCCCATCTTGCCCAGCGCCAGGTCGACATAGCCCAGGCCGTTGCGGCGGCTGGAAATATGGATATGCGACAGCGACAGGTAGTCATCGAGGCTGATGCGTTCGCGCGCCAACGGGTGCCCCGGACGTAGCGCACACACGTAGCGGTCTTCCATCAACTTGACGTGGCGCACCTGGGGGTCGGTGTTGAGCGGTGCATCAACGGCGAAGTCCAGGCGGCCGGCGGCCAGCTCCTTGGTGGTTTCGCGGCGCCGCGCCAGCATGCTTTCGATGCTCACCAGCGGCGCCTGGCGGCGCAGGCGCTGGAACAACGGTGGCAGGATCACCGCTTCGGAAAGGTCGGTCATGCTGATGCGGTAGGTCTTGTTGGCCTGCTGCGGGTTGAAGGTTCGGCTTTCCTGCACCGAGACACGCAGCAGCTGCAGGGCGTTGCGCACCGGGCCGATGATGTTCTGCGCCATGGGCGTGGGCACCATGCCCTGCGCGGTACGCACGAACAGCGGGTCGTTGAAGGTTTCGCGCAGGCGGGCCAGGGCGTTGGATACGGCAGGCTGGGTAATGCCGACGATCTGCCCGGCACGGGTCAGGTTGGCCTCGCTGTAGATGGCGTCGAAGACGATGAACAGGTTGAGATCGACTTTGTTCAGGTTCATGCGGACTCCCGTGCCTTGCCGGACTGAATATGGCTTATGAATGTTAATAAGCAGGCAAAATAGATTAGGTGGATTCTTACGCCTGGGCTAGCCTCTTTTTACATCAACAACCCGCTGGTTCATTTTCTGGAAGGTCAGCCCATGGATTTCGCCTATTCCCCCAAGGTCCAAGCCCTGCGTGAACGCGTCAGCGCGTTCATGGAAGAGCATGTCTATCCGGCCGAGGCCGTGTTCGAGCAGCAGGTGGCCGAAGGTGACCGCTGGCAGCCCACGGCGATCATGGAGCAGCTCAAGGACAAGGCCCGCGAGGCCGGTCTGTGGAATCTGTTCCTGCCCGAGTCGGAGTATGGTGCCGGCCTGAGCAATACCGAATACGCACCGCTGGCGGAAATCATGGGCAGCTCGTTGATTGGCGCCGAGCCCTTCAACTGCTCGGCACCGGACACCGGCAACATGGAGGTGCTGGTGCGCTATGGCAGCGCGGAACAGAAGAAAACCTGGCTGGAGCCGCTGCTGGCTGGCGAGATCCGCTCGGCGTTCGCCATGACCGAGCCGGGCGTGGCCTCTTCCGATGCCACCAACATGCAGGCCCGCGCGGTGCGTGAGGGCGACCAATGGCTGATCAACGGACGCAAGTGGTGGACCTCCGGGGCCTGCGACCCGCGCTGCAAGATCATGATCTTTATGGGCCTGACCAATCCGGACGCGCCCAAGCATCAGCAGCACTCGATGATCCTGGTACCGACCGATACCCCCGGGGTGAAGATCATTCGCCCGTTGCCGGTCTTCGGTTACGACGATGCGCCGCATGGCCACGCCGAGGTGCTGTTCGAGAATGTCCGGGTGCCTTACGAGAACGTCATCCTTGGCGAGGGACGTGGCTTCGAGATCGCCCAGGGCCGCCTTGGCCCAGGCCGCATCCATCACTGCATGCGCTCTATCGGCATGGCCGAGCGGGCCCTCAAGCTGATGTGCCAGCGTTCGGTCAGCCGCAGCGCCTTCGGCAAGCCGCTGGCGCGCCTGGGCGGCAACCTCGATCACATCGCCGACTCGCGCATGGAGATCAACATGGCGCGCCTGCTGACCCTCAACGCGGCCTACATGATGGATACCGTGGGCAACAAGGTGGCGGCCAGCGAGATCGCGCAGATCAAGGTGGTGGCCCCCAACGTGGCGCTGCGGGTGATCGACCGGGCCATCCAGATACATGGCGGCGCTGGGGTGTCCAACGACTTCCCGCTGGCCTACTGGTATGCCATGCAGCGCACCCTGCGCCTGGCCGATGGTCCTGACGAAGTGCACCGCATGATGGTTGGTAAGTACGAGCTGGGCAAATACGTCAGCCGCGAGCAGATGAAAGCCTCGCGCTGAGGCGTTTCAGCCGCGCTTGTGCTGCGCCGGGGGCGTGTGCAGATGCAGCTGGCTGGCAAACTGCCGGGCCAGCTGCAGATCCTGGAAGGTGATGACTCGCCGACCCAGGCGAACCTGCCAGAGCGAGCGACCATTGCGCTGGATGGCGTGAATTTCCACGTGCATGCGACTGTCCTCCGCGCCCAGTGGGCTGACAGTGCATGCTAGCGCCAGGTAGCTGGCCTGGCTGTGCCACTTTAGTAGACCCACACCTCGACCCGGCGATTCTTCAGGCGGCCGTCGTCCTGCTGGTTGCTGGCGACCGGCAGCTGCTCGCCCAGGCCGAGGATGTCGCGGGGCAGGATGCCGGCCCGCGCCAATTCGCGGCGCACCGCCATGGCGCGCAGCTTGGAGAGCAGGGCAGCCCGTGCGGGGTCGCTTTTCGGGTCGCCAAAGCCGACCAGCACCAGTTGCCGATGCTGCTTGTCGTTGGCCTTCCGGTAGTCGAGCAGGCGTTGCAGGTCGTGCAACGCCTTGTTGTCCAGTTCGGCACTGCCTTCACGGAAGCGGAAGTTCACGCTGAGGCGCTGCGCCTGCGCGGCGAGGCGCTGATAGACCCTGGGTTGGCTGGCATCCACGGCAACACGCATGGCCTGTACCTGCTGGCCGATGAAGCCGTTGGCCGTGACGATGGCCTGGCCCTCGGCACTCTGGGCGAACTCGACCAGCGCGCGCGCCCAGGGATTGCTTTCATCAGGCTTGAGGTAGAAGAACAGGCGCCGTGACAGCGGGTAGTCCTCGGTGCTGATCAGCTCGCGACTGGCCGGCATGGCCTGCGAACCCTGGTCGGCGATGTGCAGGGCCTTGGCCTGGCGGATGTACGGCAGGCCGATGAAACCGATGGCCTGCGGGTCCTGGCTGACACGCTCGGACAATTCGTCGCTGGATTCGAAGCGCTGCGCGGCACCAGCCAGTTGCTTGCCCTGGCTGCTCAATACCAGCTCCTTGAACGTATCGAAGGTCCCGGAATTGTCATCACGGGCATACAGGCGTACCGCCCCCGCGGGGCCACCGAGAGCTTGCCAGTTATCGATTTCTCCGGCGAACAGCGCAGCAACCTGGGCGATATCCAGCTGCTGCACGGGATTGTCCGGGTGCACGATGATCGCCAGCCCGTCCAGGGCGATGACCTGTTCGGCGCTGGCACTGCGCAGGTCCCCCAGGCTGGCCAGACTGGCCTGCTCGCTGTCCTTGATCGGCCGCGAGGAGGCGGCCAGCTCGGCGCTGCCTTCAGCCAGTGCGACAAAACCGGTGCCCGAGCCATGGGCGGCGACAGTGATCTGCATCAGGCGCCCCTGGGCGTCCCGTCCGCTGACGCTTACTTCGTTCGGCGCGCTGATCTGTTGCTCGGGATGGGCAACGCCCTGCTGACGCAGCAGGCCGGCCGCCAGGGCCGGTGCCAGGTGCGCACCAATGGTGTTGGAGCCCTGGATACGCAACAGCAGGTTGGCCTCGCTGGCGCTGGCCGGCCAGGGCATGACGTAGCAGCAGAAAGCCAGCGCAAGTAGCGCGGCTGTTTGGCTCCAGGGACGGGATTCCGGGGTAAAACGCGAAGACATGCGACACACCTTGCAACAGCGGAGAAGGTGCGCCGCAGCCTAGGCAGACCGCATGACAGGCGTGTGACAGAACGGTGAAGCCTGCACGGCAGCGTCCCGTCAGCTCAGTTGCAACCAGATCGGCGCATGGTCGGAGGGCTTCTCCATGCCGCGTAGCGCATAGTCGACGCCCGCGTCACGCAAACGTTCGCACAGGCCCAACGAGGCGAGGATCACATCGATGCGCAGGCCGCGTCGCGGGCTGTCTTCGAAGCCGCGGCTGCGGTAATCGAACCAGCTGAAACAGTCATCGACCGTCGGGTGCAGTTGTCGGTAGCTATCGACTAACCCCCAGTCCTTGAGGCGTTGCAGCCACTCGCGCTCTTCCGGGAGGAAGCTGCACTTGCCGCTTTTCAGCCAGCGCTTGCGGTTTTCCTCGCCGATACCGATATCACAGTCTTCCGGGGAGATATTGATATCACCCATCACCACCAGCGGTTGCTGCGGCTGGAAGCGGTTTTCCAGCAGCTGCTGCAGGTCTGCGTAGAAACGCTGCTTGGCAGGAAACTTGCTCTCATGGCTGCGGTTTTCCCCTTGCGGGAAGTAGCCATTCATCACGGTCAGCGGATTACCTTGGGCGTCGGCATACACGCCCCAGATGAAGCGTCGTTGGGCGTCCTCGGCATCGCCGGGAAAGCCCTTGTGCAGTTCCAGGGGGGCCTGGCGGGACAGCAGGGCCACGCCGTAGTGGCCTTTCTGCCCGTGGTAATGCGCGTGATAGCCCAGCTGGCGAATCTCGCCTTCGGGGAACTGCTCATCAGCCACCTTGGTCTCCTGCAGGCCGATGATGTCTGGCTGGTGTTTCTCGATCAGCGCCGCCAGCTGATGAGGACGGGCGCGCAGGCCGTTGATATTGAAGGAAACCAGTTTCATGCAGAGCGCCCCAGGCAAACAAAGGCGCATGGTAGTCAGCCGGCCGGGGCATCGGCAAGCCAGGCTTAGCGGCATGGGGCAGGGCTCTGCTAGCATGTGACCGATGAAGGATCTGTCCCTGGGCCGTGTTGCCCTGTTCTGCCTGGCGCTGTTGCCGGGCTTGCCGGTGTGGGCCGAGGCGTTGCTGGAAGTGCGCCTGCGCCCCAGCGATAGTGCCTTGCGCGCCAATATCGAGGCGTATGTAGGCAACCTGGGTGAGCGCGACCCGGCGGCCCTGCAGCGCTTTGCACGGAGTGCCGAGCAGCAGGCGCAACAGGCTCTGCAGGCCCTGGGCTATTACCGCGCGCAGGTGGTCAGCCAGGTTGACGAACACCAGGGGCGACCGCGCCTGCGCCTGCTGGTGCGCCAGGGCGAACCGGTGCGGCTACAGCAGGTAACTATCGAGGTGCTCGGCGAGGCGGCCAGCCTGGCGGCTTTTCGCCGGCCACGCAGCAGTCGCCTGCAGCCTGGCCAGGTGCTGGATCATGGCGCCTACGAGGCGGCCAAGAAGCTGCTCGCCAGCCAGGCGCAGCGTTATGGCTTCTTCCAGGGGCGCTTTATCGAGCAGCGTCTGCGTGTCGACCCGCAAGCGGGCACGGCAGATATCCATCTGCGTTATACCAGTGGGCCACGGCATCGTTTTGGCGCGGTGAGCTTCCAGGGCGACTTTGCCATCGATGAGCGCTTGCTGCAGCGCTTGCAACCCTTCGCGGTGGGTGATGCCTATGATGCCGACCTGGTGGCACGCTTTGCCCAGAACCTGCGTGACAGTGGCTACTTCGCCGAGGTGCGGGTCGATGCGCTGGCCGAGCAGCGCAGTGGGCTGGTCGTGCCAGTGCAGGTCAATCTGCAACAGGTATTGCCACGCAGTTTCACGCTGGGGCTGGGCTACTC
>VFQM010000677.1_pt1 | contig 35607 bp, 34 predicted proteins | sample 3512391 | NCBI WGS metagenome assembly VFQM01 (sample SAMN10412369, study PRJNA504923) | tailings metagenome | isolation source: Replicate 1 from Balatoc abandoned mine | place: Philippines
TGGCGGGCCTGGTGGGCGCCTACATGATCGGCAAGCGCGTGGGCTACGGCAAGGAGTCGATGGCGCCGCACAGCCTGACGCTGACCATGGTCGGTGCCTCGCTGCTGTGGGTGGGCTGGTTCGGCTTCAACGCCGGCTCCAACCTGGAAGCCAACGGCATCGCCGCGCTGGCCTTCATCAACACCGTGGTGGCCACGGCGGCGGCCACGCTGTCCTGGGCCGCGGCCGAGGCGCTGCTCAAGGGCAAGGCCTCCATGCTCGGTGCGGCGTCCGGCGCCGTGGCCGGCCTGGTGGCGGTCACGCCGGCGGCGGGCTTCGTCGGCGTCGGTGGCGCCCTGGTCATCGGCCTGCTGGCCGGCGTGGTCTGCCTGTGGGGCGTCAATGGCCTCAAGCGCATGCTCGGCGCCGACGACTCGCTGGACGTCTTCGGCATCCACGGCGTGGGCGGCATCCTGGGCGCGCTGCTGACCGGCGTGTTCGCCAACCCGTCGCTCGGCGGCATGGGCGGCTGCGACTACGTCGAGAACAAGTGCGGCGTGTTCGTCGGCACCGCCACCCAGGTCTGGGTGCAGGCGCAGGGCATCATCATCACGGCGCTGCTGTCGGCGGTGGTCGCGTTCATCGCCTTCAAGATCGTCGACCTGACCATCGGCCTGCGTGTCTCCGAAGAAGCCGAGCGCGAGGGCCTGGACATCACCTCGCACGGCGAGACGGCATACCACAACTGACCGGTCGAGGCTTCGACAAGGGGGGCTGCCTGCGGGCAGCCCCTTTTTTCATGGCCGGCCGGAGATGACGAACTTGTCATCTGCGCGTGCGGCAGGCGTCGGTTGGGGTTTCTACAGTCCTTCTCATGCCGACGCCGACAGCGACGGCAGCACAGACCCCCCCAGCCACACTGAAGGACACCGCCATGAACACCAAGCCCGCCCTCCTGATCGCCGCTGCCGCCCTCGCCGCTGCCGTGGCCGCCCCCGCCTTCGCCCAGGAAGCCACGCCCGACGGCTTTGCCGCCGCGCAGTCGGTGGTCTCGCGCGACGCCGTGCGCGCCGAGGCCGTGGCCGCGCTGAAGGCCGGCGCCATCGAGCGCGGCGAGGCCTCGCTGGACCGCAGCACCTTCGTGGCCACGCTCAGCCGCGCGCAGGTGGTGGCCGAGGCGCGCGAGGCGCTGCGCCTGGGCGTCGTGGCCCACGGCGAAGGCCCGGCGCCGGTGGTCACGCCGGCGCAGGCCGAGCAGATCCGCCTGGCCGGCCAGCAGGCCGTGTCGCAGACGCTGGCCGCGCGCTGACCGCGCGCCCGCCGCGCACCGGCCACACCCAGGGCCCGGGCCGTTCGCGGCCCGGGCCCTGCCCGTTCCGGGGCGCCCGGCCGTCGAGGCCGGGCGCCCCGCGCGTTGGCGGCAGCGTTCCTACAATCCGGCTCTCACCGGCTCCCCTCCGCCACCATGGTCCCCCACCTCATCACCGCGCTGACCGGCCCGATCAACGAGCTCGAGCAGCGCATCCTGGAGTCGATGCCGGCCATCGAGCGCTGGTTCCGGCTGGAGTGGATGGAGCACACGCCGCCCTTCTACTGCTCGGTGGACCTGCGCAACGCCGGCTTCAAGCTGGCGCCGGTGGACACCAACCTGTTCCCCGGCGGCTTCAACAACCTCACGCCGGAGATGCTGCCGCTGGCCGTGCAGGCGGCGATGGCGGCGATCGAGAAGATCTGCCCCGAGGCGAAGAACCTGCTGCTGATCCCCGAGAAGCACACGCGCAACACGTTCTACCTGACCAACGTGCAGCGCCTGATGCAGATCTTCACGCTGGCCGGGCTGAACGTGCGCCTGGGCACGCTGGACCCGGAGGTGACGGCGCCCACCGACCTGCCGCTGCCCGACGGCAGCCTGCTGACGGTGGAGCCGCTGGTGCGCACGCGCGGCCGCCTGGGGCTGAAGGACTTCGACCCCTGCACCATCCTGCTCAACAACGACCTCTCCGCCGGCACGCCCGAGGTGCTGCAGGGCCTGCACGAGCAGTACCTGCTGCCGCCGCTGCACGCCGGCTGGACGGTGCGGCGCAAGAGCCTGCACTTCAAGAGCTACGAGGAGGTGGCCAAGAAGTTCGCCAAGCTGCTGGGCATGGACCCCTGGCTGATCAACCCGATGTTCGCGCAGTGCGGCGAGGTCAGCTTCTCCGAGCCCGGCGGCCTGGAGTGCGTGAAGGGCAACGTCGACCTGCTGCTGGGCAAGATCCGCCGCAAGTACAAGGAATACGGCATCAACGAGAAGCCCTTCGTGGTGGTGAAGGCCGACAACGGCACCTACGGCATGGGCATCATGACCGTGCGCGACCCGAAGGAGCTCGACGACATCAACCGCCGCACGCGCAACAAGATGAGCGTGATCAAGGACGGCCAGGCGGTCTCCGAGGTCATCATCCAGGAAGGCGTGATCACGCACGAGCAGGTCAACGCCGCGGTGGCCGAGCCGGTGGTCTACATGATCGACCGCTACGTGGTCGGCGGCTTCTACCGCGTGCACGCCGAGCGCGGCACCGACGAGAACCTGAACGCGCCCGGCTCGCGCTTCGTGCCGCTGGCCTTTGCCGAGAGCAACCAGCTGCCACGTGCCGGTGCCAAGCCCGGTGCCAGCGCGCCCAACCGCTTCTACATGTACGGCGTCATCGGCCGCCTGGCGATGCTGGCCGCGGCCTACGAGCTGGAAGCCACCGACCCCGAGGCCGAGATCTACGAGTGAGGGCAGCGCCGGGCGGCGCGGCAGTCCGCGGCCATGTGCCGCAGCGTGCCGTGTCGCCACGGGCTGGCGCGGCCTTGTCGCAGATCAATTCATCTCGGGACTTGCCCTGCGTCCACCGGCTCGCGGGGATGACGATACGTTACCCCCTACCGGATAGTACCCCCTGAGGCATGTGCGCAGGGGCGGAGGGTCCGGACCGCGACACATGCCCGCAGAAACAGGAGCGATGGCATGTCGAGCAAGAGGGGAGTGGCCCTGGCGGCGGCCCTGCTGATGTCCGGCGCGGGGCTGCAGGCCGCGCCGGTGATCACGGGCTGGAACACCGGCAACGTGGCCGTCAGCACCGCGCTGCCGGGGGTGGCGGGCGAGAGCGTGATCTACGACCGTTCGCCGGCCGCGGCGGGCGCGCGCACCAGCGGCAAGGTGGTGTTCGACGGCAGCGAGTCGGACACGCCGGGGCTGAAGATCGTCAACGACGCGGCGCCTGGCGTCCCGCCGTCCAATGGCGATGTCTACAACTGCGTGATGGCCAACTCGCCGGCCAGCTGCAACAGCGAGAAGCAGAGCGGCAAGCGCTTCAAGTTCCAGCGCACCGCGCACGAGGCCACCGACATCGTCTTCAACCTGAACCCGGACGGCACCTTCTCGACCCCCGACAACGACGGTCTGTACAAGTTCTTCGCCGCCTTCGGCAACGACACGGGTGCGCGGCTGGGTGGCTTCCAGGTCAGCCTGGGCACCGGCGTGGGTGCCGGATTCACCGGCTCGGGCATCGGCGACGGGCTGAGCTTCAAGCAGACCTTCGACGGGAAGCTGCCAAACAACAGCCAGTTCAGCGCGCTGTTCGCCAACGGGCTGTTCGGCGACATCGACGACGTGCACACCATCACCGGCTACTTCTCGCAGCAGCGCGCCGGTTTCGGCATGACCTTCACGGGCGAGGACCGCTTCCGTTCGACCGGTCTGTTCGGCGACTATGCGCCGCTGTTCGGCCCCATGCTGTCGTACGACGAGCTGCCGCTGGGCTTCTTCTACGACGACGACGGCAACGCCGACACGGATGACGTCCTGGTGGCCCACAGGCTGGCCGACGGGCGCTGGGTCCAGAACCGCGAGATCCTGGGCGACGGCTCCGTCAGGACGCTGGCCTACGGCAACGACGGTATCGCCTATGCCTCCTACGACGCGCTGCTGCTGGCCCTGGGTGCCGGCGGCCTGGCGCTGTGCGACGACGCCACGGCGGGCACCGCCTGCCTGGCCGGCGCCGACAGCATCGACGACCTGGCCAAGTTCAACCTGACCTTCTTCGTCGACCCGACGGGCTTCCAGGGCGAGCAGTTCACGCTGCGCATCGAGTCGGCGGCCGTACCTGAGCCGGGCAGCCTGGCGCTGGCCGCGCTGGCGCTGGGCGTGGCCGGCGCTTCGCGCCGCCGCCGCCGCTGAGCGTGACACACCTGCGCTTGTGCACTGCACAAGCGCAGGCGTAACATCCGCGGCCTTCCGGCTCGACCGCGCGCAAGGCGCTGTCCCGGCGCCTTGACTGCCGCATCCTCCCCACGCTCGCCCCAGGCCCTGGCCGCGCTCACGCTGGCGGCGCTGGGCGTCGTCTACGGCGACATCGGCACCAGCCCGCTGTATGCGCTGAAGGAGGTCTTCCACGCCGGCCACGTGCCGGTGACGCCGGCCAACGTGCTGGGCGTGCTGTCGCTGATCTTCTGGACGATCACGGTGATCGTCTCGCTGAAGTACGTGCTGCTGATCCTGCGCGCCGACAACCACGGCGAGGGCGGCCTGATCGCGATGCTGGCGCTGGCCACGCAGGCGGTGGCCGGGCGGCCCGCGCTGCGCCGCACGCTGCTGGTGGTGGGCATGTTCGGCACCGCCGTGTTCTACGGCGACGGCGTCATCACCCCGGCCATCAGCGTGCTCTCCGCGGTGGAAGGGCTGGAGGTGGCGGTGGCCAACCCCGCGCTGCACGACGCGGTGCTGCCCATCACGCTGGCGGTGCTGACCCTGCTGTTCGCCGCGCAGCGCTTCGGCACCGGCGGCATCGGCCGCGCCTTCGGGCCGGTCACGCTGGTCTGGTTCGGCGTGCTGGTGGCGCTGGGCCTGCCGCAGGTGCTGGCCCACCCGGCGGTGCTGGCGGCGCTGAACCCGCTGCAGGCGCTGGGCTTCATCGCCGCCCACCCCGGCACCGCCTTCGTCGCGCTGGGGGCGGTGGTGCTGGTGGTCACCGGCGGCGAGGCGCTGTATGCCGACCTCGGCCACTTCGGCCGCCTGCCCATCCGCGTGGCCTGGTACGGCATCGTGATGCCGGCGCTGGTGGTCAACTACTTCGGCCAGGGCGCGCTGCTGCTGGCGCAGCCGGCGGCGGTGGAGAACCCGTTCTACCTGATGGCGCCGGGCTGGGCCCGGCTGCCGCTGGTGTTCCTGGCCACGGCGGCCACCGTCATCGCGTCGCAGGCGCTGATCACGGCGGCCTTCTCCGTCACCAAGCAGGCCATCCAGCTCGGCCTGCTGCCGCGCATGCGCGTGCTGCACACCAGCGTGCGCGACACCGGGCAGATCTACGTGCCCTTCGTGAACTGGGGCCTGTACGTGTTCATCGTGCTGGCGGTGGTGCTGTTCGGCAGCAGCAGCAAGCTGGCCTCGGCCTACGGCATCGCGGTGACGCTGGACATGACCATCACCACCGTGATGACCTTCTTCGTCATCCGCTACGGCTGGAAGTACCCGCTGTGGCTGTGCGTGGCGGCCACCGGCGCGTTCTTCGTGATCGACGTGCTGTTCTTCGCCTCCAACGCGCTGAAGCTGCTGGCCGGCGGCTGGTTCCCGCTGGTCATCGGCATCGGCATGTTCACGCTCATGCTCACCTGGGCCAAGGGGCGGCGGCTGATGAGCGAGCGGCTGCGCGCCGAGGCCATCGACCTCGACAGCTTCCTGCAGGCGGTGTTCGTCAGCCCGCCGCAGCGCGTGCCGGGCACGGCGGTGTTCCTGGCCGCCGAGGAGGGCCTGGTGCCCAACGCGCTGCTGCACAACCTCAAGCACAACAAGGTGCTGCACGCGCACAACCTGTTCGTCAGCGTGCGCCACCACGAGGTGCCGTGGATCGGCTTCGACCGCCGCATCGAGACGCAGCCGCTCGGGCACGACTGCTGGCAGGTGACGCTGCACTTCGGTTTCATGAACGACCCCGACGTGCCGCTGGCGCTGAAGCTGCTGGAGGCCCGCGGCGTGCCGCTGCCGGACATGGACACCAGCTACTTCCTCAGCCGCGACGTGGTGGCCCCGCGGCTGGGCGGGGGCATGGCGCTGTGGCGCGAGAAGCTGTTCGCCGCGCTGCACCGCAACGCCGCGGCGGCGGCAGACTTCCTGTCGCTGCCGCCCAACCGGGTGGTGGAGCTGGGCACCAAGGTGGAGATCTGATGGACGACACACGACCCCTGCTGCCGCCGGAGCGGCTGCACCCCGCCATCCGCGCCCGCGTGGCGGGCCTGCACCGCGACATCGTCGACGAGGTGCAGGCCGCCTGCGCCGCGCATGCGGTGGTGGTGGTCGGCATGCGCGGCAACCCCTTCGTGCGCCGCGCACGCCGGCGTCTGGACGCCGCCGGCATCGCCCACCACGACCTCGACTACGGCAGCTACCTGGGCGACTGGCGGCGGCGCAATGCGCTGAAGATGTGGACCGGCTGGCCGACCTTCCCGATGGTCTTCGTCAAGGGCGTGCTGGTGGGCGGCGCCGACGACCTGGGGCGGCTGATCGACGGCGGCGAGCTGGCCCGGCTGCTCGGCTGATGGCCTTGACGATGCGGCTGCGCGAGCTGTCGCGCGATCTCTCCCTGTCGGCCGTGGTGGCCGGCTTCGTCGCCGTGCTGGTGGGCTACACCAGCTCGGTGGTCATCGTGTTCCAGGCCGCGTCGGCCTTCGGCGCGACGCCGGCGCAGGCCACCTCGTGGATGTGGGCGCTGGGGCTGGGCATGGCCGTCACCAGCATCGGTCTGAGCCTGCACTACCGCCAGCCCGTGCTCACCGCCTGGTCCACGCCCGGTGCGGCGCTGCTGGCCACCAGCAGCGGCTTCTCCCTGGCCGAGGCCACCGGCGCCTTCGTCGCCTGCGCGCTGATGATCGTGGTGGCCGGCGCCAGCGGCGCCTTCGCGCGCGTGATGAACCGCATCCCGCAGGCGCTGGCGGCGGCGCTGCTGGCCGGCGTGCTGGCCCGCTTTGCCATCGACGCCTTCCTGCAGCTGGGGCCGGAGTTCGCGCTCGTGGCCCCGATGCTGGCGGCCTACCTGCTGGGCCGGCGCGCCTGGCCGCGCTACGCGGTGCCCGGCGTGCTGGCCCTGGGGGTGCTGATCGCTGCCGCGCAGGGGCGGCTGCGCCTGGGCGGCGTGGACTGGGCCTGGGCCACGCCGGTCTTCACCGCGCCGGCCTTCACGCTGCCGGCCTTCGTGAGCCTGGCGCTGCCGCTGTTCATCGTCACCATGGCCTCGCAGAACCTGCCGGGCGTGGCCGCGCAGCGCGCCGCCGGCTACGACACGCCGGTGTCGCCGGTGATCACCGCCACCGGCCTGGGCAGCCTGCTGCTCGCGCCCTTCGGCGGCTATGCCATCAACCTGGCGGCCATTACCGCGGCCATCTGCATGGGCCGCGAGGCGCACGAGGACCCGCGGCGGCGCTACCTGGCCGCGGTGATGGCCGGCGTGTTCTACGGCGTGCTGGGTCTGCTGGGCGGCGCCGTGGTGGGCCTGATCGCGGCCTTCCCGAAGGCGCTGGTGCTGGCCGTGGCCGGCTTCGCCCTGCTGGGCACCATCGGCGGCGGCCTGGCTGCGGCCATGAAGGACGAGGGCTCCCGCGAGGCGGCGCTGATCACCTTCCTCGTCACCGCCTCCGGGCTGGTGCTGTGGGGCGTGGGCAGCGCCTTCTGGGGCGTGGTGGCCGGTGCGCTGGCACTGGCTGTGCAACACTGGCGCCAACCCCGCCCTGCCCCCTGAGGCTGCATGAAACTGCTCTTCGTCGCCGACCCGCTGGAATCCTTCAAGCCGTACAAGGACAGCACCTTCGCCATGATGCGCGAGGCTGCCGCGCGCGGCCACGCGCTGATGGCCTGCACGCCGCAGGACCTGCGCTGGCAGCGCGGCGAGCCGGTCACCGGCTTCGTGCGCGACATCACCCTCACCGGCAGCCTGGGCGCCGACTGGTTCAGCGCCGCGCAGCAGGCGCCCGACGAGCGCCCGCAGCCGCTGAACGGCGTGGACGCCGTGCTGATGCGCAAGGACCCGCCCTTCGACAGCGAGTACTTCTACGCCACCCACCTGCTGAGCCAGGCCGAGCGCGAGGGCGCGCGCGTGTTCAACAGCCCGCGCGCGCTGCGCGAGCACCCCGAGAAGCTCTCCATCCTGGAGTTTCCCGAGCACATCGGCGAGACCCTGGTCACGCGCGACGCCGCCGACATCCGCCGCTTCCACGCCGCGCACGGCGACATCATCCTCAAGCCGCTGGACGGCATGGGCGGCATGGGCATCTTCCGCGTCGGGCCCGACGGCCTGAACCTGGGCAGCATCATGGAAACGCTCAACCGCGGCGGTGCCACCAGCGTGATGGTGCAGAAGTACCTGCCGGAGATCGTGGACGGCGACAAGCGCATCCTGCTCATCGGCGGCGTGCCGGTGCCGTACTGCCTGGCGCGCATCCCGCAGGGCAGCGAGATCCGCGGCAACCTGGCCGCCGGCGGCAAGGGCGTGGCGCGCCCGCTGTCGGCCGACGACCGGCGCATCGCCGAGGCCCTGGGCCCGGTGCTGGCCGCGCGCGGCCTGCTGCTGGTGGGGCTGGACGTCATCGGCAGCAAGCTCACCGAGATCAACGTCACCAGCCCCACCTGCTTCGCCGAGATCACCGACCAGACGGGCTTCCCCGTGGCCAGGACCTTCATCGACGCGCTCGAAGCCGCCGTGGCCGCACGGGCTGCATCCGCCGGCGCCGCCGGCGCGTAAGGCGGTCCATGACACCCCATCCCTCCGCGCCCGCGGCCTGGGCCGCGCTGTGTGCCGCGCTGTGCGCCGCGCCCGCCCTGGCCAACCACGGCGGCCCGGTCACGCCCGCGCCGCAGACCATCGTCATCCAGGGCCACTACGACAACACCGTGGGCACGCAGGACGCGGCCTCGGCCGGCACCATCCAGCGCGCGCTGCTGGAGAGCCGCCCGGCCCAGCGCCCCGGCGAGGTGCTGGAGTTCGTGCCCGGCGTCATCGTCACCCAGCACTCCGGCGACGGCAAGGCCAACCAGTACTTCCTGCGCGGCTTCAACCTCGACCACGGCACCGACTTCGCCACCACGCTGGCGGGCATGCCGCTGAACCTGCCGTCGCACGGGCACGGCCAGGGCTACACCGACCTCAACCCGCTGATCCCCGAGCTGGTTTCGCGCATGGACTACCGCAAGGGGCCCTACGACGCGCGCGTGGGCGACTTCGCCGCCGCCGGCTCGGTGGACATCCACCTGCTGCCGAGCCTGGCCGCGCCCTTCGCGCAGCTGACGCTGGGTGGCCACGGCTACCGCCGCGCGGTGGCCGCCGGCTCGGTGGCGCTGGCGCCGGAGACGGCGCTGCTGGGTGCGGTGGAGTGGCTCGACACCGACGGCCCCTGGACCGTGCCGCAGGACATGCGCAAGCGCAATGGCCTGCTGCAGCTGTCCGGCGGCACGCGGCGCAACGGCTGGAGCCTGCTGGCCATGGCCTACGAGGCGCAGTGGACGGCCACCGACCAGATCCCCGACCGGCTGCTCGGCGCGGACAGCCCCATCCCCGGCTTCGGCCGCTACGACAGCCTGGACGCCACCGCTGGCGGGCGTTCGCGGCGGCAGTCGCTGTCGGGCGACTGGCACGTGGACACCGCGCGCGGGCGCACCACGGCCGCGGCCTACGTCGTCGGCCACGACCTGAGCCTGAACTCCAACTTCACCTATGCGCTGGAACGGCCGGCCGACGGCGACCAGTTCAAGCAGACCGACCACCGCACCGTGGCCGGTGCCGAGCTCACGCACACCTTCAACCACGACCTGGGCGACCTGCCGGCGCGCACGGCCTTCGGCCTGCAGTGGCGGCACGACCGCATCCGCAACGGCCTGTTCGACAGCGTGGCCCGCGAGGTCACCGCCACCGTGCGCGAGGACCGCATCCGCCTGCACCAGCTCGGCGTCTTCGCCACCACCGCGGTGGAGTTCACGCCGCAGTGGCGGGCGGTGGCGGGGCTGCGCGTCGACCACCTGCGCGCCCGGGTCGACGCGCTCACGCTGCCGGCCAACGGCGGCCGCGCCAGCGACCAGATGCTCTCGCCCAAGGCGGCGCTGATCTGGCTGCCGCACCCGCGGCACGAGTTCTTCCTCAACGCCGGCCGCGGCTTCCACAGCAACGACGCGCGCGGCATGACCGCCGCGCTGGACCCCCGCAGCGGCGAGCCGGCCGACCGCGTGCCGCCGCTGGTGGCGGTCACCGGCGCGGAGCTCGGCTGGCGCACGCAGGCGCTGCCGGGCCTGCAGACCTCGGTGGCGCTGTGGACGCTGCGCTCGGATTCCGAGCTCGTCTACGTGGGCGACGCCGGCGCCACCGAGGCCAGCGCCGGCAGCCGCCGCCGCGGCATCGAGTGGAACAACCGCTGGGTGCCCGTGCCCTGGTTCCTGCTCGATGCCGACCTGGCCCTCAGCCGCGGCCGCTTCGACGACGGCAGCCGCATCCCCAACGCCGTGGACAGCGTGGCCTCGGTGGCCGCCACCGTGAAGGACCTGCAGGGCTGGACGGCCAGCCTGCAGTGGCGCTACCTGGGCAGCGGCGCGCTGATCGAGGACAACAGCGCGCGCTCGCGCCCCTCGTCCACCGTCAACCTGCGGCTCACGCGCGCGCTGGGCGAGCGCGCGGCGCTCACGCTGGATGTCTTCAACCTCTTCGACCGCGAGGTCGACGACATCCAGTACTTCTACGAATCGCAGCTGCCCGGCGAGCCCGCGCCGGTGGCCGACCGGCACCTGCACCCGGCCGAGCCCCGCAGCCTGCGCGTGACGCTGCAGGCGCGCTTCTGATGCGCCGCGCGCTGGCGGCCAGCCTGTGCGCCGTGGCGGCGGCCGCGGCCTCGGCGCACGACACCTGGTTCACGCCGCTGCCGCCCACGCCGCGCGGCCAGCTGGCCCTGGGCCTGGGCACGGGCACGGCCTTCCCCGCCTACGAGGTGGCGGTGGCCCCGGTGCAGCTGGCCGACAGCGGCTGCAGCGGCGAGGGCGTGCGCGAGCGGCCGCTGCGCGAAGGCGTGGAGCTGTCGCTGGACGGCCTGCGCCAGTGGTTCGCCCGCGGCGCCGGCGCGACCGGCGCACCGCCGGTGCTGGCCCTGCGCACCGGACGGCCGGTGTCGCCGGCGGCGTCGGTGAGCTGCTGGGCGCGTCTGGTGCCCATCGACATCGCCATCGACGACCCCACGGTGGACGTCTACCTCGACGAGGTGCAGGCCCTCCCGGCGGTGCGCCAGCGCTGGGCGGCGCTGAAGGCGCGCGGCGTGCGCTGGCAGGAGACCTACGTCAAGCACGCCCGCATCGAGCTCGACGGCGAGGGCGACACGTCGCCCATGGCCACTGCCGCGCTGCCGGGCCTGGGCCTGGACCTGCGCCTGGAGGCCGCGCGCCGCCCGCTGCGCGCCGGCGACAGCGTGCGCTTCCAGCTGCTGCGCGACGGCCAGCCCCTGGCCGGCCAGCCGCTGCAGCTGGTGGGCGACGCCCTGCCGGCCGGGCTGTGGCGGGTCACCGACGGCGAAGGCCGCCTCGAGATGCGCCTGCCGGTGGCCGGCCGCTGGCTGCTGCGCGGCACCGAGATCCGGCCGGCGGCCGACGGCAGCGAGCGCTGGGACAGCCGCTTCGTGACCCTGGCCTTCGAGGTGCGGCCCTAGGCCTGGGCGCAGCGGCGTGCCGCGCCGCGGGACAATGCGCCCATGGCCCTGCTGACCCTGCTCGACGCCCACCTCGCCTACGGCCACGTGCCCCTGCTCGACGGCACCGGCTTTGCGCTGGAGGCCGGCGAGCGCGTGGCCCTGATCGGTCGCAACGGCGCCGGCAAGAGCAGCCTGCTGAAGATCCTGGCCGGCCTGGAGCGCCCCGACGACGGCACGCTGCAGGTGCAGGGCGGCGTGCGCCGCGTCTACGTGGCGCAGGAGCCCGCGTTCGCCGAGGGCGCCAGCGTCTTCGACGCCGTGGCCGAAGGCGTGTCCGAGGCGCGCGCGCTGCGGGCACGCTACGAGGCCCACGCCGAAGGCGAGGACCTGGACGCGCTGCAGACGCGCATCGAGGCCCTGGGCGGCTGGACCTGGGAGCAGCGCGTGGACGAGGCGCTGCAGCGCCTGGCGCTGGACCCGCAGGCCGCGGTGGCGGCGCTGTCGGGCGGGCAGAAGAAGCGCGTGGCGCTGGCCCGGGCGCTGGCCGCCGCGCCCGACGTGCTGCTGCTCGACGAACCCACCAACCACCTCGACATCGATGCCATCGAGTGGCTGCAGGCGCTGCTCAACGGCTGGGGCGGCGCGCTGGTGCTGATCTCGCACGACCGCGCCTTCATCGACGCCGTGGCCACGCGCATCGTCGAGCTCGACCGCGGGCAGCTGCGCAGCTACCCCGGCAACTTCGCCGCCTTCCAGGCCGCCAAGGAATACGAGCTGGCCAACGAGGCGCTGGCCAACGCACGCGCCGACAAGCTGCTGGCGCAGGAGGAGGTGTGGGTGCGCAAGGGCGTGGAAGCGCGCCGCACCCGCAGCGTGGGCCGCGTCGCGCGCCTGGTGAAGCTGCGCGAACAGCGCCAGGCGCGGCGCGAGACGCTGGGCCAGGTGCGGCTGGAGGTGGACGCCGGCCTGCCCACCGGCAAGATCGTCGCCGAGCTGAAGGACGTGAGCATGCGCTTCGGCGACAAGCTGCTGGTCGACCGCTTCAGCGCCACCATCCTGCGCGGCGACAAGGTCGGCCTGATCGGCCCCAACGGCGCCGGCAAGACGACGCTGCTGAAGCTGATCCTGGGCGAGCTGCAGCCCACGAGCGGCAGCGTGCGCCAGGGCACGAAGCTGCAGGTGGCGTACTTCGACCAGCTGCGTGCGGGCCTGGACCTCGACGCGACGCTGGCCGACACCATCAGCCCGGGCAGCGAGTGGATCGAGACGGGCACGCAGCGCAAGCACGTGATGAGCTACCTCACCGACTTCCTGTTCTCGCCCGAGCGCGCAAACTCGCCGGTGCGCACGCTCTCGGGCGGCGAACGCAACCGGCTGCTGCTGGCGCGGCTGTTCGCGCTGCCGGCCAACGTGCTGGTGCTCGACGAGCCCACCAACGACCTCGACATCGACACGCTGGACCTGCTGGAGGAACTGCTGCAGGACTATGCCGGCACCGTGTTCCTGGTCAGCCACGACCGGCGCTTCCTGGACGACGTGGTCACCAGCACCATCGCCTGGGAGGGCGACCCGGCCTGGGGCGGGCGGCCCGGCCTGTGGCGCGAGTACGAGGGCGGCTACAGCGACTGGAAGCTGCAGCGCGAGCGCACGCGCGCCGCGCTGGCGGCATCGGCGCCCGCCCCGGCTCCGGTGGCGACGCCAGCGCCCGCGGCGGTGCCCGCGCCGGCCCCGGCGCCGGCCCGGGTGCGCACCAAGCTCAGCTGGAAGGAGCAGCGCGAGCTCGAGGAACTGCCCGCGCGCATCGAGGCGCTGGAGGCCGAGCAGGCGCAGATTGCCGCCACGCTGGCCGGCAGCGAGGTGTACGTGAAGGAGCCGCAGCGCGTGGCGGCGCTGAACGCGCGCCATGCGGAGATCGAGGAGGCCCTGATGGCCGCGCTGGAGCGCTGGGAGGCGCTGGGCAGCCGCTGAACGTCCCGCCGAATGCCGCGCCGAATGCCGCGCCGACTGCCGCGCCGGATGCCGCGCCGACTGCCGCGCCGGATGCCGCGCCGGATGCCGCGCCGGATGCCCGGCCGCAGGCCCCGCTCAGTGCGGGTCGGGGTGGCTGCGCCAGCCGTCGTGCGTGGCGGCCGGGTGGGCGCGGCTGACGATCAGCGCCGACTGCAGGTACAGCGCGTTGAGCAGGCGCATCGCGCGCTCCCGGTCCAGGCCCGGCCACTCGGCGATCTCGCTGAGGTTGCAGGCGCCGCGGCGCAGCCGTGACACCGCCGCGGCCAGCGGGCCGGCCAGCGCCAGCGTGCGCAGGTCGGCGCCCGGCGTCACGCGGTAGGCGGCCGAGCCGGCCAGCTCTGGCAGCAGCGTGTCCCGCGCGCCGCGCATCGCCAGGGCCCAGGTCAGCGGCGCGATCGGGCCGTACAGCGCACGGTCGATCGCGCGCAGCCGCTCGCGCCCGTCGGGCGGCTGCAGCAGCGCCGGCTCCACCTGCAGCACCTCGAAGGCCTGCAGCCGGCAGTTCAGCAGCTGCTCCGGCGTCAGCGGGCAGTGCACCAGGCGCTCGGCCGGGAACAGCGTCAGCGGGATCACGTGGTGACCCAGCCCCAGGTGCAGCAGCAGGCTGCGCCCATGGCGCAGGGCCGCGGCCACCACCGCGAGCAGGTCGCTGGCCTGGCCGCCGCGCTCGTGGCGCGTGAGGTCCAGCAGCAGCGAGGGGCTCAGCGAGGTCAGCCGCGTCGAGGTGGCGTGCTCCCGGGCCTGCTGCTGCAGCAGGTAGCGACGGAAGTCGCTGATGCGCATCAGGTCGGGCGCGCCGACGGGCAGGGTCGAGGGAAACATGCAGGCTCCGGCCGGCACTGTAGCCGCGAAAGGTGTGACTGCGTGTGAATGGGCCCAGGGCCCGGTGTCAGCCGCGGCCGGCGCGCAGGGCGCGCCAGAAACGGCCGTCCTGGGTGGCGGCGAAGTTGATGCGCATGCAGGTGCCGGGCCGGCGGCTGGCCTGGAACAGCGTGCCCGGCGCCAGCAGCCAGCCCTCGTCCAGCATGTCCAGCGCCAGGCGCTCGGTGTCGGTGCCCACGTCGACCCAGCCGAACAGGCCCTGCGGCGGCGTCACGAAGCGGCAGCCCGCCTCCAGCGCGTGGCGCACGGCGCGCTCGCGCGCCGCGTCCAGCCGCTGCACGATGCGCTCGGCGTGGCGGCGCAGCAGGCCCTGGTCCAGGCACCAGGCCACGGCGCGCTCCAGCAGCGCGGGCGTGGTCAGCGTGCCCACCAGCTTGCTGTCCACCAGGCGCTCGGCCAGCGCCGGCGGTGCGGCCACGAAGCCCACCCGCCACTGCGGCGCCAGGATCTTGGAGAAGCCCGACACCAGCAGCGTGCGCTGCAGCCCGTCCAGCGCCGCCATGCGGGTGGCGTGCGGCGGCGCGAAGAAGGCGTAGGTGTCGTCCTCCACCACCGTCAGGTCGTGCTGCGCGGCCAGGCCCAGCACGCGGTGCGCCGTCGCCGGGCTCAGCGTGTGGCCGGTGGGGTTGTGCAGCACCGAGACGGTGACGTACAGCCGTGGCCGGTGCGCCTGCAGCAGCGCCGCCATCACGCCGAGGTCGGGGCCGTCGGCGCCGCGCGGCACCGGCAGCAGCCGCATGCCCAGGCGGGTGAGCCGTTCGTACTCCACCGCCCAGCCGGGCTCGTCGACCAGCACCGCGTCGCCCGGCTGCAGCAGCGTGCGCGCCACCAGGTCCAGCGCATGCGTGGCCCCCACGGTGGTGACGATCTGGCCCGGGTCGGCGTCCACGCCCAGGTCGGCCAGCCGGCGCGACACGGCCGCGCGCAGCGCGGGGTCGCCGGCCGGCTCGCCGTAGCGCAGCCAGGCACGGCCGTCGCCGCCGCTGGCGCGGCGCAGCGCACGCTGCAGCAGCGCCGGATCCAGCCAGTCCTCGGGCAGCGTGCCCATGCCGGGGGCGGAGCCATGCACGCCGGCGTGGAACATGCCGCGGATCAGCGCCGTGGCATCCACCGGCGCGGCCGGCACCGTGCGCCCGGCCCCGGGCGCACTGCCGGTGGCGGCCTGCCGCGGCGGCCGGCCCGCCGGCAGGCGCACGAAGAAGCCGCGCTGCGCCTGCGCCTGCACCAGGCCCTGGGCCTGCAGGCGGTCATAGGCCGCCACCACGGTGGCGGGGCTCACGCGGTAGCGGGCCGCACAGTCGCGCACCGAGGGCAGGCGCGCGCCCGGCCGCAGCAGGCCCTGGTCGATGCGCTCGCCAAAGCGCGCCGCCAACTGCTCGGCCAGCGTGGCGCCGGCGCGGCGCGAGAGGGTGTCGGGCGTGGCCTGCATCGCGTGTGTGGATGGCGTGGGTGATACAGATCGTCGATCTGTGGCCTTGAGTGTATCGGTACTGTGCTGGTCGTGGGCCTACAGTGCGGGGCTCCGCCGCCACCGCGGCCACCGCCACCGCCGCCGCATGACGCACCCCGCACCCACGATGCCCGAAACGACATGGCGCGACCCGGCCCGTCGCGGCCTGGCCTGGGGCGCGCTCGGCGTGCTGGTGTTCGCGCTCACGCTGCCGATGACGCGGCTGGCGGTGGGCGACACCGCGGCGCCGCAGCTGCCGCCGTCCTTCGTCACCGCCGGGCGGGCCGCGCTGGCCGGGCTGCTGGCGGCGGCCTACCTACGCGCGGTGGGCGCGCCGCGGCCGCCGCGTGCGGTGTGGGGCGCGCTGGCGGTCAGTGCCGCGGGCACCGTGCTCGGCTTCCCGCTCGGGCTGGCGCTGGCGTTGCGCGAGGTGCCGGCGGCGCACGCGGCGGTGGTCACCGGCGTGCTGCCGCTGGCCACCGCGGTGGTGGGGGCGCTGGCCGGCCGGCAACGGCCCTCGGCCGGCTTCTGGGCCGCGGCGCTGGCAGGCTGCGCGCTGGTGCTGGCCTTTGCCGCCTGGCAGGGCGGCGGCGCGCTGGTGGCGGCCGACGGCTGGCTGGCGCTGGCGGTGGGCGCCGGCGCGCTGGGCTACGTGGCCGGCGCGCGCGCGGGTGCGGTGCTGCCGGCGCCACAGGTCATCTCGTGGGTCCTGGTGGGCACGCTGCCGCTCACGCTGCCGGCGGCGCTGCTGCTGTGGCCGGCCGCGCCGGCCAGCGCCGCGGCCTGGGCCGGCTTTGCCTACACCGCGGTGTTCTCCATGTGGCTGGGCTTTTTCGCCTGGTACCACGGGCTGGCGCTGGGCGGGGTGCTGCGCGTGAGCCAGGTGCAACTGCTGCAGCCCTTCCTGGCGCTGATGGCCGCGGCGCTGCTGCTGGGCGAGCCCCTGGATGCGGCGACACTGGGCTTCGCCCTCGCGGTGCTGGGCGTGGTGGCCGCGGGGCGCAGGACGAGGATCGCATGACACACCGCACGGCCCCGACACGCCGCACGCTGGGCCTGCTGGGCGGCATGAGCTGGGAATCCACCGCCGTCTACTACCGGCTGATCAACCAGGGCGTGGCCGCACGCGCCGGCGGCCTGCACAGCGCGCCGCTGCTGCTGCACAGCCTGGACTTCGCCGGCATCGCCGCGGCGCAGGCGTCTGGCGACTGGCCGGGCCTGGCGCAGAGGCTGGGTGAGGCCGGTGCCGGCCTGGCGCGTGCCGGCGCCGGCGCGCTGCTGATCGCCACCAACACCATGCACAAGGTGGCGGCGGCGGTGCAGGCCGCGGCCGGCGTGCCGCTGCTGCACATCGGCGACGCCACCGGTGCCGCGCTGCAGGCCGCCGGCATCCGGCGTGCCGGCCTGCTGGGCACGCGCTTCACGATGGAAGACGCCTCGGTGCTGCGTGGGCACCTGGCCACGCGGCACGGGGTGCAGACGCTGGTGCCCGGCGAGGCCGCGCGCGCCACGGTGCACCGCATCATCTACGAGGAGCTGTGCCGGGGTCGCATCGAGCCGGCGTCGCGCGCCGCCTTCGCCGAGGTCATCGACGGCCTGCGGCGCGACGGCGCCGAGGCGGTGATCCTGGGTTGCACCGAGATCGGGCTGCTGGTGGGCCCGGCCGACAGCACGCTGCCCGTGTTCGACACCACGCAACTGCATGCCGCCGCGGCGGTGGACTGGATCTGCGCATGACGCCTTCTTCACGCCCGACGTCTCCCTTCACGCTGGCCCGCCGGGCCGCCCGGCTCGAACCCTCGGTGATCCGCGAGATCCTCAAGCTCACCGAGCGCCCGGGCGTCATCTCGCTGGCCGGCGGTCTGCCGGCACCCGAGGGCTTTCCGGTGGAGGCGCTGCGCGCGGCCACCGAGCGCGTGCTCACGCGCCACCCGCGCGAGGCGCTGCAGTACGCCGCCAGCGAAGGCTTCGGCCCGCTGCGCGAGTGGGCGGCGGCGCAGCTGCAGGCCCAGGGGCTGGCGGTGACGCCGGGCCAGGTGCTCATCACCAGCGGCTCGCAGCAGGGCCTGGACCTGGTGGGCAAGCTGCTCATCGACGCCGGCAGCCGGGTGGCGGTGGAGTCGCCCACCTACCTGGGGGCGCTGCAGGCCTTCACCCCCTACGAGCCGGTGTTCGCCAGCGTGGAGGGCGACGACGATGGCCCGCTGCCCGCGGCGCTGGAGGCGGTGCGCGACGCGCGCTTCCTGTACCTGCTGCCCAACTTCCAGAACCCTGGCGGGCGCTGCATGGGCGCCGCGCGCCGCGACGCGCTGGCCGAGCGCAGCGCCGCGCTGGGGCTGCCCGTGGTGGAGGACAACCCCTACGGCGACCTCTGGTACGACGAACCGCCGCCGCCGCCGGTGAGCGCGCGCCTGCCCGGCGGCAGCGTCGTCCTGGGCTCCCTGTCCAAGGTGCTGGCGCCGGGGCTGCGGCTGGGCTACGTGGCCGCGCCGCCGTCGCTCTTCCCCAAGCTCCTGCAGGCCAAGCAGGCCGCCGACCTGCACACCCCCGGCTTCAACCAGCGCATCGCGCACGAGGTGCTGGCCGATGGCCTGCTCGAGCGCCACCTGCCCGAGGTGAGGGCACGCTACCGCGCCCAGCGAGACGCCATGCACGCCGCGCTGCAGACGCACCTGCCGCCCGGCTGCCGCTGGGTGCGGCCGGGGGGCGGCATGTTCTTCTGGGTCGAGCTGCCCGCCGGGCTGGACGCCACGGCGCTGCTGCCGCGCGCGGTGGAGGCCGGCGTGGCCTACGTGCCCGGCGCGGCCTTCTACGCCGGTGCGCCGCAGGCCAACCGCCTGCGCCTGAGCTTCGTGACCGTCCCGCCGGCGCGCATCGCCGAGGCGGTGTCGCTGCTCGGCGCGCTGCTGAAGGAGGCGCTGCAGTGACGACGCCCGTGACCGCCGGCCGCGCGCCGCGCCGCTTCCACCAGGTGGACGTCTTCAGTGCCGAACCGCTGCGTGGCAACCCGCTGGCCGTGGTGCACGACGCCGAGGGCCTGGACGACGCGCGGCTGGCCGCCATCGCGCGCTGGACCAATCTGTCGGAGACCACCTTCCTGCTGCCGCCCACCGACCCGGCGGCCGACTACCGGGTGCGCATCTTCACACCCTTCGGCGAACTGCCCTTCGCCGGCCACCCCACGCTGGGCAGCGCCTGGGCCTGGCTGGCCGCCGGCGGCGTGCCGCGCGACGCGGCGCAGGTGGTGCAGCAGTGCGGCGTGGGCCTCGTGCGCGTGCGGCGCGACGGTGCGCGGCTGGCCTTCGCGGCGCCGCCGCAGCGGCGCAGCGATGCGCTGGACGCGGCCACGCTGGCGCGCATCGCCGCGGCGCTGGGCCTGATGCCCGGCGAGGTCCTGCGCCAGCGCTGGATCGACAACGGCCCGGGCTGGTGCGGCGTGCTGCTGGCCTCGGGCGAGCGCGTGCGCGCGCTGCGGCCCGACTGGGCGCTGCTGGGCGACCTGAAGCTGGGCGTCGCGGGCCTGCAGGCCGCGGGCGAGGACACGGCCATCGAGGTGCGCGCCTTCGTCGGCCCGGGGCGCTTCGAGGACCCGGTCACCGGCAGCCTGAACGCCAGCATGGCGCAGTGGCTGATCGGCGACGGCGTGCTGCCCGGCCGCTACGTGGCGGCGCAGGGCCATGCCCTGCAGCGCGCCGGGCGCGTGCATGTGCAGGCGGCCGACGGCGAGGTGTGGATCGGCGGCGACGTGACGCCGGTGGTGGAGGGTATCGTCACGCTGTGACCCCCCGCGCCAGCACCCCGGCATGAACACCGAGATCGACCACCTCATCGTCGCCGCCGACACGCTGGACGAAGGCGCCGCCTGGTGCGAGGCCACGCTGGGCGTGCCGCCGGCGGGCGGCGGTGCGCACCCGCTGATGGGCACCCACAACCGGCTGCTGAACCTGTCGTCCGAGGCCTTCCCGCGCTGCTACCTGGAGGTCATCGCCATCGACCCGGCGGCGCCGGCGCCGGGCCGGCCCCGCTGGTTCGGGCTCGACGAGCGGGCGCCCGGCCCGCCGGCGCTGTGGCACGCCGTGCTGCGCTCGACCATGCTGGACATGCACCGCTGGGGCCTGATCCACAAGCAGGCCGACCCCGGCCTGCCCCTCGACATGGCGCGCGGCGACCACCGCTGGCAGGTGCTGGTGCGCCCCGACGGCCGGCGCCAGGGCGTCCTGCCCAGCCTGATCCAGTGGCACGGCCCGCACCCGGCGGAGCGCCTGCCCGACAGCGGCCTGCGGCTGCTGGGCGTGACGCTCGACGGCCTGCCCAGGGCGCAGCGCGAGGTGCTGCGCCCGCGCCACGTGGGTGGCGACCCGGCCGCCGCGCCACGGCTGACGGCCCGGCTGCAGACGCCGCGCGGCGAGGTCGTGCTGCAGTCGGCCGGCTGACCGGGCCGGGCCGCCGGCCGCGCGCCAGCCCCGCGCTACTTCGCGCGGAAGTTGTCGTGGCAGTCCTTGCAGGTGTTGGCCGCGGGGCCGAAGGCGGCCTTCACGGTGTCCAGGTTGCCGGTCTTGACCGCGGCGTCGAGCTTGCCGATGGCCTCGGACATCTTGCTGCCCGCGGCCTTGAAGTCGGCCGCCTTGCTCCACACCGCCGGCAGGGCGCGGGTGTCGCCCTTGTCGGTGCCGGCGCCGAAGGCCGACATCGGCAGCGCGTGCACCGCCGAGACCACGGCCATGTTGGCCGCCGCCACCTGGGCATCCCAGGGCGTGCGGCGCTGCACCATCGCGCCGACGCGGCCGAAGTGCGCCGCCATCAGCGTGAACGCCGCCTTGCGGTACTTGATCTCGTCCTCGGGCTTCTGGAACTGGGCCGCGGCGGGCAGGGCGGTCAGGCAGGCGGCGGCGCACAGGGTGGCGCCCAGGAACTGTCGGGTCATGCAGGGTGTCCTTCCGGGGTGGCGGTGGCGGGATGGGGCGCTGCCGGCCGCGGGGCCGGCAGCGGCCACAGATTAAGCGCGCGCCGATGTCCCAGCAAATCGATCCCCCACGGTTTATGGTTGCGGCCGTTGCCGCCCTCCGCTGCCCCATGACGGACCCGATGACCAAGACCCATGCCGTGCGCGTCTGGGACCTGCCCACGCGCGCCTTCCACTGGCTGCTGGCGTCCTGCGTGCTGATCTGCGTGGTCAGCGCCAAGACCGGTGCGATGGACCTGCACACCCGCTTCGGCCACGCGGTGCTGGCGCTGCTGGCCTTCCGCCTGCTGTGGGGCCTGGTGGGCGGGCACTGGTCGCGCTTCACCCGCTTCCTCTACGGCCCGGCGGCGCTGCTGCGCTAGCTGCGCGGCACGCCACGCGCCGGCGACCGCTTCGAGGCCGGGCACAGCCCGCTGGGCGTGCTGTCGGTGCTGGCGCTGCTGGGGCTGCTGGCGGCACAGGTGGGCACCGGCCTGGTCAGCGACGACGAGATCGCCTTCGTCGGCCCGCTCAACCGCTTCGTGTCCACCGACACCGGCCTGGCGGCCACCAGCTGGCACCGCGGCTGGGGGCAGTGGCTGATCCTGGCGATGGTGGGGCTGCACCTGCTGGCCATCGCCGTCTACAGCTGGCGCGGCAAGGGGCTGGTGGGCGCGATGGTCGGCGGCGACAAGGCGCTGCCGGCCGGCACCCCGGCGAGCGCCGACGGCCCGCGCCAGCGCCTGCTGGCGGTGGTGCTGCTGGCGCTGTGCGCCGCCGGGTCCTGGGCCGTGTCGCGGGTCGGGTTCTGAACCGCAGGCGCGGCGCGGCCGCTTAGACTCGGCGCCTGCTGCCGATGGAACCGCCCCCGATCACCCTCGTCGAGCCCGACTCCCCGGCGCTGCTGGAGGCGGTGCGCGAGATCTTCCGCGAGTACGCCGACTCGCTGCCCGTGGACCTGTGCTTCCAGGGCTTCGAGCAGGAGCTGGCGGCCCTGCCCGGCGACTACGCCGCGCCGCAGGGCGCGCTGCTGCTGGCCTTCGTGGACGGCGCACTGGCCGGCTGCGGCGCCTTCCGCCCGCTGCCCGAGGCCGACCACCCCGACGCCTGCGAGATGAAGCGCCTGTACGTGCGGCGTGCCTTCCGCCGCTTCGGCCTGGGCCGGCTGCTGGCGCAGGCGCTGATCGACCGCGCCACCGGCGCCGGCTACGCGTCGATGCTGCTGGACACGCTCGACGAGATGGAGGCCGCGCGCGGGCTGTACGCCTCGCTGGGCTTCATCGAGGTGCCGCCCTACTACTACAACCCCATTCCCGGCGCACACTACCTGAAGGTCGACCTGACCGGCACCCCGGGAGCCCCGCGATGAACCCGTTCCGCCACCTGCTCAAGGCCTGCGGCAGCCAGCCGCCCATCGGCACCTGGATCATGTCCGGCAGCGCGCTGGTGGCCGAGGCGCTGGGCCACGCCGGCTTCGACTGGGGCGTGGTCGACATGGAGCACAGCCCGCTGGACATGGGCGACGTGGTGCACCTGCTGCAGGCCATCGGCAACACGAAGATGGTGCCGGTGGTGCGCGTGCCCTGGAACGAGCCGGTGGTCGTCAAGCGCGTGCTCGACGCCGGCGCCACCACCGTGCTGTTCCCCTTCGTGCAGAGCGCGGCCGAGGCCGCCGCCGCGGTGGCGGCCACCCGCTACCCGCCCGACGGCATCCGCGGCATGGCCGGCATGAGCCGGGCCACGCGCTTCGGCACCCGGCCCGACTACCCGCGCCACGCCAACCGCGAGATGGGCGTGATCGTGCAGCTCGAGACGGCCGAGGCGCTGGACCGGCTCGACGAGATCGCCGCCGTGCCCGGCGTGGACGCGCTGTTCGTCGGCCCGGCCGACCTCTCCGCCTCGATGGGCTTCGTCGGCCAGAGCCTGCACCCGGCGGTGATGGACCGCATGGGCCGGGCCGCGCGCCGCGCCGCCGAGCTCGGCAAGCCCATCGGCACGCTGGGCATGAACGCGCAGGCCGTGGTGCAGTACCGCGCGCTGGGCTACGGCTTCGTGGCGCTGGGCGCCGACCTCGGGCTGCTGATGCAGGGCTCGCAGGCGGCGCTGCAGTCGCTGCGCAGCCCGCACGACGAAGGCCACGTGCACACCCTCAGCGACGGCACCGTCACCGGCAGCAGCAGCTACTGAACCCGCCACGGCCCCCCGACACCCCGCCCCCACCCGGAACCCCGACGGCATGACCGACCCCAGGACCCTCGAACTCACCCGCGGCCCGCTGCGGCTGGCGCTGCGCCCCGACCTCGGCGGCTGCATCGCCGGCCTGTGGTTCGACGGCCTGCCGGTGCTGCGCAGCACCGAGCCCGCGGCGCTGGAACGCTCGCGCCTGGCCGGCTGCTACCCGCTGCTGCCCTACTCCAACCGCCTGGGCTACCGGCGCTTCCGCTGGCACGGCCACGACTACAGCACCCAGCCCAACTTCGACGACAGCCCGCACTCGGTGCACGGCATCGGCTGGCAGCGCGCCTGGACGGTGGAGTCGGTGCGCGAGCACGACGCCGTGCTGCGGCTGCAGCACGGTGGCGACGCCGACTGGCCGTTTCCCTTCGAGGCCCGGCAGGCGCTCGCGCTCACCGACGACGGCCTCAACCTCGGCCTGTCCATCACCAACACCGGCAGCGCCGCGGCCCCCTTCGGCCTCGGCTGGCACCCGTACTTCCCCAAGCGCCAGCGCAGCCGCCTGCACGCCGAGCTCAGCGAGCGCTGGGACCCCGACGCCGCTGGCCTGCCCACGCGGCGCGTGCCGCAGGCGGGCATCGACGGCGACGTCGCCCACCTCGACTTCGACCATTGCTTCGAGGGCTGGCGCGGCGCGGCGCGCGTGCGCGACGAGAAGCTCGCGCTGCGCCTGACCTCCTCGCTGTCCACCCTGGTGGTGTTCACGCCGCCGCTGAAGGACTATTTCTGCGTCGAGCCGGTCAGCCACGTCAGCAACGCCATCCACATGGCCGAGCCGTCCAAGGCCGGGCTGCGCGCGCTGATGCCCGGCGAGCACATGGACGCCTGGTTCAAGCTCGAGATCGCCCGCCCCTGATGGCCGCCCTGGAGTTCCTGCCGCTGCCGGTGCCGCCGTCGCAGCTCGGCGAGTCGCCGTTCTGGCACCCCGACGAGGCGGCGCTGTACTGGTGCGACATTGCCGGCCGCTGCCTGAACCGCTGGCACCCGGGCCGTGCCGAGCACCGGCAGTGGGCCTTCGACACCGAACCCGCCTGCGCCGCGCCGGTGCCCGGCGGGGCGCTGCTGCTGGGCATGCGCGACGGGCTGTTCCGCTTCGAGCCGGCCAGCGGCCGCCGCACCCTGCTGGCCGCGCCGCCCTACGACCCGGCCGAGGAGCGCCTCAACGACGGCAAGGCCGACCCGCAGGGCCGCTTCTGGGCCGGCACGATCTACGAGCCGCGCACCGCGCCGCGCGCCGGGCTCTACCGCTGGGCCGGCGGCCGCCTGGACCGCATGGCCGGCGACGCCACCACCGGCAACGGCCTGGCCTGGAGCCCCGACGCGCGCACCCTGTACTGGGCCGACACCAAGGCGCACCGCGTGCGCGCCTGGGACGTGGAGCCGCTGGAGGGCCGGCTGTCGCGGGCGCGCGACTTCGCCGTCTTCCCGCCGCGCGCCGACGGCCAGCCGCTGGACAGCTACGGCGGCCGTCCCGACGGCGCCGCGGTGGACGTGGAGGGCGGCTACTGGGTGGCCATGTACGAAGGCGGCCGGCTGCTGCGCCTGCGGCCCGACGGCAGCCTGGACCGCGAGCTGCGCCTGCCGGTGCGCTGCCCCACGATGCCCTGCTTCGGCGGGCCCGACGGGCGCACGCTGTTCGTCACCAGCGCACGCCAGGGCCGGCCGGCCGACGAGCTGGCGGCGCAGCCGCTGGCCGGCTGCGTGCTGAGCCTGCGCGTGGACGTGCCGGGGCTGCCGGTGAACTTCGCGCGGCCCTGAGCATGGCGGGCGCGGCCATGTCGGTTTCGGGGCCGGGCAGCCACGGCGCACCGCTGGCGCGCGCCGCGCTGTGGGCGCGGCTGCAGGCGGCCGGCGAGTTCGACCTCGTCGTCGTGGGCGGCGGCGCCACCGGCTGCGGGCTGGCGCTCGACGCTGCGGCGCGAGGCTTCTCGGTGGCGCTGTTCGAGGCGGAGGACTTCGCCAAGGGCACCTCCTCGCGCGCCACCAAGCTGCTGCACGGCGGCGTGCGCTACCTGGCGCAGGGCGACGTGGGCCTGGTGCGCGAGGCCCTGCACGAGCGCAGCGCGGTGCTGCACAACGCGCCGCACCTGGCCAGCCGGCTGCCCTTCGTGATGCCGTCCTACCACTGGTGGGAGCGCGGCTTCTACGGCATGGGCCTGAAGGCCTACGACCTGCTGGCCGGGTCGCGGTCGCTGGGCGACACCGAGTTCCTGTCGGCGGCGCGCACGAGGACGCTGCTGCCGGCGGTGCGCGCCCAGGGCCTGGCCGGCGGCGTGCGCTACTGGGACGCGCAGTTCGACGACGCGCGGCTGGCGGTGGCGCTGGCGCGCACCGCGGCCGCGCGTGGCGCGCTGGTGCTCAACCATGCGCCGGTCACCGGCCTGCTGCGCGAGCAGGGTCAGGTGCGAGGCGTGCACGTGCGCGGGCCCGAGGGCGGGCTCGCCGTGCGTGGCCGCTGCGTCGTCAACGCCACCGGCATCTGGGTCGACGCGCTGCGCGACATGGACCGCGAGCCCGGCGCGCCGGCGCGGCCGCCGCTGGTGGCGCCCAGCCAGGGTGTGCACCTGGTGGTGGACCGCGCCTTCTGGCCCGGCGACCACGCGCTGCTGGTGCCCCGGACACGCGACGGCCGCGTGCTGTTTGCCGTGCCCTGGCTGGGCAAGACCCTGCTGGGCACCACCGACACGCCGCGCGAGCAGGTGCAGCACGACCCGCTGCCGCTGCGTGCCGAGGTGGACTTCATCCTCGACGAGAGCGCGCGCTACCTGACCCGGCCGCCGGGTCGGGCCGACGTGCGCTCGGTCTGGGTGGGCATGCGGCCGCTGGTGCGGCCGCAGGCGGCCTCGGACGGCGGCGACGGCGGTGCCGACACCAAGGCGCTGTCGCGCGAGCACACGGTGCTCATCGGCCGCTCCGGGCTGGTCACCGTCACCGGCGGCAAGTGGACCACCTACCGCGCGATGGCCGAGGACGTGCTGACCCGCTGCATGGCGCGCGGCCTGCTGCCGCCGCGGCCGGCCGGGGTGACGGTGGCGCTGCCGCTGATCGGCGCCGCGCCGTCACGCCGCAGCCTGGCGGAGCCGCCGGGCGCGCACCTCTACGGCAGCGAGGCCGACACGCTGGCGGCCCTGCCCGGCGCGGCGCGCTGGCTCTGGCACGACCCCGAGACCGGCGCGCCGGCGCTCAGCGAGGCCATGGTGCGCTTTGCCGCGCGCCACGAGCTGGCCGCCGGCGTGGAGGACGTGCTGGCCCGGCGCAGCCGCCTGCTGTTCCTCGACGCCGCGGCGGCGGCCGGGCTGGCCGATGCCGTGGCCGCCATCCTGGCCGAGGAGCTGGGCCCGGGCTTCGACCCGGCCGCGTCGGCGGCGGCGTTCAGGGCGCTGGCGCAGGGCTACGCCCGCCTGCCCTGACCTCGGGCCTGCCGCGCGGGCCTCACTCGCCCGCGTTGGCGTACTTGATGGTGCAGCCGTAGGCGCGCGTGGCCGGCGTGCTCACCGGCTTGCCGGCCATCGACTCGGCCAGCGCCACCTTCACGTGCTGGGTCGCGGTGGCGATGTCGGCCGGGTTGGCGCTGGGCTTGCTGTCGATGGCGCCGGCATACACCAGCGTGCCCTGGGGGTTGATGATGTACATGTGCGGCGTGGTGCGTGCGCCATAGGCGCGGCCGACCTGGCCCGATTCGTCCATCAGGGTGGCGGTGGCCGCCGCGCCCTGCGTCTGCATCCAGGCCGCCAGCGCGGCCGGGGCCATGTGGTCGCGGTGGTCGGCGGCGGTGGAGTTCACCGTCAGCCAGACCGCGCCCTGATCCGTGGCCGCCTTCTGCGTGGCCTGCATGTTCTTCGCGCCGTAGTGCTTCTGCACGTAGGGGCAGCCGGGGTTCACCCATTCCAGCACCACGTGCCGGCCCTTGAAGTCGGCCAGGCTCACGCTGCGGCCGATGGTGTCGGTGGCGGTGAAGGCCGGCGCAGGCTGGCCGACCGCGGCGCTGGCCAGGGCGGCCGGGCTGGCTGCCGCCAGCGACGCCGCCAGTGCGCAGGCCAGGGCCGCGGGTGCGAGGGGGGTGAACAGGGACTTCATCGGTCACTCCTTCGGGTGGCGGAAACAGGGGGCGGCGGTGTCGAGGGCGGAGCGCTCAGAGGGCGGCCAGGGCGCCGGTGACCTCGCCCACGGACAGGATTTCCGACAGCAGCTGCGGCACCGGGTTCCCCGGCCGGTAGAGCGCGTACACCGGCACGCCGCTGCGGCCCAGGCGGGTCAGCTCGGCGGTGATGGCGGCATCGCGCCGCGTCCAGTCGGCGCGCAGCAGCAGCACGCCCTTGTCGGCGAAGGCGGCCTTCACCGCGTCGTCGTTCAGCGTCGTGCGCTTGTTGTACTGGCAGGTCACGCACCAGGCGGCGGTGAAGTCCACGAACACGGCGCGCCCCTGCGCGTGGGCCTCGGCCACGCGCGCGGGCGACCAGGGCTCCCAGCCGTCGGCCGCCGCGGACGCCGACGGGCCGGCCACCGCGTCCTGGCGCAGCGAGGGGCCCACCCAGGCCAGCGCCACGCCCAGCAGCAGCACGCCCACCGTGCCCCAGACGCGCTTCACGCGCGGCGTGTTCGACGGCGAACCCAGGGCCCAGGCGGCGAAGGCCAGCGCCACCAGGCCACCCAGCAGCGCCGCGGCGCCGTCGATGCCCACCTGCTGCCCCAGCACCCAGACCAGCCAGACCACGGTGGCGAACATCGGGAAGGCCATCAGGGTCTTGAACGTGGCCATCCACGCGCCCGGCCGCGGCAGCCAGCGCACCACCGCCGGGAAGGCGCTGGCCGCGAGGTAGGGCAGCGCCATGCCCAGGCCCAGGGCGGCGAACACTGCCAGCGCCTGTGCCGCCGGCAGCGTGACCGCGAAGCCCAGCGACGCGCCCATGAACGGCGCCGTGCACGGCGCGGCCACCGCCACTGCCAGCACGCCGGTGAGCGCCGAGTCCAGCAGCGGGTGGCGTGCCTGCGCGGTGGCGATGCGGTCGGGCAGCACGCTGCCGAGCTCGAACACACCCGCCAGGTTCAGCCCGATCAGCGTGAACAGCGCCGCCAGCGCCGCCACCACCGCCGGCGACTGCAGCTGGAAGCCCCAGCCGAGCTGTTCGCCGCCGGCGCGCAGCGCCAGCAGCAGTGCGGCCAGCGCCACGAAGGACAGCACCACGCCGCCGGTGTAGGCCAGGCCGCCGGCGAGCAGGCGGCCGCGGTCGTGCGCGTGGTGCGCGAAGCCCAGCACCTTCAGCGACAGCACCGGGAACACGCAGGGCATCAGGTTCAGCAGCAGGCCGCCCACCAGCGCGAAGGCGATGGCCAGCGGCAGGCCCAGCGGCGACGCCGGCGCCAGCGGTTCGCCCGGCAGCGCGGCGGCGTCGGCCGCCAGCGCGGGCAGTGCACCCACCGCGGCCGGCGCCGGCCAGGGCCCGGCCACCGCCACCTGCAGCTGCGCGCCGGCGAGCTCGCCGCGCGCCACCAGCACCACCGGCATCGTGTCCGGGCTCTCGCTGCGCTGCGGGTCCAGCGGCACCTCGGCCGTCCAGCGCGCACCCTCCCAGCGCTCCACCGGCTTGCCCGCGTTCAGGATCACGCCCGGCGTCTCGGGGAAGAAGGCCACCTCCCGCCCCTGCCACGCCGCCGGCAGGCCGTCGACCGTGACCACCAGCGCGGCGCCGCCGGCATCGGACCGCAGCGAGGCGCGGGCCTGTGCGGCCGGCAGCGGCGCCGGCAGCGTCTCGCGCGCGTTGGCGAAGTCATCCGCGTGCGCCACCGTGGCCGCGCGTGCCGGCAGCGAGAGGCTGAACTCGCCCGACTCCGGGATGCACACGTCCTTGCACACCAGCCACTCGGCCGCCAGCTTCACGTCCAGCGTGTCGGCGGCGAAGTCGGCCGGCAGCTGCAGCGCCACCGGCAGCAGCAGCACGTCCTCGTAGCCGAAGTTCACCAGCGGCCCCAGCGGCAGCTTCCTCGGCGTGGGCCACTGCACCTCGCCGGCCTGCACGCCCGCGGGCAGCGTCCAGCTCAGGCTGGTGGGCAGGCCGGAGTCGCCGGGGTTCTTCCAGTAGGTGTGCCAGTGGGGCTGGTGCTCGATGCGCAGGCCCAGTTGCACCGGCTTGCCCGGTGCGATGCCTTCCGGCGCGTGCGCCACGAGTTCCGCGCGCACCTGCGGGGTGGTGACCACCGCGCCTGGCGCTGGTGCCGGCGCGGGCGCCTGGGCGAGGACCGCGGCCGGCAGCGTGGGCAGCAGCAGGCCGGCGGCCAGCGCCAGCGGCGCAGCCAGCCGGCGCAGCGCCGGCGCGCCGGGACACGGGAGAAGGACGTCGAGTGAGCGCATGGGGCGATGGAAGGGTCGGCTGCGGCGGAGTTCCGTGGCGGGGCGCATGCCGGGGTTCCGCGGCACGGCGCGCGAGCCCTGCGGGCCGCCGCCGCAGCGGGTCGGCCGAAGGGTTGCCCGAAGGGTTGCCCGAAGTGTCGTCGATGGACGCCGAACCTTTCAGCATCGGGGCGGCGCCGCGCCCGACATCCGACGCGGATCAAGGTATTCCCGGAACTTGCCGGGTTCTCCCCTATAATCTTCAGGCTTTGCCGCTCGCGCCCACGAACTGACCCATGACGGACCGCCAGCGACCCCATAACGGTCGCCCCGATCCCTGGGTTGACGAGGACGCCGACGCGGCAGCGCCGGCCTTCCGCCCGCTGACGCGGGAAGAAGCGCAGGCCCTGCGTGCCAAGGAGCCGCCACTCAGTCCGTGGCGGGTCGTGGGCGCACAGGTCCTCGTCGGCGTGCTGGTGGCGGGCCTTGCGGGGCTGGCCTTCGGCAGCGAGACGGTCGGCTGGTCGTTGCTGTATGGCGCGGCCACCGTGGTGGTGCCGGGGGCCCTGATGGCGCGCGGCATGACCAGCCGGCTCTCCAGCGTGTCGCCCGGCGCCAGTGCCGTCAGCTTCATGTTGTGGGAGATGGTCAAGATCGCGGTTTCGGTCGTCATGCTGATGATGGCGCCGAAGCTCGTGCAGCCCCTGAGCTGGCCGGCACTGCTGGCGGGCCTGGTGCTGTGCATGAAGGTGTACTGGGTCGCGCTGCTGTGGCGCGGCCGCTGAAGAAGACGCGAATTCGTACGGGAATCAGCACATGGCAGTCGAAGGTCAGGCCCCCACCGCCGGTGAGTACATCATCCACCACCTGCAGCACCTGCAGGTCGGGTCCGGCTTCTGGACCTTCAACGTGGACTCCCTGTTCTGGTCGCTCGTGACCGGCGTTGTCGGCTTGGCCTTCCTGTACAGCGTCGCGCGGCGCGTGCACGCCGGCGTGCCCGGGCGCATGCAGGCCGCGGTGGAGTTCCTCGTCGAGATGGTCGACAGCCAGGCCAAGGGCATCGTGCACAGCGCCGAGAGCCGCAAGGCCGTGGCGCCGCTGGCCCTGACCGTGTTCGTCTGGATCTTCCTGATGAACTTCATGGACCTGATCCCGGTCGACCTGATCCCGTCCATCTGGCACGTGGCCGGCCCGGCCATGGGTGCGCCCGACTACATGCGCGTGGTGCCCACCGCCGACCTCTCGATCACGATGGCGCTGTCGGTGACGGTGCTGCTGATCTGCATCTACTACAACATCAAGATCAAGGGCATGGGCGGCTGGATCCACGAGCTGTTCTCGGCGCCCTTCGGCAACCACTTCCTGCTCTGGCCGTTCAACTTCCTGATGCAGATCATCGAGTTCGTGGCCAAGACCGTGTCGCACGGCATGCGGCTGTTCGGCAACATGTACGCCGGCGAACTGATCTTCATGCTGATCGCGCTGATGGGCGGCGCCTGGTTCACTTCGGTCGGCATCCCGCTGGCCGTGGGGCACCTGATCGCCGGCACCGCCTGGGCCATCTTCCACATCCTGATCATCACGCTGCAGGCGTTCGTGTTCATGATGCTGACGCTGGTCTACGTGGGTCAGGCCCACGACGCGCACTGAGCGCCGTCCCGTTCGTTTTCCCGTTCCCGTTCCCCTTCCCTTTCCAACTCACTGTCCTCTGAGGAGCATTCCATGGAAGTCATCAGCTTCGTCGCCCTGGCCGCCGGCCTGATCATCGGTCTCGGCGCCATCGGTGCCTGCATCGGCATCGGCATCATGGGCAGCAAGTACCTCGAGTCGGCCGCGCGCCAGCCCGAGCTGATGGGCGAACTGCAGACCAAGATGTTCCTGCTGGCCGGCCTGATCGACGCGGCCTTCATCATCGGCACCGGTATCGCGCTGTGGTTCGCCACCGCCAACCCGTTCCTGGGCCAGATCGCCAACCTGCCGAAGTAATCCGGCACCCTGGCGCGGCCGCCGGTCTCCGGCGGTCCGTGGGGCGCGGCCTCCCGGCTCGCGCCCCGGATCACCCCATGACGAGGTACGAGACGTGAGCATCAACGCCACCCTCATCATCCAGATGATCGTGTTCGCGATCCTGGTCTGGTTCACGATGAAGTTCATCTGGCCGCCGATCACCACGGCGCTGGACGAGCGTGCGAAGAAGATCGCCGAGGGCCTGTCGGCCGCCGACAAGGCGAAGGCCGACCTGGCCGCGGCCAACACGCGCGTCGAGCAGCAGCTCGCCGCCGCGCGCGGCGACGCGCAGAAGCGCCTGGCCGACGCCGAGCGCCTGGCGCAGCAGCTGGTCGAGGAAGCCAAGGCGCGTGCCAACGAGGAAGGCGCCAAGATCATCGCCGCCGCGCGCGCCGAGGCCGAGCAGGAGGCCGTCAAGGCCCGCGAGGCGCTGCGCGAGCAGGTCGCCGGCCTGGCCGTCAAGGGCGCCGAAGCCATCCTGCGCCGCGAGGTGAACCCGGCGGTGCACGCCGATCTGCTGAACCGTCTCAAGACGGAACTCTGATCATGGCCGAGCTCGCCACCATCGCACGCCCCTACGCCGAGGCGCTGTTCAAGGCCTCGACCGGCACCGACGCCGCCACCCTGGCCGGCCAGCTGCAGGCGCTGGCCGAGGTGGCCGCCGACCCGGCGCTGCGCCAGTTCGCCGACAACCCCAAGGTGGGCACGGCCACGGTGTTCAACGTGGTGGCCGACGTGCTCGGCCGCCAGGGCGTCGTGCTCGCCCCGGCGGTGCAGAACCTGCTGCGCGTCGTGCTCGACAACGGCCGCCTCGACGCCCTGCCGGAGATCGTCGCCCAGCACCATGCGCTGGTCAACGCCACCGGCGGCGTCTCCGACGCCGTGATCGAGAGCGCCTTCGAGATCGACCCCGCGCAGCTCGCCGAGGTGGTGGCTTCGCTGGAGAAGCGCTTCGGCCGCAAGCTCAACGCCCGGGTCGACGTCAAGCCCGAGCTGATCGGTGGCATCCGTGCGGTGGTCGGCGACGAAGTCCTCGACACCTCCGTGAAGGCCCGTCTGGAACAGATGCGGGTGGCGCTGACGGCGTGACCCCAGGAGAACCCCATGCAACTCAATCCCGCTGAAATTTCCGAGCTGATCAAGAGCCGCATCGAAGGCCTGGCGGCGTCGGCCGACATCAAGAACCAGGGCACGGTCGTCTCGGTGACCGACGGCATCTGCCGCATCCACGGCCTGTCGGACGTGATGGCCGGCGAAATGCTGGAGTTCCCCGCCACCAAGGAAGGCGCGGCCACCTTCGGCCTGGCGCTGAACCTCGAGCGCGACTCCGTCGGCGCGGTGATCCTGGGCGAGTACGAGCACATCTCCGAGGGCGACACCGTCAAGTGCACGGGCCGCATCCTGGAAGTGCCGGTCGGCCCCGAGCTGATCGGCCGCGTGGTCAACGCGCTCGGCCAGCCCATCGACGGCAAGGGCCCGGTCAACGCCAAGATGACCGACGTGATCGAGAAGGTCGCCCCGGGCGTGATCGCGCGCAAGAGCGTGGACCAGCCGGTGCAGACCGGCCTGAAGTCCATCGACTCCATGGTGCCGATCGGCCGTGGCCAGCGCGAGCTGATCATCGGCGACCGCCAGACCGGCAAGACCGCGGTGGCGATCGACGCGATCATCAACCAGAAGGGTCAGAACATGACCTGCGTCTACGTCGCCATCGGCCAGAAGGCGTCGTCGATCAAGAACGTGGTGCGTGCTCTGGAACAGGCAGACGCGATGGAATACACCATCGTCGTGGCCGCCAGCGCTTCGGAATCGGCGGCGATGCAGTACGTGTCGGCCTACTCGGGCTGCACGATGGGCGAGTACTTCCGCGACCGCGGCCAGGACGCGCTGATCGTCTACGACGACCTGTCCAAGCAGGCCGTGGCCTACCGCCAGGTGTCGCTGCTGCTGCGCCGCCCGCCGGGCCGCGAAGCCTTCCCCGGCGACGTGTTCTATCTCCACAGCCGCCTGCTCGAGCGTGCCGCGCGCGTGAACGCCGACTACGTCGAGGCCTTCACCAAGGGCGAGGTCAAGGGCAAGACCGGCTCGCTGACCGCGCTGCCGATCATCGAGACGCAGGCCGGTGACGTGTCGGCCTTCGTGCCCACCAACGTGATCTCGATCACCGACGGCCAGATCTTCCTGGAGACCAGCCTGTTCAACAGCGGCATCCGCCCCGCCATCAACGCCGGCATCTCGGTGTCGCGGGTGGGCGGTGCGGCGCAGACCAAGCTGATCAAGAGCCTGTCGGGCGGCATCCGTACCGACCTCGCGCAGTACCGCGAGCTGGCGGCCTTCGCGCAGTTCGCCTCCGACCTCGACGCCAGCACCAAGAAGCAGCTCGACCGCGGTGCCCGCGTGACCGAACTGCTCAAGCAGGCCCAGTACAGCCCGCTGCCCATCAGCCTGATGGCCGCCACCCTGTACGCGGTGAACAAGGGCTACGTGGACGACATCGACGTGAAGAAGGTGCTCGCCTTCGAGCACGGCCTGCACCAGCACCTGAAGTCCAGCCATGCCGCCCTGCTGCAGAAGCTGGAGGCCGACAAGGCCATGGACAAGGCTGCCGAGGAAGAGCTCGCCGCCGCGATCGCCGCGTTCAAGAAGTCCTTCGCCTGACCCCGAACGCCTAGACAAGGAGCAACGTCATGGCGGTCGGAAAAGAGATCCGCGGCAAGATCAAGTCCTTCGAGAACACGAAGAAGATCACCAAGGCCATGGAAATGGTCGCCGCGTCGAAGATGCGCAAGGCGCAGGAGCGCATGCGCTCGGCGCGCCCGTACGCCGACAAGATCCGCAACATCACGGCCAACCTGTCGCAGGCCAACCCGGAGTACCGCTCGCCCTACATGCGCGTCGTGACCGCGCAGAAGAAGGTCGGCTTCATCGTCGTCACCACCGACAAGGGCCTCTGCGGCGGCCTGAACACCAACGTCCTGCGCGCGCTGACCACCAAGATGCGCGAGGTGCAGGACGCCGGCGGCTCGGTGCAGGCGGTGGCCATCGGCAACAAGGGCTTCGGGTTCTGCAACCGCATCGGCGTGCCCGTGGTCAGCCACGCGGTGCAGCTCGGCGACACGCCGCAGCTCGAGAAGCTGATCGGCCCGGTCAAGGTGATGCTGGACGCCTTCGTGGCCGGCGAGCTGGACGCGGTGTACCTCTGCTACACCAACTTCATCAACACCATGCGCCAGGAGCCGGTGGTCGAGGCGCTGCTGCCGCTGTCGGCGTCGCGCCTGCAGCAGACCGAGGCGGAGAAGTCGCAGTACGGCTGGGACTACCTCTACGAGCCCGACGCGCCCTCCGTCATCGACGAGCTGCTGACCCGCTACGTCGAGGCCCTGGTCTACCAGGCCGTGGCGGAGAACATGGCGTCGGAGCAGTCGGCGCGCATGGTCGCGATGAAGGCCGCCACCGACAACGCCGGCAACCTGATTGCCGAGATGAAGCTCATCTACAACAAGACGCGGCAGGCGGCGATCACGAAGGAACTCTCCGAGATCGTCGGCGGCGCGGCCGCCATCAGCGGCTGATGGCCGCGTCGCACACGCATACCGTTTGAAGGAATCAAGATCATGGCTCAAGGCAAGATCGTCCAGTGCATCGGCGCCGTCGTCGACGTCGAGTTTCCGCGCGACCAGATGCCGCGCGTCTACGACGCGCTCAAGCTCGAGGGCTCGGCGCTGACGCTGGAAGTCCAGCAGCAGCTGGGCGACGGCGTGGTGCGCACCATCGCGCTGGGCTCGTCCGACGGCCTGCGCCGCGGCCTGATGGTCAGCAACACCGGCGCGCCGATCACGGTGCCGGTGGGCAAGGCCACGCTGGGCCGCATCATGGACGTGCTGGGCAACCCCATCGACGAGCGCGGCCCCGTGAGCCAGGAGCTCACCGCCTCCATCCACCGCAAGGCGCCCACCTACGACGAGCTGAGCCCCAGCACCGAGCTGCTGGAGACCGGCATCAAGGTGATCGACCTGATCTGCCCGTTCGCCAAGGGCGGCAAGGTGGGCCTGTTCGGCGGCGCCGGCGTGGGCAAGACCGTGAACATGATGGAGCTCATCAACA